>Ga0180009_10004298_pt1 | contig 15767 bp, 17 predicted proteins | sample OS_PC_MetaG_FD_123537 | JGI IMG/M metagenome (GOLD analysis project Ga0180009, IMG submission 123537) | Groundwater microbial communities from the Aspo Hard Rock Laboratory (HRL) deep subsurface site, Sweden - OS_PC_MetaG | ecosystem: Environmental > Aquatic > Deep subsurface > Groundwater...
AACATATATCCTTTTAAGGTCTTAAAACTGTATTTCCTTGAAAGGAGCTCTCTTCTCAGGTCTTCGAAATGATACCCCTCACCCTGACCCTCTCCCGCAAGGGGCGAGGGGGTATCTTTTACTTTGGAAGTAGGGGTTTTTAAAGCAGGGTCTATATGAATTTCTTCGCCTTCAAAGGCCTTTAAAATCTTTTCTAAGGTTCCATTTGTGTCAGGAAAGCTCCAATGTTTTTCGACAGGATGCCATCTGCGGCCATCGATGGTCTTAACCTTTGAAACCAGGAGAGGGTCGTAGGGGAAGGAAATAATTAAACGCCCAGATGGGTCATTGGAAATGTGAATTCTGGCCATCAGGCAACCCCTATGCTCCGTTGAAGTTGAGGGAAGAGGAGTTCGGAATGTATATTTTTATGCCCAAAATATCATAACACTTTAGCTGTTTGAAAACCATCCCGAACAGGGTGATTTTTAAGGGCGTCATTCTGCGAAAGCAGTCCGCCTCAGGCGGGCAGGATTTTTCCTAATGGGTTCTTGGATTCCCGTTTTCAGGGGAATGACAAAACGTAGCCTTTTTTCAAAGGGCTAAAGTGACACCAATTTATGATAAATATGGCAAAAATAGAGCAAAAGATGATAAATATTTGACAGCGATACTTAAACCGAAATTATGCGGGAATTCCTAAAAACCCCGGTAGGCGTAGTCCCGCCCGCGGCGGGATTAGCCTGCGATCAAAGGTTTTCAAGAGTGAATCCGTTGTTCTCATAAATATCGCAACCTAAAGGTTGCGGATACCATTCACGCACTTTTCGGGTTAAATTCCCTGGCTGAGACGGTGGGCTAAATAGAGGGGAAGGCCGGCGGCGATAATCTTTCTTTGGGCGGTGTCAACATCGTAGGGACCACGTTTTAGCAAGTATTTTCCTGAATTTTCATCATAAAGGCCATAGGCTGCGCGGAACGGAGGGCCCATTTCATAGCAGGGGCGGATTCGCCTGGTGGTCGTTTCCATTGGCCATCAGGATCGAATGGATCTTATCCAGAATGCCGTTGATAAAAGAGCCGGAGTCGTCTGCGCCAAATTTTTTGGCTAATTCAATCGCTTCGTTCAGGGTGGCTTTGAAAGGAATGTCGGGACATTGCAGAAGTTCAAAAGTGGCCAAGCGTAAAATATTGCGGTCCACCATGGCCATGCGTTTGAGAGTCCAATTATCGGAATTCTCCTCGATGAGCCGGTCAATCTGCCCCTGGTTCTGGCCAACGCCCTCCACCAGTCGTTGGCAAAATTCCCGGGCTTTCTGCGAGGGTTCAAAATTTTCCCAGTAGAGGTCTAAAACTTCTTTGGCCTTTTCTTGGCTTGCATCCAATTGGTAAAGAACCTGGAGGGCGATTTCCCTCGCTCTCCGCCTGATACCCATAAAAAACCTTTTTAACCACAGAGCACACCGAGATCTCAGAGAAAAATACCAAATCTAAAGCATAAAGCAATTCAATTTGGGGTTTGCTTTTTGTTTTCTTTGGCTTTCATTATATTCTCATCTCTGTGAACTCTGTGACCTCTGTGGCGATGAAAATTATTTCTTCTCTTTCATCTCCCGGTAAAGGTTGGCCATCTCGATGGCTGAGAGAGCGGCGTCCCATCCTTTGTTCCCGGCTTTGGATCCCGCCCGTTCGATGGCCTGTTCCAGGTTGTCGGTGGTGAGGACACCAAAAGCCACCGGGATTTCGCTTTCCATCCCGATCATGGCGATCCCTTTGGATACCTCGGCGGCGATGTAATCGAAATGCGGTGTTGCCCCGCGGATGACCGCCCCCAGGCATATGACCGCGTCGTATTTTTTCGCTAAGACCATTTTCCGGGTCACCTGGGGTATTTCGAAGGCTCCGGGTACTTTAAGGATTTCGATGTCCTTCTCCTCTGCTCCATTGCGCAGGAGCGCATCCAGAGCTCCGGCCAGAAGACGTTCGCAGATAAAGTCATTAAACCGACTGACCACGATCCCGAACTTCATCCCTTTGGCGTTCAGCTTTCCTTCCATCACTTTGGGCATTGGTTTACCCTCCCTTTTATATGCAAGTGATCCGTGATCAACAAAAAGCTTTCCGCTCTCAGCTAAATATTAATTCATTTTCTTTCTTGCTGACCGCTGAATGCTGATGGCTGATCGCTATTCAGTCGATCGTCAGCAAATGCCCCATCTTTTTCTTCTTGGTTTTAAGATAGGCAATGTTCTTACGGCTGGGTTTGATTTCGATCGGCACCCGTGCCACAACCTCCAAGCCGTACCCTTGAAGGCCCACGATCTTTTTGGGATTGTTGGTCAGCAGACGGATCTTCCGCACCCCCAGATCCCTTAAAATTTGGGCTCCCAGCCCGTAATCCCGCAAGTCAGGCTCAAAGCCTAACGCCGCGTTGGCCTCGACAGTGTCCTGCCCTTGATCCTGGAGGGCGTAGGCCTTCATCTTGTTGATCAACCCGATTCCCCGCCCCTCCTGGTGCATGTAAACGATTACGCCCTTTCCTTCCTGGGCCACCATGCGCATGGCCGTGTGCAACTGCTTGCCGCAATCACAACGCTGCGAACCGAAGACGTCTCCCGTCAAGCATTCCGAGTGAACCCGGACCAGAACCGATTCTCTGGGATGAATTTCCCCTTTGATTAAAGCCAGGTGCTGCTGGATGTCCACTTCATTTTCATAGGCAATGGCTTTAAATTCCCCGCCGTAAACTGTGGGTAATTTGGTGACCGCCGCACGATAGACCAGGCATTCGTTCTGCAGCCGGTATTTAATGAGATCAGCGATGGTTACTATTTTTAAGTTATTCTTCTTGGCAAAAATTTCCAGATCGGGCATCCGGGCCATGGTCCCGTCGTCATTCATGATCTCACAGATGACGCCGCTTGGTTTCAAACCAGCCAACCGCGCCAGGTCCACTGAACCTTCGGTCTGGCCAGTCCTGACGAGAACACCTCCCCGTTTGGCCTGGAGGGGAAAGACATGTCCGGGACGAACCAGGTCTTCCGGTTTGGCGCCCTCAGCGATAGCCGTCAAAATTGTTGTTGCCCGGTCGGCTGCTGAAATTCCTGTCGTTACCCCCCGTTTGGCCTCGATGGAAACGGTGAAAGCAGTCTTGAAAGCCGAGGTATTGTCCGAAACCATCAAGGGAAGCTGCAACTCCTTAACCTTATCCTCGGTCAGGGAAAGGCAGATGAGTCCTCTCCCGTGCTTGGCCATGAAGTTGACCGCCAGGGGCGTCACTTTTTCCGCGGCCAGGCAGAGGTCCCCTTCGTTCTCCCGGTCCTCGTCATCCACCAGGATAACCATTTTCCCCTTACGAATATCCAACAGTGCTTCGTCGATGGCGCTGACTGGCATAATTTTTTAATCCTTACCTACCTCATTTACATTTTTTATTTTCCACTTTTCACTTTGCATTTCTCAATTTTTTTGAGACTTATTGAGCTTCGCAAAAGTAATGGAACATTGATTAATTTATTACGCCCCCCTCACCCTTCCCTCTCCCCCTAATCAGGGGGAGAGGATAAAGGTGAGGGGGTTTAAAGCAGTGCCAATGCCCGTTCCATTATTTATGCGAAAGTCAATAGCATTCTTGGAAATGCCGCCAAGCTAAATCCACTTATTATTTCCCAAACCCGTGCTCGGCTAAAAAGGCGGCATTGATCCGCGTGCTTTGCTGTGCCGGCGCACCCGCCTGACGTACAAATTTTTCCACGTATTTGGCGATTAAATCGTTCTCCAGGTTCACCTTCTCTCCGGCTTTCTTTTTCCCCAGGGTCGTCCTCTCCGCCGTGTGGGGAAGGATGCTTACGCTGAACTCTTGATCATGGCATTCGGCCACGGTCAGGCTGATTCCGTCCACGGCGACGGAGCCTTTCTCGATCAAGTATCGGCCAATCTCCAACGGAACTCGAAAACGATAGCGTAAAGAGTTTCCTTCAGGTGAAATCTCTTCAATCTCCCCCGTTCCATCCACATGCCCGGCTACAAGATGTCCGCCCAAGGGATCGGACATCCTCAAAGCCATCTCTAAGTTAACGGGCTGGCCGGTCTTGGCGTTCGCAAGGGTCGTACGCTTTAATGTCTCCGGAGATACTGCGACGGTAAAGGTCCGGCCGGAAAGCTTCACCACGGTCAGACAAACCCCACCCACAGATATACTATCTCCGATTTTCACCGAGCTAAGGTCGAGTTGGGTGGTAATCGCCAGAGAAACTCCCCCGCCTTTCCGCTCAATGGATTGTATTTTTCCTATGTCCTGAATCAGGCCGGTGAACATAAAACAGGTGCCTAAAGTTTAAAAAGGGCATTTTTTTGATTCTAACATATCCTTGACTTTGTTGGCAAAACCTATTCGGCTTTCGCCATAGCTCCTTCGATCAGGAGGTCTGGCCCAAGGCGCCGGACCTTCAATATCCTGACTGGCTCGGCATCTTTAATTTGCCGAACCCCCTCCCCGCCAATCATACTCGGCGCTTTTTGCCCGCCAACAATCTTTGAAGCTAGGAAAAACAGCAACCGGTCGACCAATTTTTCCCGGAGGGCGCTGGCGTTTAAGGTGGGCCCGCCTTCCAGCAGGACCGAGGCGATATTGCGGCGGGCAAGTTCTCCCATCAGCGCTTTTAGGCTCACCCGTCCCCGAGCATCGTTGGCGATGACCAACACTTCCAGTTTTGCTTTCGTCAATCGCTTCATCTTGGAAGAAGAAGCAGCGCGGGTGGTGGCGACCAGCGTGGAATATTTTTTCGCTGTACGGACCAACTGGGAAGTAAGAGGAATCCGTAGACGGCTATCGACGATAACCCGCAGGGGGTGGCGGGGCCGTTTTACCCCCGGGATCCGGACGGTCAGCAGCGGATCATCTTGCAGGACCGTTCCGGTCCCTACCATCACCGCGTCCACGGTCTGGCGTAGATGGTGGACATAATTCCGGGAAGCTTCGCTGGAGATCCAGCGCGATTCGCCGGACCTGGTGGCCACTTTGCCGTCAAGGCTGGCGGCTATTTTCAGGATCACGAAAGGTCTTTGGGTAGTAATAAATTTACAGAAGGGAGCGTTCAATTCCTGGCATTCCTTTTCCAGGACCCCCACATCAACCCGAATCCCGGCTCTTCTCAACTGCTTAATTCCCCTTCCCGCAACCAGGGGATTGGGGTCTTCCATTCCCGCCACCACCCGTCTAATCCCAGCTTTTAAAATAGCCCGCGAACAAGGAGGCGTTTTCCCGAAGTGGTTGCAGGGTTCTAAATTGAGGTAGAGGGTTGCTCCCCGAGCTAATTCACCGGCCTGTCCGAGGGCTAAAACCTCGGCATGGGATTCTCCCGCCCGATGATGGTAAGCTTGCCCTACAATGTTCTTCTGGTTGACGACAACAGCCCCGACCATTGGATTGGGGCTTGTCTTCCCCATTCCCCGCTTAGCCAGCTGTAAGGCCAGTCGCATATACTTTTCATCTGTTGTCATAAGATCTATTCGTAATTCGCCAGTCGTGAGAGCTTTCGGGCTTTTGCCTATGGCCTCATTCCTTTTTACTCTTCTGCCCTTTTCCCAGCAACTCCTTCACCTCGTTCATGAACTCGTTCACATCCTTGAACGAGCGATAAACTGAGGCAAAACGGACGTATGCCACTTCATCAAGGTTCTGGAGTTCCCCCATGATCTGCTCCCCAATTTCCCGGCTGGGTATTTCCCGCTCTCCTGCTTCTTCCAACCGTTGCTCGACGCGGTCCACAAGTTTTTCCAGAACCTCGACGCTTATCGGACGCTTTTCGCAGGCTTTGTGCAACCCAGCGAGAATTTTCCCTCGATCGAAGGCCTCCCGCCGCCCATCCTTTTTGATGACCAGAGGTAGGGTCTCTTCCACTCGTTCATAGGTGGTGAATCGGCGCTGGCAATTCGCGCATTCCCGGCGACGACGGATCATGTCTCCTTCCTTGCTCAAGCGAGAATCAATGACCCGATCATCTATATGCTGGCAGAAAGGACAACGCAACTTAGGCTACCTTGAACGGGTTGGATTGTTCATGGAAAAAAGAATGAATTTAAATCCGAGAAAGATTACCCAGAAAGCTTGTCAACTTATTTACATCCTCCGGAGAGATGTCGATAAATTTCACTCCGGTCCGATAATCTCCATTTTCACCCAAATGCAAATCCACCCAAGCCACCTGAGCAAGCATTTCAATGGTATGCAAATCAGGGGCGGAAGGGAAAAAGAGTTTCACCTTCAAAAATTGGCCCATTTCAGGCTTTTCCCCCAGGTATACCATCCACCCACTTTCGCTAACATTGCCTGTGCGACCTGGATGGCTTTCGGTTGAGTTGACTCGATAATATTCGATGGGCAAATCCACTGAAAACCTGGGATACCTTCGCCGTTCAAAATTGGCAATTCCGAAACGGGCTTTTCCTTCTTTCCCTTCTTTTTTCGTTTCCATTGCTACCTCCACCTCTCTTGGCTTAGAAACGTGGTTACAGGAAGGAGTCGCTCTCTAAGCTCCCGGCTAACATCTTTTCATACCATAAATTTTTTTTAAAAGAAAGCCCATAGAGAGCAGATTGGGGGTTGGCCATAATAGATGGAGTCTGAGGAATAATTGGTAAAATTTTTTAAATTTAATAGGACGCAGATTTACGCAGATAACCGCAGATAATTATTTTCTTTTTAGTTTATCCTGATAATCTGTGTACATCCGTGTCCAAAAAGGAATTTCCTATACAATTAAATTAATCCTTAAGCCGCTGACGGATGGGAATGCGGGCCTCCGTCAACATCTCCCTGGACAATTCATCCCCGTAGCCGCTCTCGTAGATGATCCCCTTGATTCCGGCATTAATGATCATTTTGGTGCAGATCGCGCAAGGCAGGTTGGTGCAATAAAGGGTCGCCCCCCGAATACGAATCCCGTGGAAAGCGGCCTGGATGATGGCGTTTTGCTCGGCATGCAATCCCCGGCAGAGTTCGTGGCGTTCTCCCGAAGGAATCTGATTCCTTTCTCTCCGGCAGCCCACTTCCAGGCAATGGGCCAGGCCCGAAGGGGCCCCGTTATAACCCGTGGCCAAAATTCGTTTATCCATGACCAGGACAGCTCCCACTTGCCGACGGATACAAGTAGCCCTTTTAGCTACCAAGCGGGTAATGTCCATAAAATATTCTTCCCAGGTGGGGCGGTTCATGCCAGACCTCGTTGAGGTGCCGCTTCGCTTAAATATAAATTAATTGGGACACAGATATTCACAGATATTTATTTTTTTGTATCTAATATCCTGAAAATCTGTTTTCATCTGTGTCCAATAAGGAAATTCCTCTACAATGATCTTAGGGGTGCTACTTTTCTCTGCCCCCCCTCATTTCTTTGTCCAGGGACTCTATTTGATCCAGCCTTCTTTGATGGTTGCCACCCTGAAAGACACTCTCCAGCCAAACCTTGATCATCTCTCTGGCCAGCTCCTTCCCGATCAAACGTCCGCCCAAAACTAAAAGATTGGCATCATTATGCTCCCGGCTCACCCGGGCTGTGTAAAGATCGTGACAGAGTGCTGCCCTGACGCCAGGGAAACGATTCGCCACGATGGACATACCAATTCCGCTACCGCAGATCAGGACTCCCCGTTCAAATTCTTTTCGGGAAATCTTTTCGGCTACGGCCCGGGCAATCCCGGGGTAATCTGCGGGGGTTTCCTCGGCCACCCCCATATCGAAGATAGCGATATTTTGCCTGCCCAGGTAATCCCGTAGGTCTGCCTTCAGCTCAAAGCCGGCATGGTCGCTACCGAGGACAATTTTCATGTCATGGTTCGAATTTTTTAAAAATGAGGACGGCGTTGGTGCCCCCGAAGCCAAAAGAATTGGATAAAGCTACCCGAACGTCTGCCATCCTGGCCACGTTGGGCACGTAATCCAAATCGCACTCTGGATCCGGGGTGTCGTAGTTAATCGTCGGCGGAATCACTCCGCGGTGCATGGTCAACACAGTGAAGATCGTCTCCACTCCACCGGCTCCCCCCAAGAGGTGGCCAGTCATGGATTTGGTGGAGCTTACCGCCAGTTTCTTGGCATGCTCTTTAAAAACCTCCTTGATCGCCATCGTTTCGTAGAGATCGTTGTATTCCGTCGAAGTTCCATGGGCATTGATGTAATCTACTTCCTCCGGGCTGATCCCGGCACTTTTCAGGGCCATAGCCATGCAGCGGGCCGCCCCCTCCCCGTCCGGTGCGGGAGCGGTGATATGGTAGGCATCGCCGTTGAGGCCGTAGCCAATGATTTCCGCGTAAATCTTAGCCCCTCGGTCCAGGGCTTGGTTCATCTCCTCCAGGATGATGATGCCGCAACCTTCCCCCATTACGAATCCATCTCGGTCCTTGTCGAAAGGTCGCGAGGCTTTTTCTGGCTCATGATTGCGGGTGGATAAAGCTTTCATGGCATTAAACCCACTGACCGCCAGGGGAGTGATTGTCGCTTCCACCCCGCCAGCGATTATAGCATCGGCATCGCCCCGCTGGATCATCCGCCAGGCATCCCCGATGTTATGGTTTCCCGTGGCGCAGGCCGTGACCACTGAAGAATTCGGTCCTTTGGCTCCGAAACGAATAGAGATCTGCCCCGGGGCTTCGTTGACAATGAGCGCGGGGATAAAAAAAGGAGAAATCCTGCCGGGCCCCTTTTCCATTAGGATCTTGTGGAAAGACTCGATGGTAGTCAATCCGCCCAGCCCGGCGCCAACGACCACCCCTACCCGGTCGGCATTCTGCGGGGTTATTGGGAGTTGGGCATCTTCCATGGCCATCATGGCGGAAGCCATGGCATACTGGATGAAGATGTCCATCCGTTTGATTTCTTTTTTTTCCATGAAATTTTCTGGGACGAAGTCTTTGACTTCTGCGGCGATCTGAGTATCGAATCCTGTGGGGTCGAACTTGGTGATCCTGGCAACGCCGGATTTCCCCTGGACGAGCGCCTGCCAGGTCTTTTCCACACCTATGCCCAATGGAGACACCATCCCGAGCCCCGTAATCACCACTCTTCGGCTCAACATAATACCTCCCGATCCCAACGAAGAAACAACCTCATGTCTCCCCTCCCGCGTTCCAACCCCCTGCTGCTCGCTTTTTTACTCCCTCGCAGGAACCCGTCCGATTTCTTTTAGATATGTTCATTGATATAATTAACCACATCTTGGACGGTCTGGATCTTCTCGGCATCCTCATCGGAGATCTCCAATCCAAACTCCTCCTCCATGGCCATGATCAGTTCCACCAAATCCAATGAATCGGCGCCCAGATCATCGATGAAGGAAGCTTCCAGGGTCACTTCTTCCGTACTCACCCCTAACTGCTCCACGATGATCTCGATCACCCTCCGTTCCACTGATTTTTCCACGATCGCACCTCCTTTTGAATTCTTCCCGATAAATCTTAATAAAACTATGAAATGAATTCTTTTTACTTTTTTTAGCCAATGGTGTCAATAGGATAATCCATTACTCCCTTGTTTTTTTTCCCTACCGGATCACATATACATCCCGCCATTGACGCTTAACACCTGACCGGTGATATAATCGGCCGCCGGGCTGGCCAAAAAAAGCACGGCCTCGGCAACATCCTCGGGAGTACCCAGTCTTTCCATAGGAATCTGTTTGATTAAGAATTCTCGATCCTTCTGGGGGATGGCTTGGCTCATGGCTGTATCGATGAAACCCGGGGCCACGGCATTCACCTGGATGTTCCGGCTGGCATATTCCCGGGCGATAGATTTGGTGAAACCGATCAGACCGGCCTTGGAGGCGGCGTAATTCGCCTGCCCGGCATTGCCCATCTCACCGGTGACGGAAGCGATGTTGACCACTTTGCCACTTTTTTGTTTGAGAAATAGGCGCAAGGCAGCTTTGGTGCACAGGAACGCTCCCTTCAGATTTACGGCCATCACCAGATCCCAATCCTCTTCCTTCATGCGCAAAAGAACCTGATCCCGGGTAATTCCGGCATTATTAACGAGGATGTCCAGGCGGCCGAATTGGTCTGCGGCTTGTTGCACCATGGTTTCAGCTTCCTTGGCACCGGCTACGTTTCCCCCCACGGCCAGCGCTTCCCCGCCGAGAGATTCAACTTCCTGGCAGGTCTCCTGGGCTTTCTCCAGGTTGATATCCGCTAGCACGACCTTCGCCCCTTCGCGGGCAAAAAGCAAGGCAATGGCCTTCCCGATGCCCTGGGCCCCACCGGTAATCAAAGCCACTTTTCCTTTGAGTTTCATGGTTTCCATTCCTTCTTAACTTTTTTTAGCCACAGAGGACACCGAGTTCACAGAATAAGGAAAGGGGAAAGTTCAAATATTTATTCTTAATTAAAACGATATTTTCTCTGTGATCTCTGTGGCAAAAAAATGATCCGATCGTAGTTCGTAAATGACCTTATTCCTCTGTCAATAGCGCCTGGGCTTTTTCCCAGCTCGGTCCATCCTCCACGTTGGCCACTCTTAAATCTTTACTGATTCGGCGCATTAAGCCGGTTAGTACCTTCCCGGGCCCCACTTCCAGAACCAGGTTGGCGCCCGCACGGATGAGTTTTTGCATACACTCTTCCCAGCGCACGGGATGGTCTATTTGCTTGATCAGCAACTCGCGAATTTTGTCTTTCCCGGGGTAAAAATCAGCTTCCGCATTGGATAGAACGGGAACATGCAAATCTCCCACTTCCACTTTTGCCAGCTCCTCTTGCAAACGTTCCGCCGCCGGCTTCAATAAGGCGCAATGGAAGGGAGCGCTAACCGGAAGCAAAACTGCTTTCTTCCCAGCCTGCTGGGAAACGATGGCCACTGCCCGGTTCACGGCCGGGCGATGCCCGGCGATGGCAATTTGACCTGGAGAGTTATAGTTGGCCGGGGAAAGTACTTCCCCCTGAGCCGCCTCTTGGCACAGGACCTCTACTTCAGGCCCGGTCATCCCCATGATGGCAGCCATCGCTCCCACCCCGATCGGAACAGCTTCCTGCATAAACTTCCCTCGCAGATGCACCAGCCGCACGGCATCGGCAAAACGTAATCCGCCCGAAACAACCAGGGCTCCGTATTCTCCAAGGCTGTGTCCCGCCGTGGCTATAGGAATCAGTTCTCTCTCCACCTGCATGACTCGCAGGGCGGCAACAGATACGGTCAGGATGGCCGGCTGAGTGTTGGCGGTAAGTTTTAGGTCTTCTTCCGGACCCTGGAAGCACAGGGCAGCGAGGTCATACCCCAGGGCTTCATTCGCTTCGGCAAAGACTTCCCGGGCTGCGGGAAAACGGTCGGAAAAGTCTTTGCCCATACCCACGTACTGGGAGCCTTGCCCCGGGAAAACGAGTCCCACCTTCTTCATTTACTGGCGTACTCCTTGATCAAAGCCTGGCCGATGACGTTGCGTTGAATTTGGTTCGTTCCTTCGTAAATCTGCAAAATCTTAGCGTCGCGCATCATCTTTTCTACAGGGTAATCGCGCATGAACCCATAGCCGCCAAAAATCTGCACCGCATCCACCGTGACCTTCATAGCCACATCGGTGGGGAAAAGCTTGGAAATGGCAGAGTATTTGGAGATGTCTTTGGGATTTGTGTCCACCCACCGCGCTACGGCATAAACCAGAGCCCGAGCCGCTTCAATCTGGGCGGCCATGTCGGCCAGGATATGCTGGACCGCCTGAAAAGAAATAATGGGTTTTCCGAATTGCTGGCGCTCCCGGGCGTATTCCACCGCTGCTTCAAAAGCCCCTTGGGCTAAACCGACCGCCTGGGCCCCAATCCCCGGGCGGGTTTTGTCCAGCGTGCGCATGGTCACGATAAATCCCATTCCTTCCCGACCGATCATATGTTCCCTGGGGACCCGGCAGTCCTCAAAAACGAGCTCCCGGGTGGCCGAACAGCGGATACCTAACTTTTTTTCTTTTTTCCCAAAAGTAAACCCGGGCATGTCCTTCTCTAAAATGAAGGCACTGGCCCCGCGAGGGCCTTTGGCTTTGTCGGTCAGGGCGATCACCGAATAAATCTCCGCTTCTCCCCCGTTGGTGATCCACTGCTTCGTTCCATTGAGGATATAATCATTTCCATCGCGCTTGGCAGTGGTACGAATCCCTCCAGCGTCGCTCCCAGCGCCTGCTTCCGTTAAACCGAACGCCGCCAGTTTCCGGCCAGAGGCCACGTCCGGCAGGTATTTTTTCTTTTGCTCTTCACTGCCAAAGAGAAGAAAGGGATAAGATCCCAAACCGGAGGCGGCAAAGGATACGGAGACACCGATACAGGCACGGGAAATTTCTTCGATGGCCAGGCAGTTCTCGAAAGATCCATATCCCAGGCCCCCATACTCTTCCGGGATGTAGACCCCGAAAAGACCGACAGCGGACAAATATTTTAAAGGTCCCCAGGGGAATTCTTCTTTTTCATCTAACTCCGCCCGCACGGGGATTACCCTTTCCTGGGCAATTTTCCGCGCTAAATCCCGAATGGCCGTCTGGTCTTCATTCAAAAAATAATCCATTCTTTGCCAATCTCCTTTTAAATTAAAACAATACTGCCACAGAGGCCACAGAGATCACCGAGAATAAGGAAAAACAACTACAAAAAAGTTAGGATGAAAAAAATAAATATTTACGTCCAATCTTAATTGATCTTACTCCAGGTCGTTTTAGACTCTGTGTCCTCTGTGGCTGAAAAAATTACCAGCGGATAACCGCCGATCCCCAGGTGACTCCCGTGCCGAAGGAGCACAGGAGCATCAAGTCTCCCGCCTTGACTTTGCCCTCCCGCTGGACCTCATCCATGGCGATGGGAATGGTGGCCGAGGAAGTATTGCCGTATTTATCGATGTTTAAAAAGATCTTCTCCATGGGGAAATTAATAAGTTTGGCCGCTGCCTCGACGATACGCGTGTTGGCCTGGTGGGGAATCATGATGTCGATGTCTTCGCACTTCAGGCCGTTAAATTTCAGCGCTTCCTGCGAGACGTCGGCCAAAGCCCGCACCGCCACTTTAAAGAGCTGGTTTCCGGCCATCTTGATGTAATGCATGCGCTTATCCACGGTCTCGTGCGAAGACGGATTCGCTGATCCTCCTCCGGGCATGTAAAGCAATTCCCACAAGGAACCGTCAGAATGCAGGTGGGTAGAAAGCACCCCCCGCTCTCCTTCTTCGCCCGCGAGGATGATGGCCCCTGCTCCATCCCCAAAAAGGACACAGGTGGCCCGGTCGGTCCAGTCCGTCACTTTAGACATGATCTCCGCGCCCAGAACCATGACCTTACGGCTCGGGTCCTCTTTGATGAACTTGTCCGCTAAAGAGAGGGCGTGGATAAAACTCGTGCATCCGGCGGAGACATCGAAAGCGGCGGCCTTCTTCGCCCCGATTTTCGCCTGGATGAAACATCCCGTGCATGGAAAGAACATGTCCGGACTGTTCGTTCCAGTGATGATGAAATCAAGATCCTCGGGTGATAGACCCGCCGCATTTAATGCCCGCAGGGCTGCCTGCGTTCCCAGATCAGAGGTGCAAACGTTTGTTTCTACAATCCTGCGCTCCCGGATCCCTGAGCGAGAGATAATCCATTCATCCGTAGTTTCTACCATGTTTTCCAGGTCAAAATTGGTTAAAACTTTGGGGGGAGCATACGACCCCGTAGCAATTATCCGCGATCTGATCATTATATCCTTCCCTTCTTCGGGCACCCCCTTCCCACTGAAGGCAAGAATAGAGGGAGATGCCTTAAGAGCGACCTCTTCAGCTGATGATTTTTTCTTTGATCTGCTCCCAAACTTTGGCTAAATTCTTTCCGCCAAGCCGTTGGAGGTCTTGATTTTCTTCCAAGTTTCGGACCAGGAGCGTAGGGAGGCCGATCTGAGCAAACTCATGGGCTAGGCGGATGGCATTCTTAATGGCCTTGGCAGAAGAGCGCCCGTGGCCGATGATGACGACCCCGTTAACCCCTAAGAGGGGGGCACCGCCGTATTCTGAATAATCAAGTTTTTTCTTGATTTCGTTCACTGCATGTCGGGCGAAGAAATACCCGATCTTGGCTCTCAGGCTGGCTTCCAGCTCTTGTCGAATCATTGCCCCGATGGCCTCGGCCAAGCCCTCACAGATCTTCAAAGCGGCGTTGCCTACAAATCCATCGCAAATAACCACATCCGCCCGGCCGTTGAAGATATCCCTGCCCTCTACTGGGCCAACATACCCAATCGAACTTCTTTTCAGAATGGCATTGGTCTCCCGGATCAGCTCATTCCCTTTGGATTCTTCCTCGCCATTGCTCAAAAGACCGACTATAGGCTTTTCTTTTTTCAAGATGTATTTGGCGTAGGCATCGCCCATAAGGGCAAATTGGACCAGGTGAAAAGGTTTGCAGTCGACGTTGGCTCCGGCATCGAGTAAGAGGGTAGAGCCTTTCAAGGTGGGAAAGATGGTCCCGATGGCGGGCCGGTCCACACCCGTCAATTTTTCTAACACAAAGACCGCGGTGGCTAAAACCGCTCCCGAATTTCCTGCACTAACCACCGCTGAAACCTCTCCTTTCTTAAGGAGATCAAAAGCTACTTTAATGGAAGAATCTTTCTTCTTCCGGATTGCGGTCAAGGGGGATTCATCCATCCCCACCGCTTCTGAGGCGTGGACGAAGGTCAGCGGAAGGGAATCACTTCCCGGAATCATTGCCGCTTCCTGGCGAATTGTTTTTTCATCCCCGACTAGGACCACGGGTACCCCGTACTCTCGAGCTGCCAGTATAGCCCCTTCCACGATACTACGGGGAGCGAGGTCTCCACCCATTGCATCTATAGCGATTTTCATCCCTTCGGTTTTCCTCAAGTTTATTCTACTTCGATGACGGTCCGTCCTTTATAACTACCACAATGGGGGCATATCCGGTGTGGAACTTTAGGTTCCCCACATTGCTGGCAAGTTGAGAATTGGGGAGAAGCAAGACGATCATGAGTCCGTCGCTTATCTCTGCGGGTCTTGGAATGTCTCCTTTTGGGGTTGGGCATAAGAAAATCACCTCACGTTTAATGAACCCGAAAGTTCCTCAATAGTTCGAACCGGGGATCGGTAACCTTCTCCGCACACTGGCAGATTCCCCGGTTTAGATTCTGGCCACACTTGGGACATAACCCCCGGCACTCTTCATCACATATGGCCTTGGCCGGAAGAGTTAATAAAATTTGATCTTGAACCAGGGGAAAAACATCAATCTCTTCGCCTTCATAAAACTCGGTTTCCAGGTCCTCCCGGTTTAGTTCAACTTCATCCGGCAGGGGGAAATCAGGTCTGGGCTTTAAACTGGTCTTGAATTCTGAGGTCAAGGTCCTGGAGAAAGGGTCAAGGCATCGGGCGCACATCCACTCTACCTTGGCTTCAATACGGCTCCTCAGGAGTATTACCTTCCCCGATTGGGAGAGATGCAAACGAATTTTGATTGGGCTGGTAAAACGAAAAGGTCTCTGAGGCTCTCCTGCCAGACGCTCCTCTAACCAGTTTTCGCCCTGGCTCAAGGTTTGTTCTTGCTCTTCCCCGCCAATGTCTTCAACGCGAAATTTCAAGGTTCTCTTTCGATTTCAAAAATAATGATAAAGCTTTAATATATAATGAAACGTTTCTTTGTCAAGAAAAAATATCTTTTCTCAAATTCCGCCATAAGAAATAGGGGTTAAAATCCCTTTTGAAGTCAATATATTAGAGGATGTTTTAAGTTTTTCTTAAAAAAAGCTTGACATCCTCTTTTTTTCATGGTTTAATCCTAT
>Ga0180009_10004299_pt1 | contig 15765 bp, 17 predicted proteins | sample OS_PC_MetaG_FD_123537 | JGI IMG/M metagenome (GOLD analysis project Ga0180009, IMG submission 123537) | Groundwater microbial communities from the Aspo Hard Rock Laboratory (HRL) deep subsurface site, Sweden - OS_PC_MetaG | ecosystem: Environmental > Aquatic > Deep subsurface > Groundwater...
ATTCAAAAAGTTATTGATTTTTACTGCGAATAGTTATTAGGAATCTATTTCAGTTTGAGTGAATGCCTTGTTGATTTTGCACAATGATCTGAGAAATATTTTCACAAAACCTTCGAGGTTTATACTCCAAATGGGACTTAAACCTCGAAGGTTTGAATCTTGGAAAAGAATTTTGGCTGGCTTAGTGTTAATTCGTGTGGCGAGTTTTTTCATTATATCTGATTATTTTTTATTCGTCTTCAAATAACTGAATAGTTCCTTCAATTCCCTTCCTTTAAATTTTTCCTGAATCCGGCGGAATCCATCGCCGTAAACTAAGTTGGGATCGGTTTCCATTTGTTTAATAATATCGGCGACATATTTTCTGTTATCGTCTTTCAAATATGTGAAGCTGATAAAATTGCAGCTTCCTTCTTCTAGCTGCGGTTCCAGATTTGTGATTTTGTTTTGATGAATCCATACATGCATTAATTCGTGTGCCATTGTGGATTCAATATATTCGGCTGGGATACTCTCCAAAACGTATATTGTGTGCGAACTTTTTTCAGTTATTTTGTTCCCCCGCTGAGTTGTTTGAACCTCCGTATTGCAGTAACCTCTCATCTCGGGAACGTAGTTTCCCTTTGCATATTTTTTTAATTGAATATTATCAACGGCAACAACAGAAATATTTTTTTCATCAACTCTATATCCGCAATAACCTAGTTTAATAAGAACCTTTTTTAGCAGATCGTCATAATCGCCTTTAAATGAATTTTCGTAACATAAATTGCAAAGCGTTCTGCCATCACCATGCCGCACGCCGCCGTTCGTCATATTCTTGCTGATTATTCTATTGCAGTTATTACATCTATGAATTTCATTTTCATGGTGTTTGTGTACCTTTACATTATAAATGTCAATTAGAAATGTGCCGATTAATGGTTCGCCGCAAAGCTGGCATTTTTCTACCGTGAGATCAATAAAACATGACTCATGAAGAAACTCTTCTTTATGCACTTGATAACTGCTCTCAATAGCTTTGCCGCAGTACGCACAGATAAAATGATTCGGATGAAAAATCAAATCCTCTACAATTATATATTTGCCCTCAATGGGCTGCTTGCACTGATGGCATTTATAGTTTTGCGCTGAAATACTAACGCTTATTATTAATATCAAAACGACTAATAAATTTCTAATCATAATTTTCTCTTTACTTCAATTCGATTTAGAAATTAAACCGATTATTTATTGCCAATTGTCTGGAATTAAGATTATTTTCGAAAACAAATTCATGAGAATAAAATTGTAAATTTTTGAAATACTAATTTCAGCATTCCAAAAAACGCAATAACATGCTTTCAGAATACAAAATTCACGCTCAAGAAACAATAAAACTTGCAATGCCTATTGCCATTGGGCAATTGAGCCATGTTATGTTAGGTGTTGTTGACAGCCTAATGGTCGGGCAAATCGGCGCCATTCCGCTTGCGGCTTCTGCGCTGGTTAACGGTTTATTCTTCCTCATTTTAATTTTCGGAATCGGAATGACTACGGCAATCACTCCTTTAGTTGCCATTAAAATCGGTTCAAAAAAAAATGAAGAATGCGGTATTATTCTCCGTCAGGCTCTTCTTGTCAATATTGTCTTCTCTGTTATTTTAATGGTTTGCACATACGCATTCTCGGAGATCATTCAATTTCTAAATCAGCCTCCTGAAGTTGTAGTATATGCACAATCTTATATGAAGCTGTTAAGCTATTCAATTCTTCCGTTCATAATTTTTCAAGCGTACCGAAGTTTTATTGAAGGATTATCTTTAACAAAACCGGCGATGTACATTAATATTTCAGCAAATTTTGTTAATGCTTTTTTAAATTGGATTTTTATTTTCGGCAATCTCGGATTCCCGCGCATGGAATTAGACGGAGCCGGTTATGCAACTTTGTTTACACGATGCTTTATCGCAGTTACTATTTTTATTTATGTAATTAATAAAAATGAATTTAAGCAGTATAATCCAAGCCTCAAATTCAGAGGCATCAATCTGCCTGTAATTAAAAAGATAATACGCATCGGGCTGCCAACGGGGTTTCAAATGTTTTTTGAGGTGGGAGCTTTTTCATTTTCTGCAATCATGATTGGCTGGATTGGAGCAAAGGAACTTGCAGCGCATCAAATTGCAATAAGTTTAGCGTCAATTACGTTTATGTTTATTCTTGGAATTTCTGCCGCTGCAACAATCCGCGTTGGGAATGAAGTTGGAAGAAAAGATCAGACTGAATTGAGAAAAGCAGGGTTTACTGCAATAATAATCGCCGCTTCAATAATGGCATTTTTCGGTTCGAGTTTTATTGCGCTAAGGAATTTTCTGCCGACACTTTTCATTGATGATGTTGAAGTAATTTCAATCGCTGCATCGCTCTTAATAGTTGCGGCGTTTTTCCAAATTTCCGATGGTGTGCAGGCTCTTGGCATGGGAGTGCTTCGCGGAATGACTGATGTGAAAGTTCCGATGTATATTGCATTTGTAGCTTATTGGATGATTGGCATACCGCTCGGTTATGTGCTGGGATTTGTATTTAATTTTGGCGTTGTTGGTATTTGGGTCAGTTTGTCAATCGGATTGAGCACAGCCGCTATACTTTTGTCTTTACGTTTTAATTTTAACAGTAAAAAATTATTTAAAAACAAGTAGACAAAAAAATGAATGCATTAAAAAAGTTGATGAGCTTAAAAAAAATAGTTGTTGGAATGATTCACGTCTCCGCGTTGCCGGGCACACCGGAATATGGCGGAAATGTAAAGGAAATTATTTCAACAGCAGTAAAGGAAGCGGATATTTATAAGAAAGCAGGAATTGATGCAATTGCAATTGAAAATATGCACGATATTCCTTATTTAAAACGAAATACCGGTCCGGAAATTTCAACTTTAATGAGCATTATTGGATACGAAATAAAAAGCAAAACAAATCTCCCTTGCGGCATTCAAATTTTAGCGGGAGCTAACCGCGACGCTTTAGCGGCTGCAAATTCTGCTGGGCTTGATTTTATCCGCGCTGAAGGATTTGTGTTTGCTCACATTGCCGACGAAGGATTTATCGAATCCGATGCAGGCGCATTGCTTCGATATAGAAAAAATATTTCCGCCGAAAACGTTTTGATTTTTACCGATATAAAAAAGAAGCATTCGTCCCATTCAATTACCGGCGACGTTGTAATCGCAGAAACAGCAAAAGCTGCTGAGTTTTTTCTTAGTGACGGCGTAATTGTGACCGGCTCTTCAACCGGCGCCGAGGTTAATCCGGATGAGTTGAAAGAAGTCGGCGCTGTTGTTAAAATTCCGGTAATTATCGGTTCGGGAATTACTTTTTCCAATATTCAAAAATATTATGAACTGGCTGACGCATTTATTATCGGTTCGTATTTCAAGAAGGATGGTCAATGGAGAAACGGCGTTGACGGAAGGCGGGTAAAAAGTTTTATGAGAAGATTTAATAAGTTCAGCGGATGATTACTCATTATGAATGCTGATAGTCTCAACAAATTCGCCGGCTGTGTATTTTATTTTATAAAAACCTTTTTCTTTTCCTCGTAAATCTAAAAAGAGATTGTAACTGCCTGATTTCAACTTTTCGTTTAAAAGTTTCTCGCTGTCGTTCGAACCTAATTTCAGCAGCTCAATTTCAACTATGTTCGCGACAGGTAGTGTAAAATGAATTGAGGAGAATCCACTGTTTTGATTCTTTTCAAAATACTCTGCCGAATAATGGTTTGGTAATTGAGCGGAATGCAGTTTCAATCTGCTTTTCTGTTCGCTTTTAATCAAAGGACATGTTTTATTCCGCGTCAAAATTTCTAAAGCTAACTTTAAATATGCCTCCCCGCAAATTGATTGTCCATCGAATTGAATTACAGGTTTACCATAAAAAGTTGATTCAGCAACCGATGAACTCTTTGGAATGATTGTATGGTAAGTATATTCGCCTATCAGATCGTGAAGATATTTATCCGTTAAGATAGATGCCTTAGTTCGGCTTTCATACATAGTATGAAGAATTCCCTCAATCTCTAAATCCGTATTGTAATTTTTTCTTATCCACGAAATACGTTCGATAATTTTTACTAATGCGCCAAGTGAAAAATTTGCGGATTTAATTGGAATAATTACTGATTTTGAAGCAATAAGAGCAAGATTTGTGATTCCTCTTAAATACGGCGGGCAGTCGATTATAACAAAGTCATAGTTAAGCTTTGCCTGATGCAGTATATTCCTTAGCAGCGTTACATTCGCGCTAATTCTATTAAATCTTTCTTCTTCTTCATAAGTGTTAATATTCGACGGAATAAAATCCAAATACTCAAATGCTGTTTTATGAATTATGCTTTGAAGTGATTTAACAAAACCGAGTAAATCCAATAAACCGCCGTGAATTTTACTGGAATTAAAATTTAAACTGTGCGCACAATTGCCGGAAGGATCAGCATCAATTAAAAGAGTTTTGTATTCTAAAATTGCCAGACTTGCCGCTAAATTAACAGATGTAGCGGTTTTACCCACCCCTCCTTTTGGTAATGCAACTGATATAATTTTATTCAATTAAATTCCTGTTAAAGACGAATACCTGGCAAAGATGATAACATCTTTCCGCAAATTAAAGTTTCTTAGCAACAAAGGGAAATTAAATCCGTAAAAGGTAATTAAACTTACAACCGCAACCTGCCGGAGTATCTTAAAATATATTTTCAGTTTAGAAATCCAAGATACACCGTACCGCAGATTAACAATCTGCGACCCAACGCTATTTGGCAAGATTTTTTCTCAGAATAAATCTTCCCCGTCGCACATGGCTCGGAGGTCCAAAATGACAATAAAAGTTGGGAATAAATTCCCCAAGCTGCACCGCAACCTTCAAAGTCTAAAAAATTTGTGACCTTGAAGGTTGCTGTTTTTTTTGACCTTCGAGGTTACAAGTTGATACTGCATAGCGAAAACAGGAGTCATTTGTAATAATGGTCTTTTTTTACTGAATGTTCGGGACTTTTTGTAAAAAACAAAATTTCCGAAGTCAAATTATTTCTGTTACACGCGAAAGTATCCTCCAAAACACAAAAAGTTTCTGTTATATCGGAAACCATGTGTTTTAATAAATATTACAGCGAGTCCACTAATGATTAAATATCTTTTTCATACCACCACATTTTATTTCCGAATTCTTTGTATTCCTTCCACTTTTCAATTTTATTTAGAATGGATTTGTATTCGGAGGCTCTAATAAAAAAATACAAATTGAACTCGTCATTGCCGATCTCATTGCCGTCGTAAATGTAATTGCCTTCTCCGATAAGCTCTTCAAGTTCTTTCAACAAATCCGGCAGAATCCCCTCCGGACCTGCTTCCATAAGCCGTTCAAATATTTCCATCGGCTCCAGTTCATAATCCCTATTTAGTCCAATAAACTCTTTGCCAATAAATGTATCGTCCTGAATTTCCGGACTGAAGCTGAAACATTGGTAAACGAAATCTTCGCCATCAATTTTATCTATATTACATTTTTCTGATTTCATATTTTACGAGTATTTAACAATAAAATTTATTGAATAATAATCTCATTATTTGCTGTGAAAATATTACATATTACGAACTAATGTTACGCAAAAATGTAGAGCGAAACTCTGTTTCGCTCATTAGCAAGAACGCCAAAACTCGTCGTTCCACAAAAGCGCAATGTAAAACGATCAGATTGAACGCTCGCACACAAAAGCGACGAAACTCGTCGCTTTACAAAACAACAATTATTTTCCACGTTGAGCGGTCAGCTTGCCCGCCTTCCATGAAAACAACTATTTCGTGTCCATTCGCGTAATTCGTGGCAATATTTTTTTCACTCACTCAGCTTTCTTTTTCTTATCAAGAAAGCGAAGCCATGGGAAAATTATTCCAAAAATTAATGCAAAACTAAAAGAACTTTCCCAGTCAATAGCTCCGGCATTGTGGACGAAAAAGGAATACAAAAAACTGACAACTGCACCAACAACCAACGTGGAGAGAAACACCACAACGAAATCGATTAATACATTTTTGAATTTCATTTTAATACCTCATTTGTCTTATTAAGCAATCATCCAATTTATTGACGATTAAAAATCCCTCCCTAGTAAATTCCTAAACCAGAACTGAACCTTCTCCCGTGAAGCATGGAAAAATTTCGGGAATCCAACTCCATGTCTCGAATTTGGATAAAGCATCAATTCAAAGTCTTTATCGAGATCGGTTAATTTGTCAACCAATTGAATTGTGTTTTGCATGTGAACGTTATCATCCATAGTTCCGTGTGTTATTAGAAGTCCGCCTTTGTAGTTGTCGGCATATGTTAAAGCTGATCCGGCTTTGTAGCCTTCGGGATTTTCTTCGGGAGTGTCCATATATCTTTCAGTGTAAACGTTATCATAAAGAAGCCAGTCTGTAACGCTATACTCGGCTACTCCGTACTGAACATAATCCGAAGCGGCGGTTAGCGCCATGCAGGTATAATAACCGCCGTAGCTTCCGCCTTCGATTCCTATCTTATCTGCATTAATAAATTGTTTGCTTCTTAACCACCTAACCACATATTTCAAATCCTCAATTTCCCATTTGCCTAGATTTCTATGCATTTGTGAAGTGACTTTTTTACCAAAATGCCCCGAACCCCTATTATCAAATTCCAAATAGATAATATCATTCTGTGCAAGGAAGTAACCCGATAGCCAGAACGGAAAAGAATTACTCACATTTCGGGAATCCGGACCGCCGTAGACAGAAAGCACAACAGGATATTTTTTTGTTTCGTCGAAATCAGCGGGAAGAATCCACTTCGCCGGAAGTTTATAACCGTCTTCAGTTTCAATTCTGAACAGTTCGGTTTTCCCGAGTTCATAGTTATCCATTTCAGCGCTTCTTGAATTGGCAATCTCACGAATTATTTTTCCATCAGAATTTAATACGGAATGAACAGTCGGCTGGGTGATGGAACTGTGCCTGTCTAAAATGTATTTTCCTTCGGTCGAAACACTGCAGCTATGAGATCCACTCTTCGAAGTTATCTTATGAAAATTCTTTCCATTCATGTTAATAGAAAATAATTGTTTCTCCGTTGATTCATCTTTATCGGCGCTGAAGAATAATTTTCCGTTCTCTTCATCAACATAATCAATACTGAAAACCGTAAATTCGCCGGAAGTAATCTGCTTCTTCAATTTCCCGTCAAATCCAAAATGATAAATGTGCTTCCATCCGCTGAAATCAGTTGTTATTAAAAATCCATCTCCGTTTTTCATGAAATATACGTCTTCATGAAATTCCACCCATGACGGCTGTGTTTCTTTATAAATGATTGATTTTAAACCATCGGCTAAACTGTATGAAATAATTTCAAGTTTATCCTGACCTCTGTTAATAACTTGATAAGTTAACTTTTTGTTATCGGGAGTAAAGATTGGGAAAGCAATATACTTATCCTCGGCGCTGTTATCGTCAATCCAGTTTAATGAGTTATCACTTAGATCGATGATTCCGAGTTTTACATCCGGATTTGAATCTCCCGGTTTTGGATAGCGGGTTCTTTCAACTTCTCCGTGAACGCCGTCAGCCCGTACAAGAATAAATTCCGGAACGGGATGATCATCAAATCTTATAAAGGCAAGTTTGGAATCATCAGGCGAAAACCAAAAAGCTTTGTACTTTGATTTTCGTCCGAAAATTTCTTCATAATAAATCCACGATTGATAACCGTTATAAACTAAATCGGAACCATCAAAAGTGTGCTGCGTTACTTTTTCGTTCTCAATATCCACTGCGTACAAATTGTTTTCGTAAGTGTAAGCGGTAAATTTCCCATTCGGCGATAATGCGGGATTCTTCTTTTCGCCTCCGTCGTTAGTAAGCCGTTTAAAAACTTCATTCTTGATATTCAGCGAGTACAAATCATTTTCTTTTGTAAAAAGGAACACGTTGTAATCGCTTGTTTTATCAATTGCGCCGCTTAACTGAAATCCTTCCGGAAGCTGTTCCTGCCAAAAGTTATAATCAATCAAGATTGATTCTTCACCAGTCGCCGCATTTATTTTTAGAAGACTTACTGTTTCGCTGCCTTCAGGTTTCTTTTCCAATAGATAATGCTCGGAATCATACCATTGACTGATTGAAGATACGCGCTGAGTTAATCTTGGCGGGGAAAACTTAAATACCTGCTCAAAAGTTAATTCTTTCTTTTGTGCTGGCTGCTGTGTGAAAAATGCAAAGCTTAGAATGAATAGTAGAAATAATTTGGAAGTAAAAAAGGAATGTGATTTCATCGGTCACCTAATTTATTTTGACTGAATATTTGTCAGGTTCATGATGAAATTTAAGAAAATAATAATTAATAGAGTGCATGTGTTGTTAATGTTTTGCAGACTGAAATGAAGCTTATTAATATTAAAAGCAGCCTAATTTACATTTTCATATAATACCAATTTGGGGAAAGTTCGGTAAGGAACAAATTGAATAAATAAATAAAAAAATACATATATTTGTCACAATTACGATAGACAATTATCTTGACGACTCAGGAACATATTACTTATTGGCTCGAAAGTGCTGATCATGATCTAGAGGCTTCCAATGCATTATTTTGATAGCGGCAAATATGATTGGGTGCTCTTCATCGGTCATTTAGTTTTGGAGAAGCTTCAAAAACTGTTTATGTTAAAAATAATAAAAACAAAATCCCTCCAAAACTTCATAACTTTGTAAGACTGGCAGAATTTCGAAACTTGACAGATAGCGATGATGAAAAACGAATTATGCTCGATAAAATATATGATTTCAACATAGAAGGAAGCGACATTGATATTGCAATTGGTTCAGATTCTTTCGAATAAATAGAATAAAAGACAGAGACAAAATAAGAAGGCTCACGCTTTCTGTAAGCGCTAGTTTAGTAATCCTTCCATTCCACCCAAAAGATTTTTCTTTAGATAATCCTCTTGCGAGAGAAATTATAGAATCCGGAATAAGAATAGTCTAATAGAATCATTGCTGTTGGTGGCGGGCAATTCACGGTACTCGTAAGCAACCGCTGCTGATTTTAATCCGACTACTCCCGACAAGCCGCATAGGCGTCAACTTAACAAATATGTTTTTAAATTAATATTTGTACGATTGTTTTGATTTTAGAATAATGAGTCTACTCCAAAAACAAATAAACGGTTAAAAGAATCAAAACTGATTCGAAATTAATCCACGACTTAAGTCGTGGATTAATAACAACTTAGAGAATTTGCAAACCGTTTCAACGGTTTAATATTCTCTCTCAAAATTGAATAAATAGCCTTTTTGCAGTGGACTCATACATGGCTATTCTCCGCATATTTAGCTATCCATTTCTTCACTTCGAGTTCCAACAAAAATCCTTGTAAACAAATATTTGCATAAGTTATTAAAGAGGGCGAAATTATGGGTAACAATAAAATAAATATTATGGAGTTATTTAATGAAGGCTAAACTGCCTAATTCAGTTTTTAATTTGATAAGTGTTGCCGGTGCGTTATTGGCAATTATTTCTTTATTTACAATTATTTTCCTTTTTATAATCTCATTTTTGTTCGAGCAGCAAGGCTCGTACATGGGATTGTTTATTTACGTGATCATTCCTCCGTTTTTAGTATTAGGGCTTATTTTAATACCCATTGGAATGTACCTAAAAAATAAGCGCGAGAAATTGCACGGACGAGAGGAAACGTTACCAATTATAAATTTGCAGGAACCGGCACACCGAAATGCATTATTTATCTTCATTATTGGCACATTAGTTTTTGTTTTCTTAACCGCTTTTGGAAGTTACGAAGCGTTCCACTTTTCCGAGTCAACAACGTTTTGCGGCGAATTATGCCATCAAGTAATGAATCCGGAATTTGTTGCTTATCAAAATTCACCTCACGCGAGAGTAGCGTGTGTGGAATGCCACGTTGGAGAAGGAGTTGACTGGTTCGTTAAGTCAAAATTATCGGGAGTTAAGCAAGTGCTTGCAGTTGCTATGAACACTTATCCCAAACCTATTCCAACGCCTATAACCGATCTTCGTCCTGCGCGGGAAACCTGTGAAAAATGCCACTGGCCAGAAAAGTTCTATTCAAGAACAGTGAGACTAGAGAAGCACTATCTCACTAATGAAAACAATACACCGTGGAATATAAACCTTGTATTAAAAATTGGCGGGCAGCACAGCGGTATAGGATTAATGGAAGGAATTCACTGGCACGTTAACCGCGACAATATTGTTCAATATGTAACTAATGATGAAAAAAGGCAGGTAATTCCGTGGGTAAGATATATCAACAAAGCTACCGGAGATACAACTATTTATATAAATGAAGATGATCCTTTGGAAGATGGCGAACTGGCTAAATTACAAGTAAGAGAAATGGAGTGCATTGATTGCCATAACAGACCTTCGCATATTTATTTTTCGCCGAATAAGTTTATTAATCAACAGTTAGCCAGCGGCAATATTGATACGGCAATTCCGGAAATTAAAGCTAAGCTGATTGAAATATGCGAAGAGGAATTTGGCACCCTCGATTCAATTAACAACTATGCAAGAACAACAATAGATGAATTTTATTCCAATGAATATCCGGAATTCTACGCAGAGAATAAAACTAAGATTGATAAAGCAGTTGAATCATTCTTGGTTGCATACAGCCAAAATATCTTTCCGGAAATGAAGGTAAAATGGAGTAATTATCCTTCCAATATCGGACACTTTGAAGATAACGGATGCTTCCGCTGCCACAGCGATTTGCACGTTAGCAGCGCAGGAAGAGCAATTTCTAAAAACTGCGATCTCTGCCATTTAATTAATGCGCAGGGAACCGACGATAACATGATGATCGCTAAATACAATGAGTCGTTAGAATTTCAGCATCCGGAAGATATTGGCGATGATTGGAAAGAAGTAAATTGTATTGAATGTCATACTGGATTGAACCCATAACTTATCAAATTCATTAAAACTGAATCCATGAATAAACTGTTCGTGGGTTCAGTTCTTTTTATTCGATTTAGATTCCCCCTACCAGCAATTATTTTTCGCACAATTGGCACGAAGCGAATCTCTAAGGCTTATTGCACAATCAATTTCAGATTCATATATTGTATCCAGTTGAACAGAGGAATTATTTTACGCAGATAATTCTGTTCAGATATTTTTGTGAAAAGATGATTTTATAATAAATTTTCATGAGAGGAATCATGAAGAAGATTATTCACATTGATGATGACGCATCAGATGCTGAATTCCTTCAAAGAGCACTGAGAAAAAATAGAATTAATTATCCCGTTGATTGGTATTCCGATCCTATTGCTGCGCTGGATTATTTATTCTCCGAAGAAACACCGCTTGACCATCTACCCGACCTTACATTCCTTGATATTAATTTACACTTGATGGATGGATTCGAAGTATTAACTCAAATTAGAGGATCCTTAAAAACGGCGGATTTGAAAATTGTTATGCTTTCAACATCCGATGAAGAAAAGGTTATTAAAAAATCCTATGAATGCGGCGCAAATCATTACATCCAGAAAAGTACCGATACTGATAAATTCAACAATGCAATTTTAAATGCAGTTAAGAAATTTATCGAGTAGAATTACTAACTCTCAAAGTTGGAGTTGTGTGCTTGTTCAATTCATCAGGCAGGTATAAATAATGACCGGAAACATTAAATTATTAATTATAGAAGACAGCGAAATAGATTATGAACTAATAGTAAGACAATTAAAGAATTCCGCACACGCTGTTCATGAAAGTAAAGTTGATGATCGCGCAAGTTTTGTGGAGGCTTGAACGAGGAATGGGATGCCATAATTTCTGATTACGCTCTTCCCGGATTTAGCTGAGTTGAAGCTTTGCAGATTATTAAAGATTGCAAGTTAGACATTCCTTAGAAGCGCTTTCCTATAATTGTAAACTATTTGGTAGTATTTCTCAACATACTCTTCTATGTAATTCTTCGGTCTATCAAAAATTAAACCGGTAAGTGAATTAAGAATTTTGTAAATGTTAGCACAACGGATCAAATAATCCAGATACTCTTTAATACCAATAAGAGAAGGGGATAAATTTGGGCTGATACTGATCAGTAGAGCAATGGCTCTGTCCGGATTATAATCAATGTATGAGGTGAGTTCACTAAGAATTTTTACTGTAATTTTTCGGTTGTAAATGCCATATTCGGTCTCTATACCGTAAAGCTTAACTAATTGCTCTTCAGATACATCCTGCGCTAATTTATCAAGCACCTCTTCCAATATTGCAGATATTTTTTCATCTCCTTGCCAATCTGCAGCCAGAGAATTAATAAGATTTATTCTCTTGGGTTTATTAATTTTTAGTTGTGAGTAATTATCCGACGGCAGTGGTTTAGAGATGTTCTGAGTAATAAGATTGTATTTGAACTTTCTAATAGCAAGCAGCAATAAGTCTTTTGTTAATTCAGCGTTTTCAATCTCAAAAAATATTTTCGCAAGCATAACCGGCTTTTCATCTATTGTATTTGAGCTAAGAATACATGACAACAATCCTTTTTTTATCCATTTATCATCATCAAAATATTCTGGTTTTAGAATTTTAGATAAGGTTTTTTGATTTTTCATTAGCTTCAAGTAATTGATATACTTACTCACAACGGCAATTTATAGCTTCAGCTACTTCCATCAGTTTTTTAAGTGTGACGCCTTTATCTTCTTCCCGTTGCTCAATCTCTTTTACTGAAACAGAAGTTTTTTTAAGTCGTTTAGCAAGTTGAACGAGCGACATATTCAATCCGGTTCGGATAGCATTTATCCAGCCCTTTGGCGAAATTTCCAAATCCTTTAATACAGCTAATTTCTCGAACTTTCTATCTAATTGTTCAACCATTAGCTTCTTATTTAATTCTGTCATTAGGTTATATCCTTAATTTTCTAACCAGTAGAACTGAATAATTTTTTTATTGCAACCATGGTTGCAGTTTCATCCTTCATTCAAAAAGTATCCGGCAAATCAAAATATATTTGTTTCTAATGTCACTTTTTTTATATTTAGGATACTATATCCGATAAAGGAGTAATTTTGAGAAAATTTCACATATATAGGCAAAATGCGCTGAGGTTTATCTTTGCCTTTGGGGCAATTTTATTCTTTAATAAATGTGAGAATCTAATTGTAACGGAAACAGAGGAATTCCCACCCAAAACAACAATAGACCGGTTGAGTAAACTAAGTGAAATTCAAAAACAAATATTTACAACAAATTGTGCACTCTCGGGCTGCCATGCCGGCACACAATTACAAGCCAATCTTAATCTAACATCCGGAAATGCATTTTCAAACTTAGTTAATGTTACAAGTTTATTAAATCCAAATTTTAAGAGAGTAGTGACTGGAAACAGCGAACAAAGCTTTATAATCAAAATGCTCAGAAATACAGGAGAAGGAACTTCTATCATGCCGCCGACAGGAAAAATTAGTGATAATTTAATTGACTCGATTGCGGTTTGGATTGATAATGGTGCGAAAAATAATTAGAGGAGAGTCAAAAATGAAAACGATTCGAATATTTATTCTAATACTTTTTTTAGCAGGAATTTCTAATGCAACCGAACTCCACGTTGATAAAAATAGGCATAACCTTGTAAAATTTATTTCCGACGCACCGATTGAAGACTTCGAGGGAATCACTGAAAACATCGACGGGTACATGTATTACGAAGGCGAAGATTTACTAAAAGATAGTCAGATATACTTTGAGGTTGATTTAACAACAGTTGATACCGGGATTGGATTAAGAAACAGGCACATGAGAGATAACTACCTAGAAACAGATAAATACAGGATGACAAACTTCGAGGGAAGGCTTACGAGTGTTGAAACAATCTCTGACAACGAATATCAAGTTATAGTAGAAGGGAAAATGTTTATCCACGGAGTTACGAAGCAATTACAGGTAGAAGGTAAAATATTTAAAACGGAAAATGGATTCCATGTTCAAACAAATTTCCCTATTAGTTTACCGGATTATAATATAGAAGTCCCCAGTTTAATGTTCATGAAAATAAATGAAGTGATGGATTTACATCTCGATTTCTATCTGGAAAAAGTTAATTGAATTCAAATTTTATGGTTATCTAATTATGACGAATTATTTTTTGAAGCTACTTATTAGCGTGTTAATGATATCTACTCTCGCTTCCGGCGTGATGTTCGGGCAGGAAAAAAAAGTAAACTGGAAAAGGGATAAAAATTTAGTAGAAGAAGAATTACACCTGTTCCACTCTCCCCAATCGATTAATCTTCCCACATCAGAAACAATGCAGCAAGGCGATTGGGAATTCGAAATTTCACATCGATTTTTACCAACTATTAATGATGGGATAAAAAAACTTTACGGATTTGATGGACCGGTGAACATTAGACTTGCGTTAGGTTATGCAGTATTAAATAATTTGGTTCTTACTTTGGGACGAAGTAATGTTGACGATAACGTAGACCTTTGGTTAAAGTATAGAATTCTGCAAGTTCATTCAAATTTATTCCCTCTAATAATTGCAGCTCGTGGAGGCATTGGCTGGAACACAGACCCGGGTCGTAAAGATTTAAGTGATTCAAGAGATGCTCAGTATTACATCCAGTTTATCTTTAATACCATGATAGATAAAAGGCTGGCTATTGGTGTTGTTCCTTCGTACTTATATAACAGTCATATTTATAGTGTAAAAGTTCAGGATTCATTCACGCTGGGAACTAATATTCAATATTACATTTCCCAGAACTGGAGTGTATTAGCTGAATGGAATCCCACGGTTTCTGGATGGAGAAATCAGTACAACTCAATGGCATTCGGATTTGAAATAGAAACCGGGGGGCATTTCTTTAAAATTATTTTATCAAATAATCCTCTGCTCAATCCGTCTCAATATTTAGCAGGTTCAGATCTTTCAATAAATTCCAAGGATTGGAGAATCGGATTTAATATAACAAGATTGTTACAATTTTAATTAAGTTTATTTTATACAAAATAATTTCAATAAAAATATTGGGGAGAAACACAATGAAGAAAAACATGGGGCAAATCGATAAAACAATTCGTATCGCACTAGGATTAGTCTTAATAGGTGCGGGCATTTATTTTGGGAGTTGGTGGGGAGCAGTTGGTATAATTCCCTTAGCGACAGCTTTCATTAATTGGTGTCCTTTATACGTCCCCTTCGGTATTTCAACATGCAAACTAAAGGAAAATAACTAATTCAATCATCATTTTAAGAGGAGTATCAATGAAAAAATTATTCTTCGGAGTCATCATTATGGCAGTAATGGCTATAATGATAGATACACTAATATCAAGACCGTTTAAACCCGGTCAAATTCCAAACGGATTCACGAACAATTGCTCAAATTGTCACTTTAATGCCGGTGGCGGCGGAGCAAGAAATGACTTTGGCACACTGGTCGAAACTCGTTTTCTATCTGAACCGGGAGAGGCTTGTAATGTATTATGGGTACCTCTATTAGCCAGCCTTGACGCAGATTATGACGGCATAACAAACGGTGTTGAGCTGCAGGATCCTTTCGGTCAATGGGCATCAGGGCAGCCTGCGCCGCAGATACAATAGTCTCTGAACCCACTTGCGTGACGGGTTCAATCGGCGTATTCGGATTTATCCCGAATATTGAAAAATTCATGGATGAAAAATTAGGCATTACTTTCGACCGA
>Ga0180009_10004300_pt1 | contig 15764 bp, 18 predicted proteins | sample OS_PC_MetaG_FD_123537 | JGI IMG/M metagenome (GOLD analysis project Ga0180009, IMG submission 123537) | Groundwater microbial communities from the Aspo Hard Rock Laboratory (HRL) deep subsurface site, Sweden - OS_PC_MetaG | ecosystem: Environmental > Aquatic > Deep subsurface > Groundwater...
TCCGGCTCCAGTTCGCGGAACGCCAGCGCCTGCATTTCGCGCATATATTCATACATCCCCACACGTTCGGCCAGCGGGGCGTAGATATCCATTGTCTCGCGCGCGATGCGCTGGCGCTTTTCGGGCGATTTGATGAAATGCAGCGTGCGCATATTGTGCAACCGATCGGCCAGCTTGACCAGCAGCACGCGGATATCTTCGGACATGGCGAGCAGGAACTTGCGCAGGTTTTCCGCCGCGCGTTCATTCTCGGGCATCGCCTCGATCTTGGAAAGCTTGGTCACCCCGTCGACCAGCCGCGCGACTTCGGGGCCGAAATGCGCCTCGATATCCTCGATCGTGGCGAGCGTGTCTTCCACCGTATCATGCAACAGCGCGGTGATGATGGTCGCCTGATCGAGCTTGAGGTCAGTCATCAAGCCCGCCACTTCGACCGGGTGGCTGAAATAGGGATCGCCGCTCGCGCGTTTCTGGGTGCCGTGTTTCTGCACGGTATAGACATAGGCACGGTTCAGCATCGCCTCATCGGCGTCAGGGTCGTAATCGAGGACCTTCTCAACGAGTTCGTATTGGCGCAGCATGATGCGGTGAATATGGGCGGCGCGGGCAATAGGGGCAAGCGCGATATTGCGGCAGCGAAGACAGGCGGCTTGGCAGGCGGGCGCGGCGGTGTTATAACGGGTGTATGAACAAGCCCGTCACCCATGCCCGTAGCCTGAAAATCACCAAGATCGGCAATTCGGCCGGGATCATTTTGCCGAAGGAATTGCTGGCCAAACTTAACGCCGAAATCGGCGATGAGATCAGCCTTGCGCTCAGTGACGACGGCATCACTTTGACCCCGGTGGACCCCGAGTTTGAAGAAGAGATGCGGCTCGCCCGGCAGATCATGCGGGAGCGTGTCAAGGTTCTGCGCGAACTGGCGAAGTAGGCCAGATGTCCGCTTGGCGGTGGGTGACCCACCGGGCCGCACTGTCTGCGCACGCCGAACAAATCGAAGAACACGGCGGCGCAGCCGGTGTCCGCGACATGGGGTTGTTCGAAAGCGCCATGGCGCGACCCATGCAACTCGAAGCTTACGGGGATCCTGATGCGGCGGCGTTGGCTGCTGCTTACGCTTTCGGCCTCGCGCGCAACCATCCTTTCGTAGACGGCAACAAGCGAACTGCCACCGTCGTCAGCCTGTTGTTCCTTCTAAAAAGCGGTTGGCGCGTGGAGGCAGATGACGCCGACATGACAGTTGCCTTTATCGCGCTGGCCGCCGGAGAACTCTCCGAGGACGAACTCGCAGACTGGTTCCGGCAGCGGGTGGTGGCGCTGGGTTGAGTTTTTCGATTGTTTTCGCAATATGCCCGCATGAACGATACCACTATAGCGCAAGCTCGGCTTTCGATCCGGGAACCGATCCCCGAAATCTTCGAAGCCTATTATCTGCTTTCAGCCGCTGCTGATGCTCATTTGCATGGCCAGTCCCGCACTGCCGAAACTCTGTTTGCAAAAGCGAATATGCCCGAGGTCTATGAATGGGCGTGGGCAGATTGGCAGAAGCCGAGCCTTAACATCAGGATACCCAAGCCTGAGAACGACACCATCAAGTTGCCAAAAATCGATCTTGATCCTGTCCGTGCACCATCAAGGCTAACGAAACGCGCAGTCGTCGATCGTGATGGCTACTGCTGCAGATATTGCGGCATTCCAGTCATCGACGCTGACATACGCAAGCTGCTGCATAAGCTATACCCCGAAGCCGTGCCTTGGGTGAGCAGCGCGCCCGAAAAGCAGCACGCCGCCTTTTCCTGCTTCTGGCTGCAATTTGATCACGTCATTCCGCACAGTCATGGTGGGCGCTCAGACGAAGAAAATGTCGTGATAAGCTGCGCCCTCTGCAACTTTGGAAAGCTGGACTACACAGTCAAACAACTCGACATTGCTGATCCTCGCGAGCGCACGCCAGCACCAAACTTGTGGGACGGCTTGGAGCGGTTACGCGGCTGCGGATAGCCCCGCGCCGCGCCTTATGACCAAGTCGCCCTTGGCGGCAGGCTCATCAGGATTGCGTCGATATTGCCGCCGGTTTTCAGGCCGAAGATCGTGCCGCGATCATAGACCAGATTGAATTCGGCATAGCGGCCCCGGTATTCGAGCTGGCGGGCCTCATCCTCTGGCGTGAAGTCGCTCCCCATCCGCTTGCGCACCAGCGCCGGGAAGATGGCGAGGAACGCCTTGCCGACATCTTGTGTGAAGGCCAGATTGCGATCAAACGCCGCGTCATCGACGCATTCGAGGTGGTCGTAGAAAATCCCGCCGACCCCGCGATGCACCTGCCGGTGGGGGATGAAGAAATATTCGTCCGCCCACTTTTTATACCGCTCGTAATAAGTCGGATTGTGCGGATCGCAGGCGGCCTGCATCGCGGCGTGGAACTCCGCCGTGTCCTCGTCATAAGGGATCGGCGGGTTCAAATCCGCGCCGCCACCGAACCATGCCTTGGTCGTCGTCAGGAACCGGGTGTTCATGTGGACGGCAGGCACGTGCGGGTTGGCCATGTGCGCCACCAGACTGATACCGGTCGCAACAAATCCCGGTTCTTCCGCGCTCGCGCCGTTGATGCTGCCAGCAAACTCTTTGGCAAAGCTGCCGCGCACGGTCGAGACATTGACGCCGACCTTTTCGAACACGCGGCCTTTCATCAACCCCTGCACCCCGCCGCCGGGATCGGGGTTGCCGTCTTCGGCGCGGCTCCAGGGCGTGTAGGTGAAGCTGGCGTCAGAACCCGCCTCGCGTTCGATCGCCTCGAACTCCGCGCAGATCGAATCGCGCAAGCTTTCGAACCACGCCCGCGCGCGCGCTGTCTTGTCAGACCAATCCATAAATCCCGTTCACCCAGAGCGTGTCGAAGGGCCGTCCTTCTCCCGAGAGGGCGGGTTAGAAGAAAAGACAATGCTTCGACAAGCCTGCTGTGAGCCTGTCGGCGAGCGGTTTTTGTTGCAGGCGGTGAGAAAGCCAGCAAAAGAGGGCTCATGGTTCCCGCTATGTTCGCGCCCTTCCCGTTCGCCGGTCACGAAATGCTGCTCGGCCCCGCGCGCGCACTATACTGGCCAGCCGAACGCACGCTGCTGGTGGCTGACCTGCATCTGGAAAAGGCGAGCTGGTTTGCGAAAGCCGGGCAGATGCTGCCCCCCTATGACAGCCGCGACACGCTCGAACGGCTGGCGGATGCGGTGCGGATCACCGGCGCGCGTCGGGTAATAACGCTGGGCGACAATTTCCACGATGATGCGGGCGCATTGCGGCTGGATGCGCATTGCACCGGGATGCTGGAGGCGCTGACCCGCGCGCTTGACTGGGCCTGGATCACCGGCAACCATGACGAGATGCTGGGAAGTTTGGGGCCCAAAGGCTTTGGCGGGACGATTGTGGACGAACTGGAGGTTGGCGGGATCAAGCTGCGCCACGAAGCCCGCGCTGGCGAGACTGCGCCTGAATTGTCAGGCCACTACCACCCCAAACTGCGGGTGAATGTAAGAAGCCGCCATATTGCCCGCCCTTGTGCGGTCATGGGCCGCAGTGCTGCCGGGGCTGAGCGCATGATACTCCCCGCCTTCGGCACGCTCACCGGCGGGATGGACGCAGGCGCACCCGAAATCCTCGCCGCGCTGCAACCCGCGAACCGGATCGAGGCGCTGATGCCCGCCAAGGGCCGGATTGCGCGGTTTGCGCTGTGGCAGGCGGGGGCATAAGACTCCACCTAGCGCTCGCCTTCGTTTCGCACTAAGGAGCGCGCTGATACGTAAGCAACCACAGGAGAACACCCCATATCACGTCCACCCCGGCGCTCGATGGCCCCGCCCGTAAAAAGCGGCCCTCGGTTTGATACCATGATCAATGTCCCCAAGGTCCGCGTCATCGATGACGAAGGCGAAAACCTTGGCGTGATGTTCACCCGCGAAGCGATTGAACAGGCCAACGAGAAAGGCCTGAACCTCGTCGAAGTGTCCCCCAATGCGGACCCGCCGGTGTGCAAATACCTTGATGTCGGTAAATTCCGCTATGAAGCGCAGAAGAAAGCCAATCTGGCGCGCAAGACGCAGAAGACGCAGGACATCAAGGAAGTGAAGATGCGGCCCAACATCGACACGCATGATTATGACGTGAAGATGCGCAACGTCACCAAGTTCATCGAAAACGGCGACAAGGTGAAGATCACCCTGCGGTTTCGCGGGCGTGAAATGGCGCACCAGCACCTTGGCATGGATCTGCTGAAAAAGGTGCAGGAAGACGTGGCCGAAGTCGCCAAGGTCGAAGCCTTCCCGCGATTGGAAGGCCGCCAGATGCTGATGGTGCTGGCGCCGAAATAGGCCGCTGACCACATGTTTACTCACACGAGGGGCGCAGCCGGTGACGGTTTGCGCCCCTTTTCGTGGCAGGGCTTGTTCGCAGCAGGGCTTGCCGCCGGGGACGCTGCGCTGATAGGCCTGCGGGCCACGCTGCAAGGGGACGCGCCAAGCCATGACCGCACGCCGGATCGGCCTTCTGCTCGGGCCTGCCGCATTCGCGCTCACTGCGCTGCTGCTGCCGCCTGCGGGGATGGCGCCGGGGGCGTGGCTGGTTGCCGGTCTGGTGGTGTGGATGGCCGCCTGGTGGATGACCGAGGCGGTGCCCCTGGCTGTGACCGCGCTGTTGCCGTTCGTGGTGTTGCCCTTGTCAGGCGTCGCCGATGCTCAGGCCACGGCCAGCACCTATTATTCGCCGATCCTGTTTCTGTTGTTGGGCGGAGCGTTTATCGCGCTGGCGATTGAACGCACCGGGCTGCATCGCCGGTTGAGCCTTGCGATCCTGCGCGCGGTAGGCGGGCGCGGCGGCGCGGGGACATTGCTGCTGGCCTTCATGATTTCCGCCGCGTTGCTGTCGATGCTGATTTCCAACACCTCGACCACACTGATCATGATGCCGATGGCGCTGGCGGTGTTGCAGGGGGGCGGGAGCATCGCCTCTAACGATGCGCCGCCGCCGCAGGACGGCATCGCGGGTGCGCTGCCGATGGGCATTGCTTTTGCGGCGAGCATCGGCGGGCTTGGCACGATCGTCGGATCGCCCACCAATGCGATTGCGGTGGGCCTGCTGGATAGCATTGCCGGGGTGCGGATCAGCTTTATCGAATGGTCGATGTACGGCGTGCCGGTGGTTGTGCTGGGCATTCCGCTGGCCGCGTGGATCATCGGCCGGGTGCAGCGCGTGGCCGACCACCCGTTCGACATCGCCGCCGCCCGCGCCGCGATTGACAGTCACGCCGCATGGGCCGCGCCGGAAAAACGGCTGGTGCCGCTGGTGTTTGTCACCTTCATCGGGTGGGTCACACAGCCGCTGGTCGCGCCGCTGCTGCCCGCCGGGTCATGGACCGATGGCACCATCGCGGTGATCGCCAGCCTTGCGCTGTTCCTGATCCCCGATGGCACGGGCCGCCCGCTGCTGGTGTGGAAAGAAGCCGACCGCGCGCCGTGGAGCGTGATCTTCATGTTCGGCGGCGGGTTGGCGCTGGCGGGCGGAATGCAGGCATCGGGACTGGCTGATTGGGTCGGGCAGGCGCTGCTGCCGCTCGAACATTGGCCGCTGCTGCTGGTCGCGCTGGCGGTGGTTGCATTGGTGATCGTGGTGACCGAATTTGCCAGCAACGTCGCGACCGCCACCGGGATCGTGCCAGTGGTCGCCGCGCTGGTGGTGGCACTGGGGGCTGATCCGGTGTTGCTTGCCCTGCCCGCAGCACTTGCCGCCAGCTGGGGCTTCATGCTGCCCGCAGGCACTGGCCCCAATGCGATCGCCTGGGCCACGGGGCGCATCAGGATCGAACGGATGGTGACAGCGGGCGCACTGCTGGATCTGGCAGGCATCGTGCTGATCGTGGGTGTCGTGTGGGGAATTGCAGCGCTTGTCTGAATATTGATTCGTCTGTCTGAAACCACCGCCGCTGCGCTTGCAACGCTGGTCAGCGCGCGATATTCGGTTGACGATTGAGCACTGGCTGCGGAGAGGCGTTCCTGCGGAGGTTAGGAACGGGTGCCCTGCCCATTGCGACTAGCTCCCGCCTTCCTGGGAGCGTATGTCTAGGAAGGGCAATCTGCACATGACCGACGCTGTCGATGCGACCAATATCCCCACCCCGCGCCGCAAACCCAAACCCGGCATCAAGTCCATCGGCGGGCGCGCGTTAAAGCCATCCACCCTGATGATGGGCCACGGTTATGATCCGGTGCTGTCCGAAGGATCGCTGAAAGCCCCGATCTTCCTTACCTCGACCTTCGCCTTTGAAAGTGCCGCTGCGGGCAAGCGCCATTTCGAAGGCATCACCGGCCTGCGTGAAGGCGGCGCGGAAGGCCTGGTCTATTCGCGCTTCAACGGCCCCAATCAGGAAATCCTCGAAGGCCGGCTCGCCATTTGGGATGGCGCCGAAGACGCGCTCGCCTTCAGCAGCGGGATGACCGCGATCTGCATCCTGTTGATGGCCTATGCCAGCCAGAACGACGTGATCGTGCATTCCGGGCCGCTCTATGCCGCATCCGAAGGCTTTGTCGCCAAGGTGCTGAGCCGGTTTGGCGTCACCTATATTGATTTTCCCGCCGGGGCGACCCGGGCTGAACTGGACACGGTGCTGGCCAAGGCCAAGGCCCAAGCCGAAGCGCAAGGCGGCAAGGTGGCGATGATCTATCTTGAAAGCCCCGCCAATCCCACCAACGCGCTGGTCGACATCGAAGCCGTCGCCGCGGCGCGCGACCACGCACTTACAGGCACGCCCATTGCGATCGACAACACCTTCCTCGGCCCGTTGTGGCAGCGCCCGCTGGATCACGGCGCGGATATTGTCGCCTATTCGCTGACCAAATATGTCGGCGGCCATTCGGATCTGGTGGCAGGCAGTTTAGCTGGCGCGAAACGGTGGATGGACCCGGTGCGCGCGCTGCGCAACACGATGGGCGGGATCGTTGATCCCAACACCGCGTGGATGTTGATGCGCAGCCTTGAAACGGTTGAACTGAGGATGCAGCGCGCGGGTGAAAACGCGGCAAAGGTGTGCGATTTCCTGAAATCTCACCCCAAGGTCGAAGGGCTGGGCTATCTCGGCCTGATCAATGATGCGCGCCAGCAAGATATCTATGATCGCCACTGCCTTGGCGCCGGATCAACCTTTTCAGTGTTCATCAAGGGCGGGGAGGCGGAAAGTTTCGCCTTCCTCGATCATCTGACCATCGCCAAACTTGCCGTCAGCCTTGGCGGGACAGAAACGCTGGCGAGCCATCCGGCGTCGATGACCCACCTGTCGGTTCCGCCTGCGCGCAAGGCGATGCTGGGGATTACCGATAATCTCGTGCGGATCAGCGTGGGGATCGAGGATGCCGATGATCTGATCGCCGATTTCGCGCAGGCGCTGGAATATGTGTGAGCTTTCTCGCCCCGCTTGATAGAATGCAAGCGAGACGAGGGAGAAACCACCATGACCGACACACGCAAGCCCGTATTCCTGGTCCTTGGCGCAGGGGCCGGGATCGGGGGCCATGCCGCTGCGCATTTTGCCGCCGGGGGATACCACGCGGTATTGGCGCGGCGTTCTGATGAGGCCGGGCTGGAGCGGTTGGTCGGCGCAATCGAAGCCGCGGGCGGCAGCGCCAGCGGCACCCTGCTCAACGCGGCGGACGACGGCACGATCGAGGAACTGGTGGCGCGCACCGAAGCCGATATCGGCCCGATTGCCTGCGCGCTCTACAACCTCGGCGCGCAAATCGGCACCCGCGCCCTGCCCGATACCCCGCACCGCACATTTGAACTGGGTTGGCGGCTGGGCACCTATGGCGTGTTCCGGTTGGCCCACGCGCTGCTGCCGGCGATGGTCGAGCGGGCGAAAGCCGGCACGCATGGCACGCTGCTGGTCACGTCATCAACTGCGGCGGTGCGCGGCAATGCCGGACAACACAGCCACGCCGCCGCAATGGGCGGACGGCGGATGCTGTGCCAGACGTTGAACGCCGAGTTCGCCCCGCAGGGTGTCCATGTCGCGCACGTGGTGGTCGATGGCGCGGTTGATGCTCCTGACACATTGGGCAAGCTGCTGGGTGACAAATTCGCTGGCTTCAAGGCGGCAAAAGGTGACGATGGCGTCATCGATCCGGCGGCGCTGGCCGAAACCTACTGGCACCTCGCCCACCAGCCGCGCAATTGCTGGACGCACGAAATCGACGTGCGCCCGTGGAGTGATGTGGCGTGGTGGAACGACAACCCCGATCCGCAGATCAACAGCCGGGGCAAGGGGTTTGCGGGGCCGCAGGATACGCCATGAAGTCTTGCAAACAGGCTTTTATTCCGTAGGTCGCTCTGGTTCGAAATATCGGGGGATGTGACGATGGGGCTGGAATGTTGCGGACACGAACACGCTGATGGCACGCCTGAGGCAGCGTGGATCAACCCCTGCCTGTGCGACGCGCCCAAAACGCAGGCGGCCTTTGACCGGATTGAGGCTGATATCTCGCGGCGGCAGGCATTGGGCGGCACGGCGGCGGTGCTGGGGATGTTCGCCGGGTTCGGGCTCGCCCCCAGCTTCGCTCGCGCGCAGACGCCGGGACGGCCCACGGTTCTGACCAATTGCAGCTATTTTGATGGCAACACCTTGCGGATGCAGCAGGGCCGCGAAATCGTGGTCGAAGGTGGCAAGATCAGCGCGATCGTCAATGCCGGAACCGGCCCGCAAGACGCAGACCGGATCGACTGCGGCGGGCGCAGCGTTACGCCGGGGCTGATTGATAGCCACTGGCACGCCACCCTTGTCAGCGTCAGCCAACTGGCCGCTTTAACGCAGGATATCGCCTTCATCCACCTGATCGCCGGACAGGAAGCAGGCGCAACCCTGATGCGCGGGTTCACGACTGTGCGCGACACCGGCGGGCCGGCATTCGGATTGAAACAGGCGGTGGATCGCGGCGTGCTGGCTGGCCCGCGCATCTTCCCGTCGGGTGCGATGATTTCGCAAACATCGGGCCATGGCGATTTCCGCCTGCTCAACGCCCTTCCGCGGATGGACGGTGATCCCGCAGATTACACTGAACGCACCGGGGTTGCCGCGATTGCCGATGGTGAGACCGAGGTGCTGCGCCGCACGCGCGAACAATTGATGAAGGGCGCATCGCAGATAAAGATCATGGCGGGCGGCGGGGTCACTTCGCTGTATGACCCGCTCGATACCGCGCAATTCCTTGAAGAGGAAATGCGTGCCGCCGTGCGCGCGGCAGCCGACTGGGGCACCTATGTCTGTTCGCACGTCTACACGCCCGAAGGTATCCAGCGGGCGCTGAGAGCGGGGGTCAAGTCGATCGAGCATGGCCAGTTGGCGGACATCGCCACCATCCGCATGATGAAGGCTGAGGGCGCGTGGTGGTCAATCCAGCCCTTCCTGTCCGATGAGGACTCCAACCCCAGATCCGATCCGGTTCAGCAGGCCAAGGGCGAACAAGTCGCGCGCGGAACGGTGCAGGCGTTCGAGCAGGGCCGCGCCGAGGGGGTGAAGATGGCGTTTGGCACTGACATCCTGATGAACCCCGGCGGTTCAGCCAGTCAGGGGCGACAACTGGCCAAGCTGACCCGTTTCATGGCCCCGTTAGAGGCCCTGCGCATGGCAACCGGCGCGGCGGGCGAGTTGCTGGCAATGTCGGGCGAGCGCGCTCCCTATCTGGGCAAGCTTGGGGTGATCGAGCCGGGCGCGCTGGCTGATCTGCTGGTGTGGGATGGCGATCCGGCAGCCAGCCTCGATTTCATCGGCGATCCGTCAAGCAACCTGAAACTGGTGATGAAGGGCGGACGCGTGTTCAAGGAGAGCTTGGCGTGATGCGGGCTTGGTTTGCCGCGCTGGCTGCGGCGGCGATGCTGCCCGCTCCGCTCGCGGCGCAGGAACCTGCCGCCCAATCGGCTGACGATGACTGGTCTGGGCAAGTCACTATTTACGGCTGGGGCGCCGGGATCGGCGGGGATTTCACTCCCTTTACCGGCGGGCCGACATTGGAATTCGACAAATCGCTGGGTGAGGTGCTGGAAGATCTCGATGCTGCAATCTTCGCCACAGCACTGGCGCGCAAAGGCGATTTGGTGCTGCTGACCGATTTCAGTTACACCAAGAGTTCGAAAGACGGCCTCGTGCCGCCCGGCATTCCCGCCGCAGGAAAAGTTGCGATCCGCTCGCTCTCGATGCTTGGCGGCAAGCGGTTTCGGGCGAGCGATACGACCACCATCGACGTGCTCGGCGGCGTGCGGGTTTGGAGCCTTGATGGCAGGTTGGGCGTCCCGCTTGCCGGAATCGCGCTGGCGCCGGAAGATACCTTCGTCGATCCCGTCACCGCAATCCGGTTCAACAGCCAGATCGCGCCGCGCCTGTCATTGCTGGCCTATGGTGATGTCGGCGGGTTCTCAGTGGGCTCCGACCTCACATGGCAAGGCGTTGCGACCCTGAATTACCGCGCGGGAAAATCGCTCTACCTGTCAGCAGGCTACCGCCACCTTTACCTTGATCGGCCATCAGGCGGGACACGGTTTGAAGGCTATCTCAGCGGGCCATTGGCAGGTGCCACGCTGACATTCTGAGGTAACGCGTTAACCCCGCCATTCACGCCGTTCTTCGGCGGCGCGCAGCACTTCGTAGGATACCTGTATCGCCTGAAACTGCTTGGCCGCTTCGGCATCGCCGGGCTTTACATCGGGGTGAACTTCCTTGGCGCAGGCGCGGTAAGCTTTTTTGATCGCGGTAAAATCGGCGTCCGCTTCAAGCCCCAGCAATTCCAGCGCGCGCATTTCATCGGTGCTGCGCGAACCATCGCCCGATCCGGCCCAGCCGTAATACGCGCTTTCAGCGTAACCGGCGTTCTCGCGCTGTTCGGCGCGGGTGCGTTCGTCCTTTTCGGCCTGCTCCAACCCTTCGAAATAATCCCAGCCGGAATTATATTCTGCGGCGTGCTTTTGGCAGAAATACCACCGTTCGCGGCTGTTGGGGGCTTTGGGCGCGGGGCAATTGCCCGGTTCATCACACCCATGCCGATCGCAGATGCGCACCTGCGTGGCTTCCTGAGACGAACCATAGGCCCGCCAGCGCGGAAAGCCCCAGTCGAGCGAACGCTTGGCGCGGCTCATCGCGGGGCACCGGGACGGCGTCGAAAAATGTTGTTGGTCGATGGCATGGGGCAGTCAATCTAGGCGAGGTGGCGGGGATTGGGAAGCGGTGAGACAAGAAAAACCAGTTGCAATGTGAAATGCTGCAATGCAATAGGCTGAAATACGATGGTTCGCCATTCGATCAGGAAAGACTTCAAGATGAGCCCGCAATTGACCCTCTCCAGCCTGTTTTCGGTGCTTGCGCTGGCGGGTCTGTGCGTGGTGACAAGCGCGCGCGACCTTGCCGGGATCGACCCCGCTGCTGCGGCTGCGCCCTATGCGGTGCAGGCCGAACTTGCGCCCGGCCTGCATTCGCTCTGATCCTCAGTTGATGATGACCGAGGCGGCGCGGCGGTTCTGCGCCCACGCGCCTTCGTTCGATGCCAGCGCCACCGGGCGTTCCTTGCCATAGCTCACCACTGAAATGCGGTTGGTATCGACGCCGAGGCTGACGAGGTAATTCTTGGCCGCAGTCGCGCGCCGTTCACCCAGCGCAAGGTTGTATTCGCGCGTGCCGCGTTCGTCGGCATGGCCTTCGATGGTGAAGGTCACTTGCGGATAGCGCGCAAAATACTGCGCCTGTGCCTGCAACGCGGCGGCATCCTGCGAATCGACATTATAGCGATCAGTATCGAAATAGATCGTGGTGGAGGAACCAACCGCCGCGGCAAAATGTGCCTGACTGCCAACCTGCGGGCCGGTGGGCTGCACCTGCGGGGCCGGCGGGGTTGGCTGGGTGGTTTCAGCCGGGGGCGGAGGAAGCACTTCGGGCGCTTTCTTGGCGCAGGCTGCCAGCGTGGTGGCCGAGGCCAGCAGCAGGATGATGGCAAATTTCTTGTTCATCGCGGCTATCCTTTCAAATTATCTTTATCAGACCGGGAGGTTCGCGTCACGGGCGGATTGGGCCCCACGCCGGGTCGGACGCATCAACCGGGGTGGGCAGGCGGCGTTCGTTCTGGCCGGTCAGATCGACCTGCCAGATACCCGAACGCCCGGTGTTTCGTTCGGTGCGGAAAAACTGGATGATGCGGCCGTTGGGCGCCCAGGTCGGCGCTTCGTCCTGCCACCCGCGGGTCAACACCCGCATATTGCCGCCGCCAGTGTTCATCACCGCGATGTTGAAGTCGCCAGCGATGCGGGTGAAGGCGATCTGGTCACCGCGCGGGCTCCATTCAGGCGTGGCGCAGCGCCCGCCGAAAAAGCTGATGCGCTTCTGGTTGGTGCCATCAGCGTTCATCACATAGCATTGCTGGCTGCCCGAACGGTCGCTTTCAAACACGATTTTACTGCCATCGGGCGAATAGGATCCGCCCACATCGATGCCCGGATTGTCGGTCAGCTTGACGCTCGCTCCGCCGGTGGCAGGCACGCGGTAGATGTCGGTATTGCCCGCCACAGCCATCGAATAGAGGATATTGCGGCCATCGGGCGACCAGCGCGGGGCGATGGTAGGGTTGCGGTTTTCAGTCACCAGCGTCTGCTTGCCCGTGCCGATGTCATAGACATAGATGCGCGGATTTCCGTCGACATAGGACAGATACAGGATCTTCGAATAATCGGGTGAATAACGCGGAGTAAGCGCGGTGGCGCTGCCGAGCGTCAGGAAACGGTGATTGGCCCCGTCGCTATCCATGATCGCCAGCCGCTTTACCCGGCGATCTTTCGGCCCGGTTTCCGCGATATAGGCGATGCGACTGTCAAAGAACGGGCTTTCCCCGGTCAGGCGCGAGAAGATCAAGTCGCTGCACTTGTGCGCCGCGCGCCGCCAGTCCGCCGGGCCGACCACCCAGCCTTCGCGCACCAATTCATCCTGCAAGGCGACATCATAGAGATAGCAGCCGACCACCAGCTTGCCATCGTCACGCGCGCGGACATAGCCGTGCACCAGCATTTCCGCGCTGCGCCCGCTCCATGTGGAGAAGGCCGGGGCGGTGATCTGGTTGAAGGCAGGCTGCGGCAGGCTGTCGGGGCCGACCGGCTTGAACAGCCCGTTATTGCGCAGGTTGGCGGTGATGACGCGGGCAACTTCGCGGCCTAGCGCGCCGGTGCCATCGGCATTGGCCGGGGTCGGGCGGTCGCGGTCGGTGGCAAAGGCCGGGATGGCGATGCCGATGTCCGACCATGCGTTTTCATCGGTGACGGTGAAGGAAATGCCCTCTTCCGCCTGCGCCGCAGAAGCATCGGTCGCGGTGGTTTCCACCCGGCCATCCTCGGTGATCGGGGCGCCAAGATCCTGCGCCATCGCCGCCGTGGGCAAAGCGGAGGTCAGCAAAAGGGCGGCAAGAATTGCGGGTTTCATCGTGATGTATTCCTATCAAAGCGAGCGCCCCGGACAGTCTTCCAGGCCTCGTAATATTCGGCAGGCAAATCAAACGGCGCGGCCAGTTGCACTGCGCGAATGGCATTTTCCGCATGGCGCGCTGCCTGTGCGCGGTTGGCATCGTTGATCCCGCTCTGGTTGCGCACACGCGGGCGGCCTTTAAGGCTTCCATCCGGGTTCAGATCAAAGTCGACCAAAGTTACAAGTTGGTCAACCTCCAAACCCTGCGGCGCGGTCCAATGCGGCTTGACCTGACGCGCCAACGCCTGCCCGATCGAGGCCTTGGCGCTCGCCCCGATTTGCGAAGCAGGGATGCGGGTTTCTGTCGTGGTGGTGGATGAACCGGCCCCGCCGAGGAAATCATCGCCAATCCGGCTGCCCCCGCCCGCCTCCGCCGGTTTGGCGGGCGCAGCGCTGGGCTTGGGCGCGGGGGTGCGGGTGGTGCGTTTCGGCTGGGGCGGCGGAGTAGCCGCGGCACGCTCGGTGCGTTCGGGCTGCACCGGATCGGGCGCAGGCGCGGGGGCATCGGACAGCGTCGGCGCAATCGCGGCGCGGCTTTCCGCCACCGGATCGGGCGAGGCCGCCTCAAGCCCCACCTCGGTCGCAAGGCTCACCGTCATGCGCTCGGGAAACACCGACACTTCGCTGCGCACCGCCTGCATCAACAGAACGGCCACCAGCACGCCGTGCAGCCCCAATGCTGCGGCAAGGCCAACCTTCTCCTCGCTCCGGAACGCCATTTCACCCACCATGGTTCTGCAGTTATGGGGCCGAAACTGAACCATCGGTGACCAGCGAGATCGAAGTGAAGCCCGCCCGGCCCAATTCCCCCATCACCGCCATCACCCGGCCATAATCGAGGCTGCGGTCGCCGCGCAGCACGATCAGCGGCGGCTGACCGCCCCGATCCAGCGCCTCAAGCGCAGCGGGAAGCCCTCCGCTCGGCACGGCGGTATCCTCGATATAGATCACCCCGGCCCGGTCGATCGAGATTGTTATCTGATCGGGGGTCTCCTCTACCGGCGCGGCGCGGCTTTCGGGCAGTTCGACCGGAACGCCGACGGCGGGCAGCGTAACCGTGACCATGAAGATGATCAACAGCACCAGCATCACGTCAACCAGCGGCGTCACGTTGATTTCCGACATGGCGGCACGGCGCGCGCGCTTGCCCCGGCGGGCGGAGGAGGACACACCCATACCCATCATTGCCCTCCTTCGTCATTGCGAGGAGCCGCAGGCGACGCGGCAATCCATGGCCCACCCTTTGAACCGAGTGCCTCGGCCCACGGATTGCTTCGCTTCGCTCGCAATGACGAATTATCCTTCATCATGCTCTGTCCAACTCGCGGCTGAGTCCGGCGTGCACCTTGTCGGAGAACCGTTGCAGCTTCGCTTCATAGACATTCACCGCGCCTGAAAAGCGGTTATAGGCGATCACCGCAGGGATTGCCGCGAACAAGCCGATGGCAGTGGCAAACAGCGCCTCGGCGATGCCGGGGGCGACCACGGCCAGCGAAGCGCTTTGCTGTGCGCCGATCTGGAAGAAACTGTTCATGATCCCCCATACCGTGCCGAACAGGCCCACAAACGGCGCGACCGATCCGACCGTGGCAAGGAAGTTCAACCGCCCGGCCAGTTCGTCGGCTTCCTCGGCAATCTGGCTGTCCATCGCCGCGCTGATCCGCTGGCGGGTGGCGTCGCGATCAAACGGTTGTTTGGCGGTGGAACGCTTCCATTCATCCAGCCCAGCACCGGCCACGCGCGCGGCGGGAACTGCCTTGCGCGCCTGTTTGGTCAGCAGGCCTTCGCGGTCTCGCTGCGCCCAGAACTCGGTTTCGTATTCGCGCGATTTTCTGGCCAGCCCGCCAATCCGCAGGCTGAACGAGACGATGATCATCCACACCCAGATGCTGGCGAGGATCAGGCCCACCATCACCGCTTGCACGATGATATCGGCCTGAAGAAACAGTTCGACCGGATCAAGCCGGGTGGCAGCAGGGGCAGCGGTAACGGCACTGAGCAGGGCAAGCGTCACGGGTTCAGGTTTCCTCGTTCATGAAAGTCTGGAAGGCAGCGCGCCAGGCGGCGGGCTGGCGGCGGGGGCGACCGTCTAGGGTAATGAAGCCGACCCGCAGGTGGGCTTCGCACAAGGTATCATCCCCCCGCCTTGCAATCTGGTGCATCCGGCACGACGCCGCGCCAAGTTCGGTGCAGCGGGTTTCGATCACCACATCATCATCCAGCTTTGCGGGGCGTAGATATTTCA
>Ga0180009_10004301_pt1 | contig 15763 bp, 14 predicted proteins | sample OS_PC_MetaG_FD_123537 | JGI IMG/M metagenome (GOLD analysis project Ga0180009, IMG submission 123537) | Groundwater microbial communities from the Aspo Hard Rock Laboratory (HRL) deep subsurface site, Sweden - OS_PC_MetaG | ecosystem: Environmental > Aquatic > Deep subsurface > Groundwater...
CACGTTTTGGCGAGAGGCGACCTTGCCCCGCGTCGGCTCACGCTTCGGAGCCTAGCTGCACTGACAGGGAACCTGCAACGGGGATGGGATCACGCTGCCATTGGGCACGCTACGTAACACCAGCAAGAGGAATCGACACGATACTCGTGACCTCCATCAAGTATGGCGCTGAGATCCGGGAGATGATCGCGAAGGAGCATCCGGAGGTGAAAGAGATCGTGCTGGTGAAGGAGATCCCGATGCTGCCAGAGCTGCTGCAGGCCGTCGGGTGGTGAGCCATCACGCCTTCCCGCTCGGGGTCACGGTCAAGTCATGCGATGGACCAGGAAGGCGACGCACCTCTTGGCGATCCGGCGCACTCTTGGGTGCGACCGGAGGGCGGACTCCAGCGCGTTGGCCACCGCGTCGGCCGCCCGATAGCGGAAGAACTTGGAGCCCTGGACGGCGCCGAGCCGCTTTTCGTACTGCAGATCCAGAGCGGCGACGATCGCGTCCATCACCTCACGGTCGAATCCCTGGATCTGCTCGCTCAGGTAGCCCACGATCGCGTTGAAGGTCGAGTAGTCCAGGCGATAGGACCCGGTTGACGCGGTCGACGGCGCGGTCTGATCGAGACATTCGCCAAAGCTGCTGTCGAGGACAGTGTCGAGCAGGTGGGCATGGATGCGGTGCGCCTTGTGCCTGACCTTCTCGTCTCCCCCGTCGGGGAGCGTGAAGGCGGTGCCCGGGTGCTCCTGCTCCCACCCGACCAGATGGCGGACGATCGGGCCCTGGTCCGTCGAGAGCCCCATACGGTTGAGAATGTCCTTGACGTGGATGGTCTCGCTGAATCTCAGCGACGGATTCACCCTGTCCCTGTTGGGCGGGTACTCGAAGCAGTCGGACGCCGGCACGTCAAGCGCGTCGAGGAAGTCGGAGTAGATGGTGCCGCCGTGGAAAAACCTGGCGCCGTACTTCCGAAACACCACGTTGTTGCGGCCGATCTTTCGCACCCAGAGGTTGAACCGGTCGCCCCCGCCCGGCGCGTACAGGGACAGGTAGCCAAGCGCGAACCCGCAGATCCGGGCCAGCCGGTAGTCGACACCATCGTCCCGCAACCACTTGACCTGCTGCGATGCAACACTCCGTGCGACAGCCTCGAGGTTCCGCACGTACAGGATGGCCTTGACCGACGTGCCCTCGAGGATGCCGAGCAGCTCGTCGATGGCGTCGCCGTTCAGGTCGAAGAGCTCCTCGGACGACAGCACGATCTTCGCATTCTTCGAGGTGACGATGGCCTGTCTGAGCTCTGCGATGTGCTCCTCTTGCCGCTCGATGTACGTCCCGCCATCGTCAGGAATCGCCCGGCTCACGTGCTTGTTGACCAGGATCCACGCCAGCGGGCTGTGGTTGGCCGACTCACGCTTGCGCAGGGGCAGAGGGTAGGACACGCCGAGCTGGTCCAGCAGCGCTTCGTTTGCCTGGAGGAACTGCTGCAGGGCCGAGGACCCGGTCTTGGCGGGGCCCAGATGGAGAAAGACGGTCTTGGTCCTGGTCTTGCTCACGATGGGCTTCCTGGCAGCACCTGTCTCGACCATTGCCAGCACCAGACCAGTCAGAGATCCTGCGGCCGTGTCAGGCGGAAGATCGTGCCGCGGAGCAGTCGCTTGGCCTTTTGCTTCACTCCCAGCGCGCCGAGGAGATCCACGGCTTTTTTGCGCAGCCAGCGGTAGCTGTTGATCACCAGCAGATCCTCCACGGCGATGCTCTGGAGGCTCTTGCCGCCGCAGCTCTGGAAGCGGAGCCACTCGAGCTCGGCTCTGGCGAGGTTCCGCTGCCTCAGAATCTGGCGCACGACCGCCAGCTGGTCGGTGCCGTCCGCCCGCCTCTGGAGCTCGGACAGCACCCGGAAATGGCGCTCGACGTCGTCGGCAAACCGCGCGACGAGCGCGGGCTGGCCGGCGAGCGTCTTCAGGTAGGCGGGATATGCTCCCTTGACGCGGGCCTTTGCGCCTTCAAAACCGGTGGCAAAGTAGAAGAAGCCGTGCGGCGGGACCTCCCCGGGGACGTTTCTGGTGTTGTACATGTCGTGGACGATCCAGCACGGCGTGCCAAGGAGCGTCGCCTCGAAGGCAAGGTGGGACAGCGGGTCCAGCGAGACGACCACGGCAGCTCGGCGCAACAGGTCGAAGAGCTCGTTGCGCGAGGCGGGCCATTGTCGGGTGATCGTCACGACGCTGTCGAACTGCTGCAGAAACTCGGCCACCCTCGGCGGGAGGTCGAGCGTGTTCGTCTTGCCATAGTAAACGCACGCGAGCGATTCCTTGTCGTAGCACGGGCGGAGCACCTTGGACTCATCGTAGAGCAGGACGAGGTTTGGTGTGGTCGCGTCGACTCTCTTCGTATGGGCCACGATGTAGTCGGTGAGGCCATAGTCGATCTTCTGACCCGCGTAGTAGTACGGGCGGTTCAGCAGGTAGCGGACAACGCGCTGCGCCTCGAACGGATTGCCGGCAACAGTCTCCGGATAGACCACGATGTCGTCCGCTTCGACCGACCCCTCCCAGATGAAGGGCCGGTACCTTGCCGGCACGAGCTTCTCGACGTCCTCCGTCTCCCTGTCGCAGACGAATACTCTGGCTTCCCGGCCGCTCTGCTGCAGCAGCTCTGCCAGGTAGTAGCAGACCTTGATCCCATGGCTGCTGGGCTGGTACGTGCGGCTATACACGACCCACATGGCCATCGTTCCGCATGGGTGATCGGTGCGTGACCCGGCAAGCGCCGGTTGCCAAGCTGGCGGCGGAGAATCTACCCATCCGCGCTGGGCGAGTCAAGCGAGGCGACCTGCCGTCTTGCCCGCACAGCGGCATCTGGGTAGAGTGACTCGAGCCATGACCTCGTCCGCGAGCATGCCGACCATCGCCTGGGACGTCGACGACGTGCTGAACGACTTGACCTTCGTCTGGTTCAACGAGGACTGGCTACCGGCGCATCCGCAGTGCGCGGTCGGATGGGAGCAACTGACCGAAAACCCCTGCCACGAGACCCTCGGCATCAGCCTGGAGGCCTATCTCCAGGCGCTGGACCGATTCCGCGACTCGGACATGTTTCCCGCCCTCTCGCCACGCGCTGAGATCGCGAGCTGGTTCGTCGAGCACGGACCGCGCTGGCATCATTTCGCGCTGACAGCCGTGCCGCGCAGGGCGGCCCATCGCTCCGCCGCATGGGTCTTCGAGCACTTCGGGGACTGGATCCGCGGGCTGCACTTCGTCCCCTCCCGACGCGCCACAGAGCGTGCTCCCCGATACGACGAGAGCAAGGCCGCCTACCTCCAGCGGATCGGCCCGGTCAACCTGTTCATCGACGACAACGAACAGACGGTCGCCGCGGTCAAGGCGCTCGGAATCCGCACGCTGCTCTTTCCTCGGCCCTGGAACGGGATGCGCCAAGAGAGCATCGGACAGTTCGTGCGGGACCTGACCGCCATCACCAGAGAGGCCGCACAAGAGGAGCGATGATCAAGCTATCTGACTACGTGTTTGACTTCATCGCCGGACAGGGCGTGCGCCACGTCTTCCTGCTGCCCGGCGGCGGATGCATGCACCTGGTGGATTCGCTGGGAAAGCACCCCACCCTGACGCACTCGGCCTGCCTGCACGAGCAGGCAGCGGCGATCTGCGCTGATGCATATGCCCAGTACTCCGGCGGTCTCGGTGTGGCCCTGGTCACAACGGGCCCGGGCGCGACCAACGCCATAACGGGCGTCGCGGGCAGCTGGATCGACTCGGTGCCAGTGCTCGTGATCTCCGGGCAGGCCAAGCGGGCGGACCTCATGGGCGATTCAGGGGTGCGGCAGATAGGCATCCAGGAGGTCGATATCGTCTCGGTTGTCCGGCCCATCACCAAGCTCGCCAGGACAGTGCTGGACCCGCAGTCGATCCGGCGCGACCTCGAGGAAGCAGTGTTTCGCGCGACCTCCGGCCGCCCCGGCCCCGTGTGGATCGACATCCCGCTCGATGTGCAGGGCGCGACGATCGACGAGGCGCAGCTCGAGGGATTCGACCCACCCGAGAGGCCCGCCGATCCGGCGACCGCCGAGCTCGCGGCACAGCGGGCATGGACGATGATCCAGCAGGCGCGGAGGCCCGTGATCCTGGCCGGCAACGGTATCCGCCTCGCCGGCGCGCTCGAGCAGTTCTTGCAGCTCGTCGAACAGCTGCGCGTCCCCGTCCTGACGACCTGGCGGGCGGCCGACTTCCTGCCTGACGACCATCCCTGCTTCTTCGGACGCCCGGGGGCGATCGCCCAGCGCGGCGCAAACTTCGTGCAGCAGAACGCCGACCTGCTCCTCGTCGTCGGGGCGCGGCTCGATCTGGCACAGGTGGGCTTCAACTATCCCGGTCTTGCCCCCCGCGCAAGGAAGATCGTCGTCGACGTCGATCCGGCGGAGCTCGGGAAGATCAAGACCCCCGTTGACCTGCCAGCCTGTCTCGACGCGACGCAGTTCACAGAGCACCTTCGCCGTCTCGTCGGCAACGAGAGCTGCGAACGGCCGGACTGGCTGTCCAGGTGTCGGCGCTTCAGGGCCGACTATCCGGTCACCCTGCCCGGCTATCGGGACCAGAAAGACCATGTCAACACGTACGTCCTGGTCGACGCCCTGTCGGATCTTCTCGCTGCCGATGACGTGATCGTGCCCGGCAGCTCGGGCAGCTGCGCCGAGATCACGATGCAGGCATTCAAGGTCAAGCGTGGTCAGCGGATCTTCAACTCGCCGGGCCTGGGTGCGATGGGTTTCGGGCTGCCCGCCTGCATCGGTGCCTGCATCGCGAGCGGCAGACGGCGCACGATCTCGATCATCGGCGACGGAGGCCTGCAGCACAACATCCAGGAGCTGGAGACGATCCGGCGCCTCGCGCTTCCGTTGAAGATCTTCATCCTGAACAACTTCGGCTACGCTTCCATTCGCACCATGCAGAAGAACCACTTCGAGGGCCGTCTCGTGTGTTGTGATCCCACGAGCAGGCTGACCCTGCCGGACACCTGCCGGATCGCCCGGGCCTACGGGATCACCGCCACCAGGCTCGAGAGCCACGAGGGGCTCGGACAGCGGCTAGCCGAGATCCTGGCGCTCGATGGTCCCGTGATCTGTGATGTGAAGGTCGACCCGGACCTGCTGACGGCCCCCAGACTCTCCTCGGAGGTGAGACCCGACGGCTCGATCGTGTCCAGGCCGCTGGAGGACCTGTGGCCCTTTCTGGATCGAGAGGAGCTCGCGCGAAACATGGAACCTGACACGGAGGATTGACGGATGGCGGACAAGGTGGTGAGCATCGTGCAGGCGCGGACGAGCTCGACGCGGCTGCCCCGCAAGGTCCTCCTGGACCTCGGGGGCAAGACCGTGCTCGAGCATGTGATCCGCCGCGCGCAGTGCAGCAAGCTCACGGACAGGCTGGTCGTGGCCACCAGCGTCAACCCCGCGGACCTCGCCATCGTGAAGATCTGCGCCGACCTCGGGATCAGCGTCTACTGCGGCTCCGAGGAAGACCCCCTGCAGCGCTACTACCAGGCTGCGCGGCTGTTCAAGGCTGCCCACGTCGTCCGCCTCAAGGCCGACTGCCCGCTGATCGACCCCACGATCATCGATGCCGCCATCTCGTCCCACCTCGAGTCGGGCGCGGACTACACGTCCAACACCGTGCTCAGGACCTACCCCGCGGGGCAGGACGTGGAGATACTGACCTTCGCCGCGTTGCGACACATCTGGCGCAACGCCAGGATGATGTCTGACCGCGAGCACGTCACCACCTATCTCACCAGGTGCCCGGATCAGCTCACCTCGAACCATCTCAAACATCGGGTGGATCTGTCGAAGAAACGATGGACGATGGACAGGCCAGAGGACTACGAGCTGATCCTGTTCATCTTCGAGCGCCTGTATCAGCAGAACCCGACGTTCGGCATGCAGCAGACCCTGGAGCTCCTCAGCCACCACCCCGAGATGGAGACGATCAACCAGCACATCGACATTGCCGAGGGCCTGGCCATCTCCCGCGGCGCCGACCGGGAGGTGGAGCCGGATTGCGACTGACCGTCCCCTGTTCAGTCAAGATCGAACTGGGGGTTCATCTGCATGAAGTGGGTCGGATCCGTGATGCGGGCACCGTGTACGGTTTCGAGCTCGTCGAATCCCCGCCACCGGACATACCTGGACCAGAGCCCGTCGCAGATGGTCCTGAGGGCGCACGATCGGCACGCGGAACCGAAACGCTTGTTCTTGAGCTGCAAGAACCGCTTCATCCCTTCGCGCGTCAGCGTCCTGATCCCGCCGCGGCGCAGCGCCCCCAGCTTCGCCGGATGCACCGCGATCCCGAGCATCAGACCCAGACCACTTCTCAGGTCTCCGCGGCGCATGCGCATGCGCAGCAGGTAGTCCCACTCGTCGTGATCGTACTGGATCTGGGGCATGTTGGTCACGAAGGGCTCGTAGCCCCGCATCAGGCAGAACGGGATGTAGCGGACGGTGATCTTGCGTCCCGGTGCCGCGAAGCGGTCGATCGCTCGCTTCAGGTGCGGTGCGGCCTCGCTGTAGGCCACATTGAGCGCCGGATCCGACGCCCAGCCAGCCTCCTCGATGGGGTTGAACAGGATGAAGTTGACGGTCTCGATGCCCAGGCCGTCGAATAGCTCGACCGTCTCGAGCGGGAGCCCGTGGTTGATCTGCGTGATCACGCAGTTCACGCGGAGCTTCACCGGGTGCTCCTTGATGTGCCCCACGGCTCTGATCACCCTGTCAAAGGCTCCCTCGACGCCGGTCACGAGATCGTGCGGTTGCCTGGTCGGCCCGTGGATCGAGAGCAGGAAATCATCGACCCCCGCGTCGACGAGGCGGCTGACGTAGTCTTTCTGGGCCAGGCGGAGCCCGTTTGTGATCAAGCACACGCTCTGGAACCCGATCCGCCGGGCATGGGCCGCGAGCTCGAGGAGGTCGCCCCGAATTGTTGGCTCGCCTCCCGTGAGATCGATCCTTTCCATCCCGTTTCTTCGGGCCAGCGCCAGCCAGTACTTACACCGGGCGGTGGAGAGGTCCTTTACCTTGAACTTGCCTCCAGGCAGGTTGTGAAGCGTCTGCTGGTAGTAACAGAACCTGCAACGCATGTTGCAGGAATACCCGACGTTGAGGTCGACCCTCCGCGTGAGCGTCAGCCTCCTTGACCTCATGAGCCCGACTCCTTGCCATGTTGCCGTCCACCCCGCGACAGGGCGGACCAGACGGCCTGGTCCAGGGCGCCGGCCAGCTGATTCCACCGGTACTGATGAACGGACTGTCGGTCGACCCGCGGCAGTGGGGCCTCCCTTGCAGCTCGTATCGCGCCGGGCAACTGCTTCCGATCCGCCTTGTGGATCAGGTGACCAAAGGCTCGCTCGCTCTCTCCCACGAGATGCCCGACCACCGGAACTTCCATGGCAAGGCACTCCAGCACCTTGAACGAGACCCGCGCCCTGTTCGCGGGTGTGTCGCTCATGTACACCACCGCAAGATCCAGGGCTGACAAGATCGCCGGGACACGTTCGTGGGGGACGAGACCGGTGAACTGGACACGCTCCTGGATTCCAAGGCGCTTGACAAGGTCCTCGATCCGACCATGAAGTGGACCTCCCCCGATGATCAAGAACCGAACATCGGGAGCATTGACCTCGCTGAACACGTCAAGGACCGTGGAGATATCGATGGCGCCGCCATGGGTGAAGGTACACATGTATCCCACCAGGAAGTCGTGCTCGGCAAGTCCCAGATCGCCGCGGGCGCGGGCCCTGCAGACCAAATCGGGTCGAAACAGCGCCTCATCGAACCCCTGGGGGAGCAGGTAGACAGGAAGACCATCACGCACCGCACGCTGGCGGATCGCCTGGCTGTGGGTCGTGACCGTGGAGGCCAGAGAGGGTCCGATGCGCTCCCAGACCGCGGCAAGCAGCCCCTTCAACCTGTTGGACTGCAGGCCCGCGTCGAGATCATCCCAGTCCACCACGATTGGCTTCCCCCTCAGCCGGGCGATCAGCATCGCCAACAGAGTTACGGGGTTGAACTTCTGGGTGAAGAGCACGTGGTATCTGCCGAACGCAACGTCGAACGAGGTTCGGAACCGGCTCAGCTTGGGCCCGCTGCCTTCGATGTACTGCACCCTGTACCCGCTGGATTTCAGGACGCGCCAGAGCGCCCTGATGCGGTAGGTCGAGCCATAGCGTGCATCCAGGCTGTTGAGGACCAAGATCTCTGTTCGGGCGCGTTCCGTGCCTCGAGTCACCAGCGTAGTCTATGCTACCGACTTGTCGGCGTGCAAACGCTGGAGCGCCGCGGGGCCTGGCCACTGTTCATCGCTCCAGAAATGCAATAGCCTCCTGTGCGCGATGAAGATCCTCCTGCTGAACGCGCCCTTCAAGGCCCAGCATGGCCGTTTTTCCCGTGCTCAGCGATCCCCCGCCATCACCAAGGGCGGCACGCTCTACTACCCGTTCGGGCTCTGCAGCATCGCCGGGGTCCTCGAGGCAGACGGCTTCGGAGTGAAGATCGTCGACGCTCCGGCCCGCCGCCTGGGCCTGGCCGAGGTGCGCCGACTGGTGCTGGAGTTCCAGCCCCGGCTGCTGATCCTGGACACGTCCACCCCGAGCATACAGAGCGATGCTGCGGTGGCCGGCGAGCTCGGGGCCCTTTCCGGCGCTGTCACCGTGCTCATCGGAACCCACCCGTCTGCCCTGCCCGAGCAGACGCTGAGGCTCGACCCACGGATCGATGCTGTGGTGCGACGGGAGCCAGAATACGCGGTGCTCGATCTGGCCAGGATGCTGCGGGACGGACCAAGTCCCCATGCCAGCGAGATGTTGCGGGACGTCGCCGGGCTGTCACTACGTCTGGGCGGCGAAATCGTACACACGCCGGACAGACCCTACATCGACGACCTCGATCAGCTCCCCTTTCTTTCCCGGGTCTATCGCGAACACCTCCGAATACGCGACTACTTCTACACCATCGCTCAGTATCCGCAGGTGGCCATCTTCTCGGCGCGGGGCTGCCCGCACCACTGCGCCTATTGCCTGTACCCGCAGGTGCTACACGGACACAGGGTCCGTAAACGGTCGGTCGAGAACCTGATCGCCGAGTTGCAGTACATCGAGCGTCACATCCCCGAGGTGCGTGAAGTCGTGATCGAGGATGACACTTTCACCATCGACCGCCGGCGTCTGCTCGATTTCACCGCCGCGTACCGGAGAGCGGCGCTGAGCCTCTCCTGGATCGCGAACAGCCGCGCTGATGTGGAGCTGGACGTGCTTCGCCAGCTGAAAGCGAGCAACTGTCGCCTGCTGTGCGTCGGTTTCGAGAGCGGGGATCAAGCGGTGCTCGACAAGTTGGGGAAACGGCTAGAGCTTGAGCGGGCGGTGCGGTTTGCCCGGGATGCTCGCCGGGTGGGGATCCTGATTCACGGGTGTTTTCTGGTCGGCGGGCCGGGCGAAACGCCACACACGATGGACAGAACGTTGGCCCTCGCCAAGTCCCTGCCCCTGGACACCGCCCAGTTCTTCCCGCTGATGGTCTATCCGGGGACCCAGGCCTATGCCTGGGCCAAGGAAAGCGGGTACCTGCGCACGGAAGACTTCTCGAAGTGGAACACGGACCAGGGGCTCCACGATTGCGTCGTCAGTCGACCCGGGCTCGACAGCGAGGATCTGGTGGCTTTCTGCAACAGGGCCCGGCGAGAATTCTACGCGCGGCCCGGCTATCTTCTGTATCGGCTGCGCCGTCTGGCAACACATCCGGCGCAGGACGGGCCCCGCATGTGGAGATCACTCCGGGTCTTCCACCGGCATCTGCTGAGGTGGCCATGAAACCGGCCCCTCGAGCTTCCGTAATCGTTCCAACCTTCAACGGAGCTAGCAGGCTGCGGCGGTGTCTGGATGCTCTGCTGGCCCAGCGCACAGGGCGACAGTTCGAGATCATCGTCGTCGACGACGGGTCGCAGGACGACTCTACTCAGGTCGTGCAGTGCTACGGGCAAGTGAGACTGTTGCACCAGGACCACCGCGGCCCGGCTGCCGCGAGAAACCTCGGGGTGAGATCGGCCCGCGGCGAGATCGTGCTCTTCACCGACGACGATTGCGTGCCCGAGCCGGACTGGCTGGAGCAGATGCTGCAGCCCTTTTCGACGCCGGGAGTTGTCGGGGCGAAAGGGGTGTACAGGACGGCACAGAAGGAGCTGATCGCCCGTTTCGTGCAGCTGGAGTACGAGGAAAAATACGCCCACATGCAAGGAGCGCGCTGGATCGATTTTGTCGACACCTACTCCGCCGCGTTCGAGCGCCAGGTTTTTCTGGAGGCCGGTGGGTACGACGAGCGCTTCTCAACGGCATCGACCGAGGACCAAGAGCTGTCGTTCCGGCTCGCCAGCGCTGGACACAGGATGGTCTTCGCTCCCGAAGCGCGCGTCTGGCACACCCATGTCGATTCTCTGCGCGGCTACCTGAAGAAGAAACACAAGATCGGCTACTGGAAGGTCTACACCCTGCTGAAGAACCCGAACAAGATCGCCGGCGACAGTCACACTCCGACCACCTTGAAGATCCAGGTGCTCCTGGCCGCGGCCTTCCTTCCCGGGCTCGCGGCTGTCCTCTGCCCCTGGGGCTGGCTGCTGCCAGTGGGCATCGCCGCCGGGTTCGGGCTCAGCACGCTGCCGCTCTGGATCAGGTGCATGGCGGCCGACCCGGCAGTGGGGGCCCTCGCGCCCCTGTTCATCGCCTGCCGCGCGGTCGGTCTGACGTCGGGCCTCTGCGCAGGCCTCCTCGAATTCGGGGCCGGCGCTCTAGCGTCGCGGCCTGCGCGACTCTGACCTCACCTGGGCGGCCCGCTGCTGCTGATGATGACGCAGAAGGAAGGTCACGTAGCTCTCCACCACCCAGCGATCGGTCGGTGCCTCGCGATGGGCCCGCTCGAACAACGCCCGCGCCCGCGGCGCATCGCCCAGCATGTCGTGGGCCATGCCCAGCTCCACCCGTGCCACGTTGAGCGCGGGGTAGATCGTGAGGGCTCGTCGCAGCGGCTCGATCGCCGCCGCGTGGCGTCCGAAACGATTCAGCGCCAGCCCCAGGTTGAGCTGCGCGCGTGCGCTGCGGGGGCAGGAACGCGCGGCGCTGGCGAACAGCGCAACCGGATCGCGCCAGTCACGGTTTCGGTGCAACCCGATGGCCATGTTCGCCACAACGACCACCACGCACAGCCCGGCGACCAGCCGCAGCCGTCGCTGGCTCGCCGACCACACCTCGAGCAGGCCGCCCAGCGCCATGGCCGCCCCCAGGCTCGGCAGGTAGAGCAGCCGCTCAGCGAACGCCGTGGGCATCAGCACCGGGCCGTTGGACAGCAGCACCAGGCCGAAGAGCAGGAGACCGCACCCGGCCGCGAGCAGCGAGGACCGCCGCCGCCCCAGCAGCAGGCCGGCGCCCAGCGCCAGCGTGACGGCCAGTCCGGTGATCACCTGCATCGTCAGGCCCTTCGGCACGGTGATCGCCGCGTATCCGTACTCGGCGGACAGGTCGAGTGGAAACAGGATCGTCGAAACGCCCCGGGTCATGGAGGCCAAAGCGAACAGCGCCCGCTCGCCGTACGAGGCCGCCACCGCCGGGTTGTTGAGGAAGTCCGGCGGCGGGCCCACCAGACGGCCCATGACCCAGAGCCGCAGGCCGAAGTAGGCCAGCGTCACCAGCGCCAGCGCTGCGTATAGCGGCAGGCTCGCCCTGCGCCGCGTGGCCCAGTCGCAGCAGACCACGAACACGGGGGCGAGGATTGCCACCTCGTGTGCCAGCAGCCCCAGGCAGCAGAGCAGCGGCACCACCACCAGCTCGAACGCACGGGGGCGCTCCCGCCGCAGATGCAGGGCGAGGGCGCCGGCCACCGCGACAGTGGCCAGCAGGTCGGCGCGACCCACGATCCCCGCCACCGCCTCGGTGTGCGCCGCGAGGGTGGCGAAGATCGCAGTCGCCGCCGCCGCCGCCACTTGCTGCCTCGGCACGAGAGCTGACAGAAAGGCGAAGACGGCCAGGGTGGCCGCCAGGTGGAGCAGGATGTTGGTCAGGTGGAAGGGCCAGGCCCGCTCGCCGCCCCAGAGCCGGTCGAGCGCGAAGCTCAGCACCGTCAACGGGCGATAGGTCCGGCCCACGTCCCGGCCGGGTCGACCCCAGAAGTCGTGGGTGAATGCACAGCCCAGGGCGCTGTTGGGCCCGGTGACGCACGGGTTGGCGAGCACCGCCCGTTGGTCGTCGAGGACGAATCCGTTGGTCACCGCATTGCTGTAGCTACCCAGAGCCAGCAGGCCGAGGAGCAATGCCTGGCTGACCCGGGATGACATGCCTCTGTTCCCTACGTCACCGCGCGTTTTTGGCACTTGAGTGCTCCGAGACGGTGCGCCTGGATTGGGTAAAGGCTGCATCGGTCCCAAGTCTAGCCAATCCCTACAGACTCGCCAAATCGCGGAAACCTGACCTACATTGTCTTACATGAAGCGCCCATTTGCGGCAGTTTGGCCGACAATTATTGTCACTAGCCACACATGTTGGGAGGAAATTCCTTCAATCTGGGAGACTCATCGCCTAGAATCACGATGGTTTCTACCAGCCAGACAAGTGGCGAGAGAATTGCTATAACGAGGTGTGGCGACAAGCCACCACACACGAACTCAACCAAAAAAGGAGATACGATGCTAGCAAGATTGAGAAAGAAGGGCGCAAAGGGCTTCACCCTCATCGAGTTGATGATCGTCGTCGCCATTATCGGCATCCTGGCCGCAGTGGCGATCCCGGCGTTCATCAAGTACATCCGGAAGTCGAAGACCGTGGAGGCCACCGAGGGTCTGGACAAGATCAACGTTGGCGCGAAGTCGTACTTCCAGGCCGACCACTATGATGGTGGCGGGAACGTCCTGGCCAAGCAGTTTGTCTCGGCCGTTGGCGGCTGGACACCTGCTACTGCTTGCTGCGCTGATCCGGTGACAGCGCCAAAGTGTGCCGGCGGCAACACCGAGGCGGCACTGTGGAACACGCCTGGGTGGAAAGCCATTCACTTCCAGCTCACCGATCCACACTACTTCCAGTTCCAGTTCACGGGAAGTGGCACCAACCTCACCGCCGGGTACATTGGGCAGGCCCAGGGCGACCTCGACTGTGACAACATTATGAGCAACTACAAGTACCTGGGGTCAGTCGACACCGAGTTTGGCGTCGCGGCCAAGGGCCCGATCATCAGCAACGAGATCGAGTAACCTTCTCCTTCCCGCCCCCTTCCATCTGTGCGACAGTCTCCCCCGCCGTTGTTGGGAGGAGACCATGTCCGACACGTCCAGAGGCAAACGGCTGTATGGCACCGCCCTGCGGGTGGCAGCCACCCTGATCGAGACACCAGGAACCGCCTTTGCCGTCTACACGGTCGCCTCGAAGCAGCTCGGCCTGCCAGAGCTGCGCAACATCGCCATCCCTCCCCACACGACGATGTTCCGCTTCCTGCACCTTGACGCGTCACGCGAGGGGGGACGCGATGGATAGCTACCGTTTCCCCACCATCGCCGACTACACCGACGCCTATCGTCAGAAACGCACCTCGCCGCTGCAGGTGGCCCGCAGGGTGATCCAGGAGGTGGAGCGGGCAGATGCCCTCTCCCCCCCGATGCGCTTCTTCATCTCCCAGGATCAGGATGATCTGCTGCAGCAGGCCCACGCGGCCACCGAACGACACGAGCGTGGGGAGACGCTGTCCGAACTGGACGGTGTGCCGATCGCGATCAAGGACGAGATCGACCAGCAGGGCTATCCGACCACCGTCGGTACGACCTTTCTGGGCCACAAGCCCGCCGACCGGGATGCGACGGTGGTGGCCAGGCTCCGCGCCGCCGGGGCGCTGCTGGTGGGCAAGGCCAACATGCACGAAGTCGGCATCGGCGTCACGGGGATCAACCCGCACCACGGGTCGGCCCGCAACCCCTACGACCCGCTGCGCATCACCGGTGGGTCGTCCAGCGGCTGCGCGGCGGTGGTGGGCAGCGGGCTCTGTCCGGCCGCCATCGGCGCCGACGGGGGCGGGTCGATCCGCATCCCGGCAGCACTGTGCGGCGTGGCCGGCATCAAGCCCACCTTCGGCAGGGTCTCGGAGGTCGGGGCTGCACCGCTGTGCTGGTCCCTGGCCCACATCGGCCCCATCGCCGCTTCGATGACGGATGTCGCCCGGCTGCTGCAGATCATCGCCGGGCCGGACCCACGTGACCCCAACACGCTGGGGCAGCCCGCGCTGGTGCAGCCCGACGGCGAGGCCGGGGTCGCCGGGCTGCGGGTGGGCTGGTGCGAGTCGTGGAGCGAGCAGGCGCAGCCCGCCGTCCTCGAGGCCTGCAGGTGGGCGCTGGACCAGCTGGCGGCCGCCGGCGCCGAGGTGCAGCCGGTCGAGGTCGAGCACCGGGATCTCGTGCGGCTGGTGGAGCTGGTCACCATCGGCGTCGAGATCGCAGCTTCGCAGCACGAGCACCGCAGAACGACGGCAGACAAGCGCCGATACGGCGCCGACGTGCGCCTGCTGCTGGAGATGGCCTGCCGGCTCCCGGCGGTGGACTACGTCCGGGCCCAGCGGATGCGGACACTGGTCCAGCAGGGGTTCGACCAGGCGTTGCAGGCTGTGGACCTCCTCGTCACCCCCACCACCGGCAGGCCCGCGCCTCCTCTGCAGCCCGATGCGGAGCAGACCGGCGAGCAGGACGATGAGGTACTCGACGCCCTCACCGCCTTCACCTTCGCAGCGAACCTCACCGGTTTGCCAGCCGCATCTGTCGTGGCCGGCTACGACCCCGAGGGCCTGCCGATCGGGCTCCAGCTCATCGGACGCCACTGGGACGAGGCGACCACCATCCGCGCCGGCGTGGTGGTCGAGCGAAACGTCGTGCGCCGTGCTCCACGAGTGCTCTGCTCTCCCCTCTGACGACCTCGCATACCTGACTACTCCCAGGTCCGCAGCTGGCCCAGGATCGACGAGTAGCGCCGCAAGATCCGCTCGCGCTCGAGGCTGAACACCACCATTCCACCCACGAGGCCCAGTCCCAGCAGGGTCAGGAACAGCGCGCCCAGGTGTGGGCTCGCCAGGCCGTAGCGCACCATGTTTACCAGCAGGTCCGCCGCCAGGAAGGCGACCCCGGCGGCGACATAGACGCGGACCCGAAGCAGCGTGCCCGCCACGATGCCTGCAACGCAGAGGGACGGGACCACGAGCAGGGTCTGCAGCGAGTCCAGCGTGACGAGCGCCCGGCTGATGCCCAGCGTGTAGAGGCCGACCAGGATCATGCCCCGCAGGACGTTGCCGCCGCTGTGCCCCAGCTCCCGGGCGTAGACGTGCACCAGCCCGAGCAAGGTCACCGAGACCGGCACCGCGTACAGCAGCGGGTCGGACCAGCCGGCAATTGAATAGCCGGCATACAGCGCCAGGTTGGCGAACAGCATGGCCGGGATCCCGAGGTGGCGGGACCACAGAAGCCGGGCCATCCCCGCGTAGTGCAGCGCGACGAGCAGCGCGAACAGCGCCGCGCCGCCCGCCTCCATCCGCGGCAGCACGGCCAGGGCGCCCAAGGGCCAGACCACGGCCAGCAGGTGCAGGGGCGCGCGGAGCGGATCCAGGTCGCCGAGGCCCCGAGAGCGCCACAGCGCCGCCTGGCCCGCGACCAGCACCGCGACACCGTCGAGCCAGGGCCCGCATGCCGCCAGGGCAGTGGTC
>Ga0180009_10004302_pt1 | contig 15763 bp, 15 predicted proteins | sample OS_PC_MetaG_FD_123537 | JGI IMG/M metagenome (GOLD analysis project Ga0180009, IMG submission 123537) | Groundwater microbial communities from the Aspo Hard Rock Laboratory (HRL) deep subsurface site, Sweden - OS_PC_MetaG | ecosystem: Environmental > Aquatic > Deep subsurface > Groundwater...
ATCTCCAGATGCCAGTATGGCGGATTTATGCTTACCTATCCGCCCATGCGTGTGTACGATATATGGAAAGACCCTTTTTTTGACTTCGCCAGAAACAAACCTGAAAGGCTGCTCATGGCTGCCCTTGATTACTGCCTTGAGAAGCACGTGGTCTATATGTCTGCCACTCCGCCCTCGGGGTGGTGTCACAGTATGGCCGCGCGTTTGGGTAAGAAGATAATTTATCTCCCCATTGGCTCCTTTTCCCCGGTCACCCTAAAAAAGATCAGACAATTCCATGTGCTGGATGGGCATCCTGTGAGGAAATATGCCCGCAAATATATCTGATAATTTCACTGCCCTGGATATTGACAGAGTTTATCCTTTTGCCGAAAGGTTCGGTCTAAGAAAGAAGCTTCAGGAATATTTCGATAGGATATTCCACGCTTCTGACGACATAGGCTCGTTTGAGTTATGAAAAAGGATCAACAGTCTATAAATGAAGAAAGAAAAATGATCATAGAAATGATCAACGCGTCCTGGGATCTGGCAGAGCGTCTTGGCAAACATCCCCTTAAAAGAGGATGCAACTGTATTTCCTGTGTGAACAGGAGAAAACGCATTTTAGAGGAACAGAAAGGAGAATGGAAGTTTGTGTTGTGAACGTTGAAGCCGCGTTCCCTCAACCTTTCTTTAATCTCTTCATCGCTCAGTTTGCCATTTAACTTAGGGAAGATAGATGGGCCTTCCGAGGCACTCTCTTGCGGCTTCGGCTACAGATTCGCTGAGTGTAGGATGGGGAAAGGTTGCCCTGGCTAATTCTTCCAGGGTGGCCTCCATCTGGATAGCAAGCACTGCCTGACCTGCCATCTCACAGGCCCCCTGGCCGATAAAGTGCATACCGAGCACCTCTCCATATTTCTTTTCGGCCACAACCTCTACAAGCCCTTCATTCTGCGAGATGATCATGCCGAATGGGTTCATTGAAAGGGGTGCAGCTCCCTCAACCACATCGTAACCTGCCTGTTTTGCCTCCTTGCTCGTAAGACCTATGCACGCGACCTGAGGCTGAGTGAAAAGTACCCTGGTGATGGTTCTATGATCGAACGTGCTCTCCATACCCATGGCATTTTCCGCAGCCACAATTCCACCTTGAGATGCCAGATGGGAATAGTGTCTTGTCTCGGGAGCAGCAAGATCCCCCATGGCATAGATGCCGCCTACAGGTGTCTCCATCCGTTCGTTGACAGGTATAAAATCACCCTTTCCATCCAGACCTACTGTCTCAAGGCCCAGTTCTGTTAAGGCCGCCCCCCTTCTAAGGCTGATCACCCGATCAACTACAACGGTCTCCTCTTTGTCTTTCGTTCTTAGGGCACAATGGAGACCATCCTTTTTCTTCTTTAAGCTAAGGATATCTGATTTGGTCAGTATGCTGATCCCCTGATCTTTTAAGACCTTGGTGAGCCTGCTTCTTATGGCCTTGCTCTCTTCTGGAAGGATACTTTTATCTTCTGTGGCCAGTATGACCTCTGAATCAAATCTATGAAGAAACTGGGCTATCTCAATCAACCATGGGCTCCCGCCAAACAAAAGGACCCTTTTAGGCAATTTTTTTTCGCTCAGAAGATAATCGCTGTTTGTGACTTCTTTTAAATCAGCCCCAGGAAAATCAGGTTTTAGCCATCTTGCTCCTGTGGCAAGAATAATGCTATTATAAGCAATGGTTTTACCATTGACTTCCACCTTTCCTTTTCCGGCAAGTTTGCCCCTTCCCTCAATGATTTCCACCTTGTTTTTTATTAGTGTTCCCTTAACCCCTTGTCGCATAAAGCCGATTAATTCATCCTGACGTTTTATCAAGGTAGCGTAATTCTTGGAAATCCCGGAAACATCCAGCCCCATTTCTTTTCCAAGGGTAAGGCTCCCCAATATATTGGATGCCACCATCATATGACCAAAAGGAACACATCCCCTGTTCATACATAGCCCACCTAAAAGCTTGTCTTCCATGAGGGCCACTTTGCCACCCAGTTGAGCAGCCCGGATAGCTGCCGGGACACCTCCCGCACCCCCGCCTAATACAATTACGTCATAAATTTTTTCTGTCATTATCTTCTCTCTCAACTGATCATTAACAAAGGTTCCTCAACCATCTCCTTGATGGTTTTCAAAAACCTGGCCCCAGGGGCTCCGTCGATGATTCTATGGTCAAAGGTCAGGCTCAATCCAATTCTTGCTTCTGGGATCACATGATCGTTCCTTACACTCGGTTTTTTGGTAATTCTGCCCACGCCCAGTATGGCGCTCTCAGGGGGGCGAATAATGGGCGTGAAAAAATCTATGTCTGCAAAGCCCAGATTGGAAATGGTGAAGGTCCCGTTGGCCAGATCATCAGGGGAGAGTTTATTTTCCCTCGTTTTTTGGATCAGTTCCAAAATTTCATAATCTATCTCGCGGATGGTCTTGAGATCCGGATTCCTGACAACCGGCACAATAAGCGCGTCATTGGCTTCCATGGCCACACCAATGTGGACTTGTCGCCACACACGGATATTATCACCTTCCACGCTCGCATTGATCTTGGGATGTAGACGAAGGGCCATAGCTGATATCTTCACCAAAATAGCGTTGAAGGAGACTTTCCCTTCATCCCTACTGAACCGTTCTAGCAAAGCAATAAGGCGCTCTGCACATGCTTCAGTATGCAGGCTAAGCTGTGCGGATTGGCTCAGGCTCTGGTACATATTATCGAAAATTATCCGCCTAACACCCTGTATAGGAATGCTTTCCGAGATTTCCTTGATCGCTATACCCTTGGATATCTCTTCTGGTGGCCTTTCAACCCTTTCCCCTGCAATGGCAGGTGCCTCCTCCAACACCCGGAGGATATCAGCCCTCACAATCCTACCCCCAGGGCCGGAACCCACAATGGCGCTCAAGTCCAGGTTATTTGTTGCAGCCATGGACCGTGCCAGGGGAGAAGCCTTGATGCGGCCTTTTGGCCCTGGGGATGAGGAGAGCACAGCAGCAGGCTGGCCTGCCTGAGACACAGCCCCGGCCTGTGACGCTTCAACTTTTTCAGTGCCTTCGGCCTCAGCAAAAGGATGCTCTTCGATTATCCGCTCATACTCTTCCCTGTTTTCAGCCAGATAGCCCACTATCTCTTCCACCGCACATGTTGTCCCTTCAGGGACGATCGGATGTATAATGCCATCTGAGGGTGCTGGCATATCAAAGCTCACCTTATCGGTCTCTATAACCAGGATGGTTTCACCCTTCTTTACCGCATCTCCTGAGCTGAACTCCCAGCGAGCTAACTTGGCGCTTTCCATGGTGAGACCCAATTTGGGAATGGTAATCTCGATCATATACACTCCTCCTAACGGTTAAGAACCTTTTTAACCCCTTCCACAACATCGCTCACCTTCGGCAGAACAAAGCCTTCCATGACCGGGCTAAAAGGAATAGGGACATCTTTGGCGCCAATCCTCATTACAGGGGCATCCAGATAGTCGAATAGCTCCTCTCCAATTCTGGCAGCAATCTCTGCGCCGAATCCGCCAGTAAGACAGGCTTCATGGACAATAAGAACGTTGTAAGTCTTTTTTACAGATTCAGCAATCAAAGCAAAGTCGAGGGGTTTCAGGGTACGCAGGTCAACTATCTCTACATCAATCTCTTCTTTGGCCAGTTGTTCGGCGGCCTCAAGACACAGGTAGGTCATGCGCGAATATGTCAGTATAGTTATATCTTTGCCAGGTCTCTTGACGGCAGCGCTGCCGATAGGAATTATATACTCATCTTCGGGTACATGGCCTGTTTGGGCAAAAAGACGCTTGTGCTGGAAAAAAATCACCGGGTCATCATCCCGGATTGCGGCTTTTATGAGGCCTTTCACATCCGATGGCTCGGAAGGGGCAATTACCTTGAGTCCGGGGATATGCACAAACCAGCTCTCCAGTGATTGAGAATGCTGGGCCGCGGCAGAAAGCCCGCCGCCGTCAGGGGCCCAGAGAACCATCGGGATCTTGGCCTGCCCGCCGAACATGTAGCGAATTTTGGCCATCTGATTGGCGATTTCGTCCATACCGGTGGTAACAAAATCGGCAAAGTGCATGTCCACAACCGGCCTCATTCCGGTCAGGGCCGCCCCTACTCCGCTTCCCACAATACAGGTCTCGGAGATTGGGCTGTCAATTACCCTGCCAGGGAACCTTTCAGGAAGCCCCTCGAATTGACCAAATATCCCTCCATGGGCCACCAGATCTTCCCCTATAATAAATATGGTGTCATCCCGCTCCATTTCCTCTTCCAGGGCCTCTCTCAAGGCAGTGGAACAAGAGATCTCTCTATTCGACATCTATTTTTCTCCTTATGGATTAACAAAAAGATCTTCAAGCGCATCTTCAGGGCGGGGCAATGGGGCGTCTTGCCCAAACTGAACCGCTTCGTCAATCAGTTTTGTGACATCCTTTTTTATCTTTTCCTCCAGCTCAGTTGTGAGGATGCCCTCCTTTTGCAGGTGTTTTTTGAAACGCTCAATGGGATCACTGGTTTTTCTATGTGTGTCAATCTCATCCGTGCTGCGATATTTCTGCGGGTCCCCCTCAAAATGGCCTCGGTACCTGTATGTCATATTCTCCACAATTGTTGGCCCTTTCCCCTTTCTGGCCCTGGCTACGGCCTTTCCCACTACATTGCGGACCTCAAGAATATCATTACCATCAATGGTGTGACCTGGGATTCCATAGCCCGCGGCTCTACCGGCAACAGAACCGCCCGCCAGTGTATACTCGGACGGAGTAGTTGATGCATAAAGGTTGTTTTCACACACAAATATGATGGGAAGTTTCAAGATAGCTGCCATATTACATGCTTCATGAAATGTGCCCCGGTTGGCAGCCCCGTCCCCGAAAAATACAACACCCACTTGATCCGTTTTCCTTAGCTTGATGGACAGACCGGCCCCAATCATGATGGGAAAACCTCCCCCCACCACACCATTTGCCCCGAGTATCCCGACGGAAAAATCTGCAATGTGCATAGAACCGCCCTTGCCCTTACAGTAGCCAGTGGCCTTTCCAAAAAGTTCGGCAAACATCATCCTGGGATCTGCTCCCTTGCCAAGCATATGCCCGTGTCCGCGATGAGTGCTGGCAACATAATCATCAGTACGTAACACAGAGCAGGTTCCAATAGAGGAGGCCTCCTCACCAATGGATAGATGGATAAAGCCAGGAATGAGATTTTGCTTGAAAAGATCCCCTGCCTTCTGTTCAAAGGCCCGAACCGTCAGCATCTTTTTGAAAAGAGACAATTTTTCTTTTTTGCTTGTCTTCACTTCCTTCGTCTCCTTGTCTTGTGTTGAACTCCTTTTAGTAATGAATCAACACGGGTTTCATAGAAATGAATGAATTCTCAAAATATTTATTTTAACAGTTTACCGGGTCCTCCCGTGGAAGGATTAACCTGCTTGACGGGCCAACAGGCTAAACCGGCTAACTGACCAGAGATATTCCGTGGTTTTTTCATTGTGACACATTATCTATGGCCCGTTTTCTGATGGCACAAGCACCTTCATTTCAATCTCAGGATCATAAGTGCGGATCATCCGGACATCTTCCACATGGCTAATCATGATTTCACAGGTCACCAATACTGGATTTTTCCCTTTAATCAGGTGACCCCCATGCACATTCCCGTCTTTATCGCTCAGCACACCGTGCATATGAATGAAGAGGCCCCCTTCTTCTTCCTGGCCAATGGTCCCCTGTCCAGCGAGAAATTCCAGAGGGCCATCAAAGTCCATGGGGTTGCTGTAACCGGCGCCAATTTTGTTTTCCAAAGGAACAGCGATCAACAAAGAGACCCTCTGAAGGCTACCAATACAACATGTAATCGCGCCAGTTTTGATATCCAGACGCTTGCACACGTCTTCTATCCCTTCAATAATATCAGAACCGGGGAGGACCCTGATCATAACCACTCTTGACAGATGTCCTTCCGAAAAGGTTATTCTCATTCCATTTACCTTAATTTTAGGCATTTTAGGCACTTCCAGCTTTAGGCATTTCTTTTATGGCGTATACAATCCCGCCTTAACAGGCAGATACATGGACAATATTGGAAATAAGGAAAGAATAATCAACACAACGACGTCCATAAGCACAAACGGGATCGCCTGTTTGGCTATAGAGTCAATGTCACCCTTTATCAAATTGGCTGCGGTAAACAAATTAACCCCCACCGGAGGTGTTGCCTGACCGATGGCCAGGGCTGAAATAAAAATAACGCCGTACCATAATGGATCAATCCCAAAGGCAGTCAGTACAGGGATAAGAATGGGCATTATGAGATAAGAGATGGAGATTGCATCCAAAATCATGCCCAGGGCCAGCAGCAGGAGGTTTACCAGGATGATCATGACCACGGCATTGGGTGATATTTTTATAATGGCGTTGGCCGTCAGATCGATAATGCCAATAACAGATGCGGCCCAGGTAAAAATTCCCGCAAATACGACGAGAAACATTATGACCGAGCTCGTAACGCTGGCATCAACCAGGATACTTATAAGATCACGCCATGATATAGACCGGTAGACAAAAGCAGCAATAAACAGGCTGTAGAAAACTGCTACTACAGCCGCCTCAGTAGGGGTAAATATACCCGCATATATTCCGCCCAGGATGATTACCGGTGTAAGGATGGCCCATATGGAGTCTTTAAGAGCAATAAGGATCTCTTTAGTCGTCCCTCTTTTCTCCAACCCCTTATACCCCCTCCTTCTTGAAATGAGATATGCCACAATAAGCGTACCCACCCCTGTCAAAAGCCCCGGAATAATCCCAGCCACAAAAAGGGCGCTCACAGAGACACTGGTTATGTTTCCGTAAATAATAAAGCCAATACTTGGCGGTATGATGATAGAGAGGTCAGCCGAATTGGCTATCGTGGCACCGGCGAAGTTTTTGTCATATCCATGCCTTATCATAGGGGCAAGGAGAATCAGTCCCACGGCCGCTGTTGTTGCCGGCCCTGATCCTGAGAGGGATCCCCAGAACATACAGGTAAGCACGGCAACCATTGCCAGGCCACCCACTGCCTTCCCGACCAGGAGCTCAAAGAAACGGGCAATTGTTGCCGCAAGCCCGGCCTTTTCAAGAATAACCCCGGCCAGGACAAAAAAAGGAATTGCAAGCAGAGGAAACGATGCAATGCCAGAAGAGAAATTTATCCCCAGCATTTCTATGCCAAGATCAAAGTTAATGATGGTGATCACTGCGGCTATTCCCAGACATGTTCCTATGGGGACCCCAAGGGCCATAAGCACAAGAAAGGCCAGTGAAATAACCAGAATTTCCATTACCTGTTCCCCTCTCTCTCGAGCCCATCCAGTTTAGAGGACGCATCTCTACAAATGCCAGCAAATACAAAAACAGAAAATACCGGAACGCCGACATAGTAAATAGATACGGGAATGGCGAGGGCCGCTGAGGTTGCATGAAATAATGTCAGTTCATCGTAGATGGCCTGGATCATGTATATATCCACCAGGATGAAAAGTAGGGCGCTCAGTATTGAACTGAAAAGGATCACCAGTCTTTTAAATTTCCTGGGAAAAACATTGTAGAGGGTAACCATTCCGAGCTGCCCGCCACGCTCAAAGGCGATGCCTGAACCCACCACAGTCATCCAGACAAAGAGATTAATGGTAACCTCCTCGGTTGCGGCAAATGAGAAGTGAAACAGATAGCGACTGAGAACGTTGATAAAAGCAATAGAGGCCATTGTAAAAAGCAAAACGGCGACTATCCAATGATCTATTCTAATGTGCTGATTGGGTTCACCCATCGAATCCCCCATTTTTTATTGAAGATTTCTGATTGACGATTGATAAATCCCCGGAAAATCGACAGCCCGTTCAAATGAAAATAAAATCGCTGGCGTGATTTTATGAAGCCCCCGCCTGTGCTAATCACAGGCGGGGTTAAATAAGGCAAGGCACAAAATTTTCAGGCGGGCACGATAGGCCCCGCCCTACTATTGACAATTATGTGAGATCGGCACCGGGCCAACTGTCAAAACAGGCAATTTTACACTTCCTTATGGCCTTAGGCCATGAGGGCTGTCTAATCGCAAATAGTCAATCGCCAATCATCAATTGTTAAATTTACTTGCCCATATCGGCTTTGGCCTTTTCGTAAAGGTCTTTTCCAATCTTGGGCACCCATTTGTCATAAAGGGGTTTTGTGGCATTTATAAAGGCATTTCGCTCTTCGTCGGAAAGGAAAGTTACGGTCGTCCCTTTACTCTCCAACCATTTCACGGGTTCCGGGACCTCCATTGTATGATTAAACTCATTCTTCAAGATGTTGAGCGATTTATCCCCGTCAAGTCCCGCACGACAGAGGGCGGTTTCGAACCGGCCTGATTCTTCAGCGGCCTCTTTGATCGCTTTTTGGATATCCTTTGGAAAGGCATCCCATTCTTTCTTGTTCCAGTAGATGATTAAAGGGTCAACGACATAGTTCCAGAAGGTGGCATACTTGTGGTACTGAAAAATTTGTATCGGGACAAGCACGCCCACAGGATTCTCCTGGCCGTCCACAACCCCTTGTTGAAAGGCGGTCACCGCATCCCCCCAGTTCATGTTCACAGGGTCAGCGCCTAATTGCCTGAAGATATCAATAAAGATGGGGCTTCCCACCACCCGGAGCCTTAAACCCTTCACATCTTCGGGCATCCGAATGGCCCTTTTGCTGTTTGTAACCTGCCGAAATCCGTTTTCGGCCCAGGCAAGGCCAACAAGACCCTTTTTCTCCATGGCTTCAAACACGGCTTTTCCCGCTTGACCATGCTCTATTTTATCAAGGTTTTCAAAGGTATTAATAAAGAAGGGAAGAGAAAAAATATTACATTCCGTTATAACTGGAGATATGTTAATGGTGGATTCATAAGCGCAGTCGATCACGCCATTGGCGACTAATTGGGCAGACTTTAACTGTGCTCCTTTTAACAGCACGCTACTGTAGTAAGGTTTGACATTAATCTGACCGTTTGTCTTCTGTTTTACCAGTTCAGCAAACTTGGTAGCTCCCATACCCCAATAAAAGGAAGGGCCTACATTAAGTTGCATCTTGTACTCTTTTTTGAATTTGCCTGCCTCGCTTGAGGCTGTAAAGAGCATTAAGACTGAAAAACAGAGGGCTAAAACAAAGACGTACTTAAAATAGCTGTTTTTTTTTGTCATCATAACTTCACTCCTTTCTGTTTACGTTGGATGTTAACGGTATAAGGTTATTTAACTCACCCCCTTTCTCACTTATTTTTACGGTTAGATTTCTTGATTTTTTTGCTCCTCATTTTGGATCGCTGGACAGGAAGATCATCGTATTGAAAGGTCCCGGTCCACTTGCCTGGGATTAAGTGCACATGCAGTGCCTTTGCCATCTTTCTGCCAAGTCCGATGCCTTTGTGAGGGACGTTGCCGTTCCAGTAAGCCGCGTTGCCCTGCTTTAGAATAAAGTCCTTCGCCCCTAACGTCAGTTTCATCCTGCCCTCAAGCACGTACATGAATTCCTGCCCATCATGGGTCCTCGCCTCCACCTCGCCCTCCTTGCCCACATGCATTACAATTGCTGGCTCCATAAACGGATTATTCATACCCTCTGCCAGCAGTTCCAGTTCATAGGCCAGCTTCCCATGCGGGCCTGATCTAGAGACTACAACACGGCGGTTGCCAGGGTGGGTGACAATGTAGGCATTTTCCTCTTCATCTTTAAAGAAATATCCGATTTCGGTCTTTAATGTATTAGAAATGATCTGCAAAGTAGGGATGGATGGCATGGCGAGGCCATTTTCTATCCTGGAAAGAAGGCCGGGGGAAAGCCCGGTTGCTTCGGCCAGTTTCTTCTGGGTTAGGCCCGATTCCCTTCGATGCTCCTTGACCCTGACTCCGATCCTTCTCGCCAAGTCGTCCTTATCTTCCATAGGGTTTTTTCTCCATTCAAATTAACCGAACAGAGGCCTCTCATATTTTGCGGGTTTGTAAAAAGCTTTATGTGTATAAATTTTCGCTTAACAACATGAAAACGATTTGTCAAGAAAAAAATTAATATTGCTAAATTCAATTTACAAATGTTCAAATAGCAATTTTATTTGCCGTAACAGTTGATCCCCGCAAACTTTTCTCTGTAAGACTCTAATAAAGGCGTAAGCTTTCTTTCCGCTATTTTGGCGTTCTTCAACCTTTCTTTGATCTCTCCATCGCTTAATTTGACATTCAAGGCTCTCTTTGGAATGTCTATTTCTATAATGTCCCCATCTTCTATTGCGCCGATAGCCCCGCCATTATAGGCCTCCATCTCAACATGCCCAAGGCATGGTCCTGTGGTGTGGCGCCTGAGAATCTCCCATCGGTAATCAAAGCTACCTTTTTTATTAAATTTCCGTTTACTGTTGGAGAATCCTTTATCATATCTTTCAACCGGCTCAGGACTGCTGGAATCCCCCCGGCATCGTCAATATCCGCCATCTCATCAGAACCAGCAGGGATTATGGAGCACAAATGGGGTGTCTCGCGGGATATTTTATCAAACAGATCCACATCAATTTCAATATTCTTCTTTAGTAAGTCTGAACGCATTGTTTCACTCCCAACTATTGTTTATAAAAATATTTATGGAGTTTCACTTACGTTTCCAGCCATAATAATTTGCGCATAGTATTTTGTGATTGATAGGCTGACTTATTCCTTCAAATGCTCTTTTCCTATGACAATCACCAGACACTCACTGTCTTGCTTCCCCACGCATTGTGCCCTGTGCGGCTCAGAAGGATCAAAATGTATGGCATCTCCCGCATTAAGCTGTATCTTCTCTTTTCCATAAACAAACTCCATTTCACCTTTTAGTACAAATACTAATTCCTCTCCTGGATGATCAAAAAGAACCTTTGGCTCTTTTTTATGTGGAGGGGTTTTCATGATAAAGGCATGCATCGCACAAGGTGGTTTCATATGTTTGAGCGAATAATAGGTGAAACCGATCTTTGTACCGTGCCTTACCACCTGTTTTCGCTCATGCCTTTTTGTGACTGTGTATCTTTTTTGTTCCTCTTCTTCTTCTTCAAAAAATGTGGCTATTGGTACTTCTAATCCCTGAGAAATCTTTGACAGGGTGCCAATTGGCGGAGAGACTTGATTGTTTTCAATTCTGGAGAGCAATCCCTTTGAAAGACCAACAATTTCACCGAATTGGGCCAGGGTCAAACCCTTACTTTTCCTTATCTGGCGGATTTTATCTGCAATTTTTTTCTCAAGCATAGCCAAATCTCCGTTAAACTTTTTGCAGATTATTAAATTTTATTTCAACATGTCAAGGGTTTTTTCAGACCAAAATGCGTTGGGTTTCGTTTACTCTCTACCCAACTTACGACTAAGGGGCTTAGCGGGTAAACAGTTACAAGGGTTTTTTATTAAAGTTCCTGAGATTATCAGCCGATATGATAACCGCAGCCCCACAAATTTTTCTGGAGACCCAAGCGACCATAAGCTGAGCGAAAATTGGATCACCCTACTTTACAAAGCAGCATAGATTTGATAAAATTATTTAATTTGTTCATAATTTAATATTTTGGGATTTTATTTTCTCGACGAGAGGGAGGTAATGACTATGAATTTTGGAAAATGCTTTGCTGTCTTTTGTGCTGCCTTTTTGTGCCTTACGATGGCCGTTGGGTGCGTTACACCCGGCACGAAGACCACGGTTACTTCGGGTCAGGGCGGGCCTTCAATAGATGAAGCCCAGGGCGTGGCCTACAATGGCCCCAAGGCAAGGATCGCCGTGGCCCGCTTCAAGGACAAAACCGGTAAGGGATGGTGGACAGGCAAGATCGGAGACGGCATGGCCGACCAACTGGTTACCGCGCTTTTTAACACCAACAGGTTCATTGTTCTGGAAAGGCAGACCCTTGGCGACGTGCTTAGCGAGCAGGACCTGGGTGCGTCAGGCCGCATTCGACAGGATACGGCTGCGCCTATAGGTGAGATAGAGGGGGCTGAACTCCTCGTGGTGGGGGCCGTAACCGAGTTTGAAGGCGCGGCATCCGGAGCCAAGGGCGGTATAGGCGGAATTGGCAAAGGCGTATTGGGCGGAATTATGGGAGGCTTTAAGAAGGCCCATATGGCCATTGATTTACGGATAATCGATACCAGGACGTCCCGTATCGTCGCTGCTACCAGCGTAGAAGGAGAGGCCACAGATGTAAACCTTGGCGGGCTTATCGGAGGATGGGGTGGCAGTGGTGCATTGGCTGGCGGATTAGGGGGCTGGAAAAACACACCCACAGAGAAGGCCCTTCGTGTTTGCATAAAAGAAGCCGTCAAATTTGTCGTGTCCAAGACGCCACAGACCTATTACCATTATGGCAGTACTCCTGCACCGGCACCCGCCCCTGCCGCTGCTCCTGCACCGGCTCCAGCATCACCCTCTGCGAGTGCAGGCGGTGAGACGGTGATAGTAAAACCCGCATCATTGAATGTCCGGACCGGTCCCGGGACTAACTATGCCATAGTCACAGATATTCGCGGGGGAGACCGCCTCTCTGTCCTCGAACAGAGTGGGGGGTGGATCCGGGTGCGGACAGATTCCGGAAAAGAAGGCTGGGTCTCCAAAAATTTCACTATCCCGGCCAACTAACCGTATATGGCTGAGCGGTTTCCCTTTGCCGTTTCTTAATCCCGTCAGATTCTGCGGGGCAACTCAACGGCAAAGGGGAATCTTTTATCTCTGCGTTCTTAGCTTCTTTTCGGTGAGAAACAAAAGGGCAAGAAGGAGCAGAATGGCTACTCCCCCTGAAAGCTTACTTTCTCCGGGAGCATCAGGCTAAATGACGTTCCCTGACCAACCTCGGAACTGAAGATCAGCTCCCCCCCATGCTCTTCTACGATTTTTTTGGTCACAGGCAGGCCCAATCCTGACCCTTTGTACCCTTTGGTGGTGAAAAAATCGGTAAACAGCTTTTTCTGGGCGTCTTCATCCATACCGATCCCGTTATCTGTGATCCTGAATCTCACACCCCAGCCAGGTGGTTTGTCCGTTTCTACTGTCACAACGCCCTTACCGTCCATTATTCCCCCCAGGGTACAGGCGTCAATGGCATTGCCGATGAGATTCAAAAGGCAGTTGTGTATGGCGGTTTTGTCCATGGCCACCTGGGTTAATTCGGGATCGAGCTTCCGGACAAAAACGACACCTGATAGTTTGGCCCTTTCCCACATCAGCTCCAGGACCTCGGCAACCACCTCATTGGGATTCACCAGGTCGTAACTGGGTTTCCTTTCGCTGGAATAGATGAGCATGTCTGTGACAATACTGCTTATCTGGTCAATGTTCTTCTCGACCATGCCCCAACCTTTTTTAACAAGTTCAAAGTCTTTCTTGCCCATGGCCGAGTTAATGACATATGCCCCACCTTGAAGCCCGTTAAGGATATTCTTGATGTAATGGGCTACGCCAGCAACGGTACGGCCGATGGCGGCCATGCGTTCTGCCTGTTCTTTTTCTTTCTGAAGCTTGCGGATCTCCCTTAAGTCCTGGATGAAGACCACGCTTCCCACTTCTTTCTCCACTTCATAAAGGAGAGTCCCGGAAAGCCTTAATGGAATGGTCTCTTTTGCCTTATTAAGAAACTGCGCTTCCATATTAATGATTTTGCCAGGAGGACCATGCTGATCACCGTAAAAGGCATCCCTGATAGCTGTACCCGTTTCCTCGGAAAGGATTTCAGGGTAACTCATTTGTCCTAATATTTCCTCCGGGGCATATCCCAGGATTTCCGCAGCCCCTCGATTGAAAATCACGATTTTTCCTTTAGCTTCGGTGGCAATGATGCCGTCAATGGAGTTTTGAATGAGGTTTTGCACAAAAATCTCACGTCGTTCGATCTCCTGGGTCATCTTTACCCGTTCCGAGAAGTCCTGATACGTAATTACAGCACCCTGTATGTTTCCCGAATCGTCTTTGATGGGCGCTGTGTTGAAATAGAGATGAGTGCCTTTTTCACCAAGGTGCGGGAAAAAGTGCTCGGCCTCATAAGCACCTTCTACCATGGGGGATTTGCGGAGATGCATGCCTTTGTACAGTTTCTTATTTGGTTCCAGATCGTCATTAATGATAAAGTCAGCTAAAATGGGCCTCTTATGGGGGTAGAAGGGCTCCCATTGCCTATCGGTTCCAATCATCTCTTCACTGCGAAATCCTGTCAGTCTTTCAACTGCCCGGTTCCAGTAAGTGATCTTATGATTTTTGTCGAGCACGAACATGGGGATCGGTGAGCCATAAATAATTCCTTCAACAGTCTTCTTCTGCCTGCGTGTCTCCTCTTCGGAAGCCTTTAGATGCTGGGTCATCTTAACCCGTTCCGAGAAGTCCTGATAAGTAATGATAGCCCCCTGCATGTTCCCTGCATCATCTTTGATGGGCGCGGCGTTGATATATAAGTGGGTGCCTTCTTCACCAAGATGGGGAACGAAATACTCCACCTCATAGCCCTCTTCTACAACTGGAGATCTGTGTAACCCCATTTTCTCGGTTATTTTCTTGATTTGCTCTGAGTCATTATCAACAATTACGTCAGCCAAAAGGGGCCTCTTGTGGCGATAAAAAGGCTCCCATTGCCTATTGGTTCCGATCATCTTCTCGCGGCTAAACCCTGTCAATTTTTCGCACGCCTTGTTCCAATAGATAATCTTGTGATCTTTATCAATTACAAACATGGGGGTTGGGGAGCCATAGATAATTCCTTCGGCCGTCCTCTTTTGCCTGCGCGCCTCTTCTTCGGATGCCTCCAACTCCTGGCTTTGTTCTTCAACTTCCTTCTCGGCGTAGAGTTTCTCGTCCTCCAGGCGGCTAAAGTCCCAAAATAGCCTGGCCACGATGTGGTCCATCAAATGCACATGGACTGGCTTTTCATGCTGAATAGCCTGACTGAAATCCGGATCACCGGTAAGTTCGATAATCAAATCCAAATCTGGGATGCTAAAAAGGTCTTTGTAGTTAGATGTGGTGAATATATTCAGGGCTTGGGCTTGCCTGAGGCCGGGGGCTTGCAGGTTAATATCCGCAATACCCACGATGTGCATTTGAAGCTGTCGAAGCTGGTCCCTGGATATCATGTCCATAATGGCCAGACAACCCGGACCGGCTCCTATGATAGCGACATTGTGTTTTTTCATTAATTTAGCACTTCTTTGATCATCTTAAGGAGCTTTTGCGGGTCCACGGGCTTTTCGATATAGCCCTCGGGCTTCAGGGCGTTGCGCTCCGGGTCCCCAGTTGCGCCTTTTTTAAAAAAGGCCTCCACATCAATACCGGTCTCACTGGATACACCGGTTACCATAATCACCGGGATCTCCTTTAGTGCATCATCCTTTTTAAGATCAGAGAGAAGGGCGATACCGCTTTTCTGGGGCATCATCAGGTCAAGAAGGATAAGGTCGGGATGATCTGATTTTACCCTTTCAAGGCCTTCCCGACCGTTGGAGGCATCTACAGTAATATATCCATGGTCTTTTAGGACTGTGGATAGGAATAAAATCACATCCGGATCATCATCCACAATTAATATTTTCTTAGGCATCTCACTAACTCCATTTTTTTGATAGTCATACAGGGATAAAGCTTCAAAATCGATATTTCCCCAATTCTTATCGCACCCTGACTATATTTTCAAGTAAATCTGATGCTTCTATTAGGTCTACTTTTAGCATCAAATTGCC
>Ga0180009_10004303_pt1 | contig 15758 bp, 11 predicted proteins | sample OS_PC_MetaG_FD_123537 | JGI IMG/M metagenome (GOLD analysis project Ga0180009, IMG submission 123537) | Groundwater microbial communities from the Aspo Hard Rock Laboratory (HRL) deep subsurface site, Sweden - OS_PC_MetaG | ecosystem: Environmental > Aquatic > Deep subsurface > Groundwater...
GGAACCAATTTTTAAGCATGCCCGGATAGCTTGAGGATTGCCCGAAAATGAGGCGGCAATCCGGGACGGCTGAAGGGCCTGTCCGTCGAACCCCGCCCGAACCATCGAATGTGTGCCGCGAACACCTATGATGACGGAACAGCAAACATCGATCAGACAGAAGCTCGCCAACTATCTGGCGCAGCTTCCGCAACCCACTGTCCTGAAACTCGCCTCCGGCCTCGAGCGGGAACGCCTGCGCGGCACGGCGGGTCTGCCCTATGAGATGATCCTGTCCGGCCTCCGGCCGTTGCTTGCGTCGTTTACCGGCAAACGGCCGGGCGCGCCGGATGCGGTGCGCCAGTTCTGCCGGCCGTTCGAGGATTTGCTTGTCGACGCCGACGATGACGGCGTGCGGCAGGGTCGGATTTCCCGTGCTTCCGTCATGCGCGTCTGGGCCTGGCTCGAAGACGAATTGATGCCGGACGCCTTGCCGGATTTGAAGAAGCGCATCGCGGACCACACGCTGAAGGACGATGGAATCGCGCTCGAAGCCGCCGTCTCCGTCATGCATGCGTCGGCGGCCTCTGCCATTCGCGCGGCCATCGAGGAAGCGCGCCAGGACGCCGCGAAACGCAAGCAGGCCGAAAAGCGCCTCGGCGGCGAAAGCGGCTTCGAGGATGCTTGCGAAATCGCAAGCATTCTCTCGGTCGCTCCAGCCATGCTGCAACTTCAGGCAGAACTGCCGAAGCGGATCGACGACTTCAGCGACGGGATGGTCGCTATTCTGAAGGACACATACGACAAGCTATCCGACGCTTCGGCCACTGAGGCGCTCTATCTTCCCTTCGCGGTAATGGCGCGCCTCAAGGAGCCATCGCAGATCCTGCGTTTCGTGCGCAAGGTTGCACATCAGCGTAACGACATGATCATCAGCCGCTGCGATCTCTCGGTGTTTGGCGAGCATCTGCTGGCGGACATGGAGAAAATCGCCCGTCGCGCCGAAGCCCTGCGTCCCGGCCATGCCGACCTTGACGTCCTTCTGAACGATGTCCGGCGCTTCGCGCATCTGTCGAAGGGATTTGCGGCGGAAATCGACCTTCGCCGCAACGGCGAATGGGGACAGCGGCTGCTGGCGACGCGAGCGCGGCTGTCGGCCGCCATTTCGCAGGAAATGTCGCGCTTCGAGACGGAGCTCGTCCGCGCCTTTCCGTTTCACCAGTTCGGCCAATATGGCCGCGGCGGCCCGATGCGGCCCGACCTTGCCAAGGCGCCCGATCATGCGCGGATCGAGAGGGTGATGGCCTGCCTTCGCTTCGTGAACGGTGTCACGCCCATCTGCGAACCGCTTGGCGCGCAGAGCCATTGCCGCAGCATACGCCAGCAAATCGACACCTATCTTGCTTCCTATGAGGACCGGTTGCTGGAAGAGATGCGTGTTGCACGCGGCAGCGCCCGCTCCAACGCTCAGGACTTCGTCGAGGCCGCGGCCCGGCTTCATGAAACGATCGGCGAGAATGCCCAGGCGGAAATTCTGCGCCGGCGCGGACTGGTCGCCGCCCAGGGCTGAAGTTCAGCCGGGGGCAAATTCCGTCTCATAGGCGAACAGGCCGGGTATGCCACCTGTGTGAAGGAATATCGCCGCTTCCATCTCCGCATATTTTCCGGACAAGATTTGCCCGATGAAACCCGCCATGCCCTTGCCGGTGTAGACGGGGTCGAGCAGCACGCCTTCCGTCCGAGCGACGAGTTCGACGGCCTCTTTCATTTCCGGCGTCGGCAGGCCGTAATCCTCGCCCAGATAATTGCCGTCGAGATCGATCGACCCGGCAGGAGGCGTGGAGGCATGGAGAAGCGCGGCCGTCTTGCAGGCCAGCGCGTGTATGTCTTCCGCCATCGCCGCCGTATCCTTGCGATAGACGTTGATGCCGGCGATGACAGGCCCGTTGCCGCGAAGCTGCGCGCCGGCAACGAGGCCGGCCTGTGTCCCGCCGCTCGACGAAGCGTGGACCAGGACCGTCCTGCCGAGGCCGAGCGCTTCCGCCTGTTCCGCAAGCTCGAAATAAGCCCGCGCATAGCCGAGCGAGCCTGTCGGGCTCGACCCGCCGACGGGAACGAAACAGGCTTTGCCGCCTTTCGCCTCGATCTCCCTGAAGAGCTCGCCGAAGACTTTCCCCGCATCCGCGCCTGCAGCTTCGACGCGGACCTCCGCGCCGAGAATTCGGTCGAGCAGAAGATTGCCTGACCTGCGATAGGCATGACCCGCATAGGGCACTGTGTCGAAGAGAACGAGAATGCAGGAAAGCCCGGCAACTGCTGCCGCCGCCGCCGTTTGCCGGGCATGGTTCGACTGCAGCGCACCCGTCGTCACCACCGTATTGCAGCCGTGCGCCACAGCCTCTCCCAACAAATATTCGAGCTTGCGCGTCTTGTTGCCGCCCGTCGCGAGTCCTGTGCAGTCGTCTCTCTTGATGAGGAGGCGAGGGACATGGCGCACACCTTGCGCCTTGAGCGCCTCGCGCAGGCGGCGCATCTCGACGAGCGGTGTCGGCAGATGGGCGAGCTGCAGATGCGGAAATTCGTCGAGCGCAGTCGGCATGGTTCAGATGATTCCTTCGGAACGGAAGTCTGCAATCTCGTCCGCTGTGTAGCCGAGTTCATCGAGAATGACGTCGGTATGTTCGCCAAGCAAAGGCGCGCGCTCGCGAACCGATGCCGGCGTGCGCGAAAGCCTGAGCGGCGTCTCCATGACGGGCGCAGGACCGGGAAGGCCGGGGAAGGCGAGGGGCTTCAGGTATCCCATTTCCCTGATGTGGCGATCGTCGAGAGCCTGCTGGGGCGAGTAGACGGGTCCCGCCGGAATGCGCGCCGCCTCCAGTTCGGCAAGCGCTTCGTCCGTCGTTCGGGTTTCCGCCCAGGCTTGAGTGCGCTCGGAGAGGATTTCGCCGTGATCGCCACGCGCTAGGTCGTCCTTGAAGCGCGGGTCGGTGAGCCATTTGTCCTCGCCCATCAGCCGCGCCCAGCGCTTGAAGAGCGGCATGCCGATGACCTGAACCAGTATCCAGCCATCCTTCGTGCGGACGATGTCCGCCGGGCCGGCGTAAGGCGAACGATTGCCGATGGCAATGCGGTTCGTCTTGCGGAGGTCCTGCTCGATCAGGTGAAAATTGAAATAGGCCAGAGCCGTCGAAAGCAGCGAACCCTCGACGACTTGTCCCTCGCCGGACTTCGCTCTCTCCATCAGTGCCGCCATGGTTCCGAAGGCGGAAAGCGATGCTGTGCCGAAATCAACCCAGGGCGCATAGCTTTTCACCGGCTCCTCCGGATGGCCCGTCAGATAGGCCGCGCCTACCATCGATTGCGCAACGCCGTCGAAGCCTGTCCGCTCGCTATAGGGGCCGCCATGACCGAAGGCGGAAACCGTGGTGAGAATGATGTCGGGCTTCACCGCCGACAGGCTTTCGTAGTCGAGGCCCATCGCCTTCAGCGTCGAAGGCGGCAGGTTTGCCACCACCACGTCTGCCGTGGCCACGAGGCGGCGCACGATGCCCCGGCCGGCTTCCGTCATCGGATCGAGGGTGAGACCGCGTTTGTTGCGGTTCATCTGCAGGAACATCGCGCCTTCGCCGCCCTCGCCGGGGCCTGCTTCGGGCACGATCGGTTGAACGAAGCGGTCTTCCGATCCCTCGCGCCGTTCGACCCGGATAACCTCGGCTCCGAGGTCGCCAAGCAGGGCCGCGCAGTAGGGACCGGCAATATAGCGGCCGAAATCGAGCACGCGAACGCCCTCGAGAATTCCCCCGCCGCCATTTCTTTCCCCCGCCATAAAGTTTCCCTCCGATTTGTTTCCCTGTCTCATTTTCGGACAGTGGCTAGCTGCGCAAACGATAGGCAAGCCACCGCGATTGAGAAAGGCCGTGTCGCCAAATTTTGCATTTTATTCAGCCTTTACTCTCTACTCTACGCGCGCTGGGATCGCAGGAGGAGCGCCCCGGACGCGACGGAATGAAGAGGGGATGCTTGCGTGACGCGGTCGGCTGACACGATGGGAGAGGCTTTATCCACACTTCGGCGGGAGCCGGAGAGTGAACCCGCCTATCGCTGGACCGGCGAATTCGCCGATCCCGTGCTCGAAGACAATTACATCCGCGCCAGCTGGGCCGAGATTCACTCCCGCCTCAGCGCGGTGCTGATTGCCGTCTATGTCTTCGTGAGCTGGATGGTATTCGACTTCGTCGCCCTCGGCTTCTCCTGGCCCTTTGTCGCGCTGACCTTGGGGCGCTTCGCCGCTCTTGGAGCCGTCCTGCTGGCACTGAAAGTCTATCGCGAGCCCGAGGACCGGCGTCCTTTCATGGCTTGCGCAATGCTGACCCAGCTCTTCGTTGCACTCATCGCACCGCTGTCGCTCATGCTGGGCCAGGTCGATTTCGCGGCAGCGTTGCTCAGCGTCGTCGTCGTCCTTTTCGCATTCTATAACGGCGTGCCGACGCGCCTCACGACCAATCTCCTCATTTCTTCGGCACTTTGCATCGGCTTCATAGCGGTCACTCCCTCGCTCGCCGACGTTTCTCTGATCACGTTGCTCGAGGTATGCCTTCTTTTCGGCGTCGTGAATGCGATCGGCGTCGAGATGGTGCGGGCGGCAAACCGCTTGCGGCGGAGCGGCTTCGCGACCTTGCTGCGCCAGCAGGAACTTTACGAGGAGTTGAAGCGTGAAGTGGGCGTTCGCCAGGAAGCGGAGCAGGCCGTGCGCGCCACGGAGGAAAGCTTCCAGAGTATCTTTTATGCGGCTCCCTTGCCGATTTCACTGGTCGACCCCGCAACCTTCCATGTGATGCAGGCGAACATGGCCGCGTTGAAACTTTTCGGCATCGAGGAAGACGAAGTGGCCGGGCTCGATGTGCGCCGGCTCTTTCTGGAAGAGGATATGTCGGGACGTCTCGACCGGCTGATCCTTACAGGCCGCGCTGGATCGCCGTTCGAGCTCAGCATGAAGCGCATGGATGGCTCGATCATTCACGTTCTTGTTTCGGCCGCCACCCTGCATTTCCAGGGACGCCACGCCATGCTGATCGGCATTCAGGATGTGACCGCACGCCGCAAGGAAGCGGAAGCGCTGCGGGATGCGCGCGACCAGGCGACGGCGGAAAGCCGCTCCAAATCCGAATTCCTCGCGAACATGAGCCATGAACTCCGGACGCCTCTCAACGCGATTATCGGCTTTTCGGAGGCGCTTGAACGCGAACTCTTCGGTCCTGTCGGCAACCCGCGCTACCGGGAATACGCGGAAGACATCCACAACAGTGGTGTCCATCTCCTGAGCCTCATCAACGACATTCTCGATCTCTCGAAGATCGAGGCAGGGCACTTCAAGCTTCACGAAGACGAGACGGAACTGGACCACGTCATAGAATCGGCGACCCGCATCGTCCGTCATCGCGCGCAGCAGGCGAATATCGACATCGAATGCAGGATGCCGGGGCCGCCGATCGTCGTTGTGGTTGACGAGCGAGCACTGAAACAGATTCTCATCAACCTCGTATCGAATGCCGTGAAGTTCAGTCCGGACGGAAGCGCGATTTCGATCTCCGGACAACTCACTGCGCAATATCTGCGCATTTCCGTGACAGATAGGGGCGCCGGGATTGCCGAGGACGATATTCCCCGCGCGCTGACGCCATTCACGCAGCTCGACGGGTCGCTCTCGCGCCAGCATGAGGGAACGGGCCTCGGTCTGCCGCTGGCAAAGCACCTCACGGAACTGCATGACGGCACGCTCTCGATCGACAGCGAGCTTGGCACGGGAACTACGGTGCATGTCGACCTGCCGCTGTCGCGCGTCGTCAATCGCGGGATGCCGAAGGAGACAGCGGTTATCTGACCCCGTTATTCTCTTTCGCCGGGACGATAGCTTTCCTCGATATGACCTTCGAGCTGTTCCCGCGTGAACAGCACAGGTTTTGTCCGCATCCCGACGAACAGCGGTGACTGATCGGCATAATGCGGCGAGGACCGGTCAAGCGTTGAGGTGCCGAAGGGGTGGACGCTTTCCGACGTGAGTTTCCCGTTGCGGTCCCATTCCACGAACATGATGAGGGTGTCGCCGCCATGCGCGGTGAGAGTCCCGTCCTCCTCGCGCGACGCGTAGATGGCGCGCAGGATATCGGGGCCGCCGTCGACGGCAAGATCGACGGATCCCCGCCGGAACCGGTTGACTTCGCCCCATTCGGGATCGAGTCGCCCGAAATGGGTCATCAACCGCGATGCAGCTTGCCGAAGTTTCTCCACCGGGTCCGGAGACGCCTCACCGCGGATGCGGGCGCTGATGACAGGCTCGGCCGTCAGAATAGCGAGGGCGGCGCCGCGGTTGTGAACGCCGGTTTTGCGATCCCACTCGCGCAGGATGTTCTGCGCTTCGAGCATTTCTTCATCCCCGTTTGCATCGACAGCGACCAATTCGGCAATGAGGTGCGCCATGGCAGAGTCGCGGCTGTAGAAGAGATCGAATTTGTAGTCGCGAAATTCCTCTGTCGTGATCGAACGGTCCTCGCCGTAGGTCTCCTCTATGCGAAGGGCGCGGTTCGTCATGTCGGTTTGAATGCCGAGCGCTTCCGGAAAAGCCGACGGCTTCAGATTGTCGTTCGCCGCTGTCGCCCGGAAGGGTGTGTTGTTGGCATTGAACACATAGCCGGCATTCGGATTGACGAGCTTCGGCACCGCATCGAAGGGAACATACTTCCGCCAGATGAGCGATGAATCGTCGCCCGGCAGAACGCTCGTCCAATCCGGCCCCTTCTTCCGGTCGGGAAATTGCGCGTTGTAGACGTATGCGATGTTCCCCTGTGCGTCGGCATAGATGTAGTTGATGCTGGGAAGCGCCTGCAGCTTCATCGCCTCGATCCACTCGCCGAGATTCCGGGCTTTGTCGAGAGCGTAATATTGCTCGACCTGACTTATTTCCCCCATGCCAGCATAGCGCACGGCGAAGACGCCTTCCTGCGTCCGGAGAACCGGTCCGTGCTCAGAGCGCAGCACCTCGCGCTTCACCGTCCACCAGAACGGTCCCCAGAGGTCGACGCGGATCGTCGCGACGCTCTTTTCGAAGTCCCGCCACTCGCCGTCGAGGAGATACTGGTCTTCGTTATCGGGATTGATCGTGAGCCGGTAAATGTCGGCGAGGTCGGGCTCGTTCACTGTGTTTGCCCAGCCGAGCGTCGCATTATGTCCATGCAGCATGAACGGCGACCCGGGAAAGAAGCCGCCCGCTACATGCCAGCCTTCCTCGCTTTCAATCACCGCTTCATACCAGGCAACGGGTCCGGCGAAAGGCTGGTGCGAGTTGACGAGGAGCCTTGTCGCGCCGTCCGCCGAACGGGCAGGGCTCACGGCGACCCCGTTCGAGCCGATGGGAAAGGGCTTCTCCGAGGGAAGAAACGCATCGACGCCTTCCTTGGAAAGGCCGGCTTCGCCGCCGAGCCTTCCTTCGAAGATCGCGAGCAGAACCTTGTCGAGCCCGTAGAAGAACGGCGTCTTGAAAACGAAGCCCGCCGCAACGTCGCGCCCTGTCACGGGAAGCGTCCCCGGCACGGCCTCTTCGGGATGAAGCGCGGCATAGTAGTTGACACCGTCGGCATAGGCCTCAATGACTTCGCGCACTTTCGGGGAGAGATCGCTTTCGTAGCGCGCGTCGACCGCCTGCCAGACCCCCATCAGATTGACGAGATAGTCGGTCACCGCCGCACGCTCGCCTTTCACCGATGCGAGCTGCCCCCGTGTGGCGATCAGCACTTCCTGGATCGTCGCGAAGTCGTCTTCCGAATGGGCATAACCAAAGCCGAAAGCGGCATCTGCATCCCGCTTGCCGAAGACATGCGGTACCCCCCATTCATCGCGCGCGATTGTCGTGTCGTAGGTGGCGGCCCTTTCGATGTAGGGCGCTGGATCGAGCGGTGGAGGGGCTTCCATCGCGCCGCGTGCGAGAATGACGGCGAGGGCTGCTGCCGCAACGGCGGCCAGCCCGAACAATCCTGTCTTTGCGATGCGCAGCACGCGGTCCCCCTGTTCCTTGACAAGCGCGCAGCCTAGCCCACCGCCCGATTCCGTCAAATTCGGGATTCGCGGAGCCATTCGCTGCGTCTCTCCGCCGCTTTCGGGAGCGCCGTGAAACCTCTATACAGGCTCGGCAATCGGGACGGTTTCAAAAAGGGCGGTTTTCGTGCTGCTTCCGGCAAACGACATATTCCTCTTCCTGGCCTTCGCGGCGCTCACGGGCCTCGCGCTGTGGCTGATGCTGCGTCCGCTGCGCACCGGGTCGAAGGCGGCAGAGGCAGATATGGGCGACAGCGAGGTCGCGCTCTACCGAGACCAGTTGGAAGAGATCGAACGCGACCTCGAACGCGGCATCATCGGCATGGCTGAGGCGGAAGCCGCACGCGTCGAAGTTTCGCGCCGCCTGCTGGCGGCAGACGAGGAGCGAACGAGGATGCGGAGCACCGGCACCGCCGATCCGCGCTGGCGCAAGGGGACGGCACTTGTCCTTGCGCTCGCCGTGCCCGCTCTCGCCATTGTTGTCTATCTGGCCGAGGGCTCGCCGGGCATGGAAGGCAGGCCATTCGCCGAGCGTATGAACGTGCCGCCCGAAGAGCTCCCCCTGGAAGGGCTGGTGCTGCGGATCGAACGCCATCTCAAGAAGGCGCCCGACGATCTGCACGGTTGGGAGCTGGTCGCGCCTGTCTATCTTCAGCTGGGCCGTTTCGAGGAAGCGGCGAATGCCTGGAGCCGCGCCATGATGGTTGGCGGTGTGACCGGCGGCCGCCTCGCCGCGCGCGGTGAGGCCCGTGTGATGGCGAATGACGGTGTCGTCGGTCCGGCCGCGAAGCGGGATTTTGAGAAGGCCGTGGAAATCGATCCGCAGGAACCGCGCGCGCAATATTTCCTCGGTGTTGCCGAGCTCGATGCCGGGAACCGCGACGCGGCGCTTGAACGCTGGAAGAGGTTGCTTGCTTCCGCGCCGGAGGATGCTCCCTGGGCGACCGCTCTTCGCGCACGGGTCGCCACCGTTGAGCGCGGACCTGAGGTCTCGTCCGCCGATGAACCGATGATCCGCGGTATGGTCGATGGCCTCGCCACCCGGTTGGAGGAAGACCCCAACGACCTGGAGGGTTGGCTGCGGCTTATCCGCTCCTATGAGGTGCTGAACGAGCCGGCCATGGCCCGCGAGGCGGTTGCCAATGCGAAGGCCGCCTTTGCCGGTAACGACGCCGCACTCGCTCGAATATCCGACGCCGAAAAATCGCTCTCCGACTAATCCCCGGTCTGCCCCGCCGCGTTGTAGACTCACACAGGGTGAAACGAGGCGGGGCATCATGCTGAGCGAATGGCAGAAGGAAGCGGCAAAGGCGATCGTCAACATCTTCGAGACAGGATCGGCGCGCGGTGACTACGCCCGCGTTACCCTGCTTGCGGGCGATAGCGGTCATCTAACCTATGGCCGCGCCCAGACAACGCTGGGCAGCGGGAATCTTCATCTTCTTATCAAGGCCTATTGCGCTGCACCGCGCGCATTGCATGCGCGCGCGTTGCAGCCTTACCTGCCGCGCCTCGCCGATATCGATCTTCGGCTCGACACCGACTGGACCTTCCGCAATCTGCTGAAGGAAGCGGGCTCCGATCCCGCGATGCAGGACGCACAGGACGCTTTCTTTGACCGCGTCTACTGGGCGCCCGCTGTTGCAGCGGCGGCAAAACTCGGGCTTGGTGAAGCGCTTTCCGCTGCCGTCGTCTATGACAGCGCGGTTCATGGCTCATGGAGCGCGATGCGCGACCGCACTGTCGCGAAGGTTGGCCTGCCGGGGCAGGCGGGCGCCAGGCAGTGGACGCAGGCCTATATCGCGGAGCGGCGCGCATGGCTCGCCGGCCATGCGAATGGTCTACTCCGCAAGACGGTCTACCGGATGGATGCCTTCGCCGCGCTCGCCGCGGCGGGCAACTGGACGCTCACTCTGCCAATGACAGTGCGCGGCGTACGCATCGACGAAGCGGTGCTGGACATGGCCGTTCCGGTTTCCGCCGATGACGCCGCGACACGCACCCTCCGCCTTACCGACCCGAGGATGACCGGTAACGACGTTCGCGCCCTGCAGGCGGCGTTGGCCAAGGAGGGCTATGCCCTCAATCGCGACGGCGTGTTCGGCGAAAGCGTTGAAAAGGCGCTGAAGTCCTTTCAGCGTGAATTCGGCCTTGTCGACGACGGTATCGCAGGGACGGCCACCCGCCTCATGCTGGGAATCTGAGTGTGCGGCCCGAAAACCCTTCCTCCGCGACGATTTAGCGGTTTCGCCGGCCGCTTCAGCCGGGCTATATCTCTCCCCGCCGGCCGCATCGCGGCCTGAGACGGGAGCGAAACATGACGCGCAAGCAGCGCCGCGCCACATTCATCTTCGTCAGCCTTGGCATTCTGGGCCTTGCTGCCGGGCTCGTGCTCTTCGCACTGAGCGACAGTGTTACCTTCTTTTACAGCCCGAGCGATGTCGCCGAGCGCGGCGTGGAGCCCGGCGAACGCATTCGCCTTGGCGGTCTCGTGGAGGAAGGTTCGTTTCAGAAGCTTGGCGACGCGACCGTCCGCTTCAACGTAACCGATTTTGTGGAAACAATGCCCGTGACCTATCGCGGCGTCCTGCCGGACCTGTTCCGAGAGGGGCAGGGCGTCGTTGCCGAGGGCGCCATCCAGGCGGATGGCAGCTTCGCCGCCGACAAGGTGCTCGCCAAGCATGACGAAAATTACATGCCGCCCGAGGTCGCCGACGCTCTGAAGAGGTCTGGCAACTGGCAGGGCGAAGGCGCTGAAGCCTCGCACAGCGAAACCTATGGGCAAGGCAGCTATCCATGATCGCCGAGCTCGGCCATTTCGCGCTGGTTCTCGCCTTCGCCGTTTCGCTGGTGCAGATGACGGTGCCGATGATCGGCGCGCATCGCCGCGACGCGCAATTGATCGGCGTCGCCAACCCTGCGGCGCTTCTCCAGTTCCTGCTCGTCGCTCTGGCCTTCGCTGCGCTGGTCTGGCTCTTCGTCGTCTCCGACTTTTCCGTGAAGCTCGTTTTCGACAACTCGCATTCCGAAAAGCCGATGATCTTCAAGATATCCGGCGTCTGGGGAAATCACGAAGGTTCGATGGTGCTCTGGGTGCTCATCCTCGCGCTTTTCGGCGCGCTGGTTGCGCTTTTCGGCAACAATCTGCCGGACACGCTGCGCGCCCGCGTCCTGAGCGTTCAGGCTTCCATTGCCGTCGCTTTCCTTCTCTTCATTCTCCTCACCTCCAATCCCTTCCTGCGGCTCGATCCCGCGCCCTTCGAGGGTAGCGGGCTCAATCCGATCCTTCAGGACCGCGCGCTCGCCTTTCATCCGCCCTGGCTCTATGCGGGCTATGTCGGGTTTTCCATGACCTTCTCCTTCGCCATCGCAGCCCTCATCGAGGGCAAGGTCGATGGCGCATGGGCGCGTTGGGTCCGGCCCTGGACGCTCGCGGCGTGGCTCTCCCTCACCATCGGCATCGCCATGGGCTCGTGGTGGGCCTACTACACGCTCGGCTGGGGCGGCTTCTGGTTCTGGGACCCGGTGGAGAACGCGTCGCTCATGCCGTGGATAGCGGGCACGGCGCTCCTGCATTCCGCCATCGTCGCGGAAAAGCGCGGTGCACTTAAAAGTTGGACCATCCTGCTTGCGATCCTCGCCTTCTCGCTTTCGCTGCTCGGCACCTTCCTCGTGCGCTCGGGCGTTCTCACCTCCGTTCACGCCTTTGCTGTCGATCCCGCACGCGGCATCTTCATTCTCGGCATCCTGATCGTCTTTGTGGGCGGCTCGCTCGCGCTCTACGCCTGGCGCGCACCCTTGCTGAAGACGGGAGGCATCTTCGCGCCCGTAAGCCGCGAAGGCGCGCTGCTCATGAACAACCTGCTGCTCTCCGCGGCCGTTGCTTCCGTCTTCATCGGCACTCTTTACCCGCTGCTGCTCGATGCGATCTCCGGCGCGAAAATCACGGTAGGACCGCCTTTCTTCAACTACACATTCGTGCCCATCTTCGTGCCTCTCCTCTGCCTCGTGCCGCTTGGGCCTTTGCTTGGCTGGAAGCGAGCGGATGTGAAGGCGGCGGCCGAGCGGCTGATGGCGGCGGCCGGCCTTGCCTTCATCGCCTGTCTTGCGACTTTCGCCATCGCCCATGACGGTCCCTGGCTTGCGCCTTTCGGCATCGCGCTTGCCGTCTGGCTTGTCGCGGGCGCCGCATCGGAAATCGCCTGGCGCATTCGCCTGTTCTCCACCCCGCTTCGCGAGAGCCTTTCCCGCGCGCGCCGTCTGCCCCGCGCGGCATGGGGAACGGCATTGGCGCATGGCGGGCTCGGCATTGCCGTCGCGGGCATCGTCGGTGTCACGGCCTGGCAGAGCGAACTCATCACCACGCTAGCGCCCGGCGAGAGCGCCGAGGTTGCCGGCTACACGCTGACGCTCGAACGCGTCGGCATGCGCGACGGCCCGAACTATGAGGCGACGGTCGGTATGGTCCGCGTATCGCAGGGCGGGCGCGATCTCGGCGTCCTCATGCCGGAGAAGCGCCGCTTTCCGGCCGAGCGTCAGGAGAAGACGGAACCAGCGATCCGCACCAACGGCTTCGCGGACCTCTATGTCGTTCTGGGCGAACCCGCGGATGACGGCAAATGGGTGGTGCGCGCCTATCGCAACAATCTTGCACCGTGGATATGGATTGGCGGTGCCATCATGGCGATTGGCGGCATCATGTCGCTCGCCGACCGCCGCCTCCGCGTCGGTGCGCCGACCCGCGCCCGGTTGCGCGCGGCCCCGGCGGAGTAGCCCCATGCGCCGCCTCCTCGCCGCCGCACTTTTGTCCCTCTCCCTTGCCGCTCCTGCCTTCGCGCTCGTCTCGCCTTCGGAGCGCCTGCCCGATCCCGAACAGGAGATGCGCGCCCGTGACATCTCCAGGGAACTCCGCTGCCTCGTCTGCCAGAACCAGTCGATCGACGATTCCGACGCGGAACTCGCTGGCGATCTTCGCCGCATCGTCCGTGAACGGATCGCTGCGGGCGACACCGACGAGGAAGTGTTCGACTACGTCGTCGCGCGCTATGGCGAGTTCGTGCTGATGACGCCCCGTTTCAAGCCCGCGACCTGGGTGCTCTGGCTCACCCCCGGGCTCGTTCTTCTCGGGGGCGGCGTCGTGGCGATGCTCTTCTTGCGCCGGAAGCGGCGCGAGACCGCCGCCCCAGGCCTCACGAGCGAAGAGACGGCCCGCTTGGCTGAACTGACGGGCCGCAGGAATCCGCAGGATTCGACGCCCTGAAGCCGCCTTTGTTTCGCCTTACATTTCAGTAATGTTTTGGACATGACTTGGAAAGGATCAGGAAAGGATTCTGTCCTTCAAGCATGCCGCCGCTACTCATCGGGCTGGCGATGAGGCGGTGCAACGACAGGGAGTTATCCATGCGTAACGGTCGCGACACAACACGACGCCCCACACGGCGTCTCGCAGCTCTGGCATTTGCCGGCGGGCTCGCTTTCACCATGCCGGCTTTTGCCGAAACAGCGCCCCTCGACACGCAGTCTGCCGCACCCGCGGCAAACGCGCTCGAGCGGCTGCCGAGCTTTGCCGACCTGGTCGAAAAGGTGAACCCCGCCGTGGTCAGCATTCGCGTCGACGAAGAGGTGGCCGCCACGGCGCCTGCGGTGCCGGACCTGCCATTCCCGCCCGGCAGCCCGTTCGAGAAATTCTTCCGCGATCTCCAGCCGCAAGGTCCGAACGGCAAGCCGCGCTCGCGCCACGCGACGGCGCTTGGCTCCGGTTTCCTGATTTCGGCGGATGGCTACATCGTCACGAACAACCACGTCGTCGGCGATGGCAAGGACATCACCGTCATCCGCGACGACGGCAGCGAGTTGAAAGCGGAGCTGATCGGCAAGGACGCAAAGACGGACCTCGCGCTCGTGAAGGTCGAAAGCAAGAAGCCTTTGCCCTATGTCGTCTTCGGCGACTCTGAAAATGTGCGCGTGGGCGACTGGGTGCTTGCGGTCGGCAATCCCTTCGGTCTCGGCGGCACCGTGACCACGGGCATCGTATCGGCTCGCGGCCGCCAGATCGGCGCCGGTCCCTACGACGACTTCATTCAGATCGATGCGTCGATCAACAAGGGCAATTCCGGCGGTCCCACTTTCGACGTGCATGGCAATGTAGTCGGTGTGAACACGGCGATCTTCTCCCCGACCGGCGGCAGTGTCGGCATCGGTTTTGCCATTCCCTCCTCGATCGCGAAGAACGTCGTCGCCCAGCTCAAGGACAAGGGCAAGGTCACGCGGGGCTGGCTTGGCGTCACCATTCAGCAGGTGGATGACGAGGTGGCCTCATCGCTCTCTCTCGACAAGCCGCGCGGCGCGCTTGTCGCCCAGGTGGGCGAGGGCAGTCCCGCCGAAAAGGCCGGCATCAAGACAGGTGACGTGATCGTCGATGTGAACGGCAAGGCGATGGAAGACGTGCGCGCGGTGAGCCGCACCGTCGCCGACCTCGAGCCTGAGAGCAATGCGAAGCTCGTCATCTGGCGCGACGGACGCGAAAAGCCGATCGCCGTCAGGATCGGCACCTTCCCTGACAATCCGCAGATGGCGGCCGCCACCGAGCCGGGCGCCGAGCCCGAAACCGCGACCACCGAAAGTCTTGGTCTTGCTCTTGCGGACTCGCCTGATGGCGTCGTCGTGAAGAGTGTCGATCCCGCCAGCGATGCGGCCGAGAAAGGCATTCAGCCGGGCGATATCATCGTGAAGGTATCGGGCCGCGATGTGAAGAAGCCGGCAGATGTCGTCGCGGGCGTCGAGGAAGCCAACAAGGCGAAGAAGAGCTCGGTGCTTCTTCTCCTGCGCAGCGACAATCAGCAGCGCTTCGTGGCGCTCACGCTTCAGAAGTCTTAGTGCGGCGGAGCAAAAGCCGGTTGCCATGTGGCCCGGACCCCACCGAGAAACGGGCCGCAGGGCCGCGCCGTCCGATGCTTTCCCCCGCTGCATCGCCGGCGCGGCCTACTGGCCGCTGAGGATGAAGTAGTGGTCTGCCCGCCCGTCGGGCTTGAGATCAGGAGCTTGGCAGAGCAATGCGCATTCTTGTGATTGAAGACGACCTGGAAGCGGCAGCCTATGTCGTGAAAGGCCTGCGCGAGAGCGGCCATATCATTGATCACGCGGCGGACGGAGAGGAGGGACTGACGCTCGCGCTCTCCAGTTCCTTCGACGTTCTGATCGTGGACAGGATGCTGCCAAAGCGCGACGGGTTGAGCGTTGTCGAAACCCTGCGTGAGGAAGGCGTGCGAACGCCAGTCCTTTTCCTCTCCGCGCTGGGCGAGGTGGACGATCGCATCAAGGGCCTCAAGGCTGGCGGCGACGATTATCTCACCAAGCCCTACGCTTTCGCCGAACTTCTCGCCCGCATTGAGGTGCTGGTCCGCCGCGCCAACCCGGACCAGGTCCGCACTCGTCTCCAGGTCGGCAACCTCGAAATCGACCTCCTTGCCCGCAAGGTCATGCGGGAGGGGCAGGAGATCGATCTCCAGCCACGCGAATTCCGCCTGCTCGAATATCTGATGAAGCATGCCGGCCAGGTCGTCACGAGGACCATGTTGCTGGAGAATGTCTGGGAATATCATTTCGATCCGCAAACGAACGTGATCGACGTCCATATTTCCCGTCTCCGGGCCAAGATCGACAAGAATTTCGATCAACCGCTCTTGCACACC
>Ga0180009_10004304_pt1 | contig 15754 bp, 20 predicted proteins | sample OS_PC_MetaG_FD_123537 | JGI IMG/M metagenome (GOLD analysis project Ga0180009, IMG submission 123537) | Groundwater microbial communities from the Aspo Hard Rock Laboratory (HRL) deep subsurface site, Sweden - OS_PC_MetaG | ecosystem: Environmental > Aquatic > Deep subsurface > Groundwater...
CAACGTATCCGACAGCAACAACTACACTGACATAAGCGCTGTTGTGATAAACATAACAGATTCAAACAACGTTAAAAAAGTGATAAACGCGCAAATGACTGCTGTTGAAAATCTATCGCTTGGAAGATTATATGAATATAACCTAACTCTTTTAACCGATTGGCCATCAGGTGAATGGACAATAAACATAACAGCCAACGATACGCTTGATCAGAAGGGGTCTAATTCAACTACGTTCAATGTTACTTATCCGGATTATAGGTTTGATGTAAGATTGTATTTAAACGCTACAACGCATATTGTGTATGTTCCAGGAACTGGTGAATTGAATGCTAGCGACCTGGGAGGAGAAACTAATTACTCAAGCCCAACGCATTACTATATTGCATCACATCTAAACAACGTTGTTAGCGGATTAGTTAATTATGAAGGAACTTTCAGAAAATTTTACACAGAAAACACCACCATAAACCATATGATTGGTTTGAGCCAGGATTTCACCAATTCGAAAGTTTTCTTAGCTTTCACAAACGGTGACTGGAAGAGGTTTGAACAACAGACAACAAACCTGGAAAGAAAAACATTCCTGAATTTTGTCTCTCCAAGCTTTGCTTATGGTCTAGGTTTGTATCTGCCGATAAAAATACTTCTTGAATATTCAGACATAGACATTCAGGGAGATCAAATAATCAGAAAAGGCTATCATGAAATTACATTGGAAAGCAATGCTACCGGAACGCAGAAAGCGCTGGCTATAAAAAGAACCTGAATCTAATTCTATATATGAAAGAAAAACCCATAACCAACATAGAAGATGTTCCTGAAAGAGAACTATTATCTGGCGGTTCTCCTCTTTGTTCTGGTTGCGGTGCTGGCTTAGGCTTGAGAATGGGCCTTAAAGTGATGGGAAAAAACACAATATTAGTTAACTCTGCAGGCTGCTTGACTCTGCTGGCTCACTATCCCTACATGCCAGTGCATGTTCCGTGGATACATGTGGCAATAGAGAATGCGGGTGCTGTAGCGTGTGGCATAAACGCTGCCTATCGACAGCTGAAAAAAAAAGCAAAAGTTTTTTGTTACATCGGCGATGGTGCAACATATGACATCGGACTCCAATCACTATCTGCTGCAGTTGAAAAAGGAGAGGACATGGTTTATGTCTGCTACAATAACGAAGCCTTCATGAACACTGGCGGTCAGGCTTCTACTGCAACACCTTATGGAACCTATACTACGACAACCACTAAAGGGAAACTACGCAATAGGAAGCAGATAACAAAAATAATGGTTGCGCATGGAATAAAGTATGCAGCAACAGCGTGCGTTTCCTACCCGTTCGATTACATGAGAAAACTGCAGAAAGCAAAGGAAATTAAGGGCCCTGCTTTCATAGATCTTTTGACGCCATGCGTTCCTGGCTGGGGTTATAACGAATCACAAACAATTAATGTTGGAAAATTATCTGTTGACACAGGCTTCTGGCCTTTGTATGAAGTTGTGAATGGCAAGTTTTCATTAACATATAAGCCAAAAAAGCTTGAACCTGTGAAAAAATTATTCAAATTGCAGGGAAGATTCCATCACCTAAAAGCAAAGGAACTTAATATGATCCAGGCAAAATTAAACAGAGAATGGAATCTTATGAAGCAAGGAAAGTATTGGGAAACCATTGAATATTGAGGTTTATTATGAGAAACATTACTATGAAAAAAGTTCTTGTTGGTGGAGTTTTTAATATCTTGCATCCAGGACATGTTTGGTTTCTAAAAAAAGCAAAATCATACGGAGAGTTTCTTGTAGTTGTAGTTGCTCATGACAACACTGTAAGAAAAAATAAGGAGTACCTCTTATTCCCTGCAAAAGAAAGGAAAAGACTTTTAGAGCATCTAGATTTTGTTGACAAGGTTGTTATAGGCAATAAAGATGACATGTTTGAGACTGTTAAAAAAGAATGCCCTGACATAATAGTTTTAGGATACGACCAAAAGATTGACAAAGAAATGATTGATAAAAAAATTAGGATAATTAAGCTTAAAAGAAAGTACAGAGATTATAGTACGAAAAAGCTTTTAGGCAAATGATATTGGTTTACTCATCTTCTTCTGTATCAAAACTTTCATCATCTCCCCAATTCTCTTCCTCTTCCTCTATTATTTCATCTTCTTCCCAATCAAATTTCATAAACTTCACCCCAAAGATTCAAGGTGATACAAAACTGATTATTATAATATTCGTTAACCTATATAAACTTATCTAAACAGGCTTGTAACTCGTTAATTTGAGATAAAATCAGAAATGCACTGCAGTGTTTGGATTGTGCCAAAATTCATCTGAATGCTCTTCTGATCCTTCCTCAAAAACATTCTTGCATTTATGACATCTAATTACAACCTCATCCAAGATAACCTTATGCTCTTCGTCGCAATGAGGGCATAGCACCAATCTTAATTTGTCCATGTAAAAACTTGGAGCTAGAAGCTTTAAATACTTTCAATTTAAGCCAGTTTAACAATATTATAATTGTTATATTATGTATGAAAAGTACATTTTTTGTTTTGATTGCGGCAAGGAATACGCCACAAATACTGTTGCATTCAGGTGCGGTAGATGTGATGGATCTTTGGAAATAGTTTATGATTACAATAAAATAAAACATTTTTTATCCCTGAAAAAATTAAGAAGAAGACCGTTTAATCATGCGCGATACAAAGAATTTTTTCCCATAAAAAAATTAATTTCTATTGATGAAGGAGGAACTCCGTTAATTAGGGCAAAGAATCTGGAAAATGATTTGGGGTTGAAATTCCAACTCTATTTCAAAAACGAAGCAATAAATCCAACAGGTTCTTTCAAAGACAGGGGATCTTCTGTGGAGATTGCAAGAGCATTGGAAAAAAGAGCCAAAAGAGTTGTTTGTGCATCCACAGGAAACATGGGAGCATCTGTTGCTGCATACTCTGCAATGTCAAATCTCAGGTGTCATATATTCGTGCCAAATGATGCGATTCAAACAAAGATTGAACAGATCCTGGCTTATGGTGCAGATGTTTTTCAGGTTAGAGGAAACTATGAAAAAGCTGCTGAAATGGTTGAGAGAGCCTTCATGGATCATAGGGGGTATTTAACAGGCGATTATCTCTTCCGAAGAGAAGGTACAAAATCAGTTGGTTTTGAAATAGCAGAACAGGTGAATGCTGACTACGTGTTTTGCCCTATTGGGAATGGCACTTTAATATCTGCAACATGGAAAGCCTTTAAAGAGTTTCAAAAGCTCGGTTTCATTAGAAAACTACCGAAAATGGTTGGGATTCAATCATCTAGATGCAATCCTATTGTGAAAGCCTTTAGAAAGAAAAGCAAAACAATAGAACCTGTTCACGGTTCCACGATAGCAGTAGCCATAGAATGCGGAAACCCACTAGATGGCAAACGCGCGCTCGGGTCAGTGAAGGAATCAAAGGGGTTCTCAGAGGGCGTGAGCGACCGCGAAATACTGCGAGTAAGGGAGCTCCTTGCGCGCAGAGAGGGCCTATTCGCCGAGCCAGCGGGGGCTGTTGCTTTAACAGGCCTTTTGAAGTACAAGCACCGTATCAAACGAGGCTCAAAAGTGGTTTGCGTGATTACTGGCCATGGATTAAAGACACCGATGACAGGCACAAGAGGCCATGTAAAGAAAGTAAAGGCAGACCCTAATATTGTTGATTCTTTGTTGAAATAGGATAATCATTTCCTTTCTTCAAGCAATCTTAAATAACCTTTTTTTTCAATTCTTTCTAAGTTTAATTTTTTTGCCATTTCCATACATTCTTTAAGTAAGACACTCTCGTTTTCCGTACCTTTATGTTCAATTTCAGCAAAAAGACCTAGGTTTTCTACATTATCGATTGTGATTTTAAATTTTCCATTATCGAAAATTTCCCTATCCTTTTTTATTGTAATATGAGTCCTGAATCCAAGATTTTTCAATATTTCAAACATTTCACTCACATTAGAAATATTAGTATTTTTTTCTATAGCATGTGAATAAGATTCATTGTTATAAATTACATTTTTATATGTTATTTCATTTTTGTTTTCAGATTCTCTTATCCGTAAATTTTCTTTCCCGTTTTCTGTCATTAAAAAATCTTTATGTGGTGGGAAAAAATATGTATCTTTCTCTATAATTTTTTTGATAAAGAAATCATTAAAATAATTTCTTATCGATTTTGCTACATCTTCATCAATTCTAAAGCAGATTTCAACTTCTTTCAATTAAATCACTTAAACTTATTAAACATTTCTTCTAAATGTACTATCAAGCCATTTTACTCTATCTATAAGAGTTTCATCCATAGTATCTCTTATTGTTTTATATTTATTAGTTATCTCTTCTATAAATTTTCCTGTTTCACCTTTATCGTTTTCATATACCTTTAATATATCATTAAGATATTCGCAATCTAATTGTCTATATTTAGATATTATATTTTTGATTTCCTTTCTAGTATAACCTTCAGGTATTTCTCCGCGACAAAATGCCTGTAGATTATATATAACATCCAAATCACCCAATTCCCATGATCTAAATGTATTAAAAATTTCTTCAACATCCGGATCATCAAATTCATATTCATATTCGACAGAATCTAAATCAATTCTTACTTCTTGGTTTTTTGTTGAAAAATCATTACCTAGTGGTGTTCTCGGTTCTATTCTTACCCTTTTTATAAGTCTAGCATCATGATTATTAATACCTGCATCATAAATGAAATTTAAATTTTCTCTTAATTCACTAACACTTACGCTTTGATCAAAGAATATAAAGCCTATATCAGTTTCTATTCCTAAACCTCTTAAAAAATTCAACGCCTCGATATTTTTTTGTCCTATTCCAAATTTTCTATACCTTCTTAGTTGATTTTTACAACCAGACTCCAAACCAAGAAAAATTTCTCTTAAACCAGATTTTTTAAGTTTTGTTAAAATTTTTTCACTTTCTTTCTTTCCACCAAAATCAACACCTAATACAGAATCTACTCGCGCATTTATATAAAAATCTAAATTTGGATTTATTATCCCATCTTTTTTGTATTCGATCAAGACTTTGGCAAACTCCTCTACCCTTTTTGGGTTATCACCAAAAAAATCTTCATCCGTAAACCATGGTGATTTGAAACCAATATTCGATAAAGATGACAATTCTTCTAAAACAAAAGTTATATCAAAGGGTTTCCAACCAGGACCATTATATTTTTCAACTGTTCCACAATAACTACATAATGAATATGCACACCCTCTACTTCCCTCTATTCTTGAACACCCATTTTGATCAAAAACTTTATATGCTAATGATCTTAACGGATGTTTAGCATTTCTTATATCAAAAGATTCTCTTTCAGTTAAAACCAGTTCATTATTTGATATATAAGCTAAATTTGGAATATTTGTTAATTTAAGATTTTCACGTTTTTTGTTCTGCGCCACTTCTTTTACTAGCTCTGAAAACGCAGTCTCTCCCTCTCCTCTTACACAAATAATGTTATTATATAATTTCAATACATCTTCGAATGCATATGTTCCTAAAATATCTCCGGCAACTAAAATCGTATCAGGTGATTCCTCTTGTGTTTTTTCTACACTTGTTTTAAATTTCTCATAAGCTCTTATTTTTGTCGATAACCCTATTATTTCATAATGAGAATTTTTCAAGATAGGACCAATATCAGAATAATTATCAAGTTCTAGCGACTTCAAATATATCTGAGCTTCTGGAACATTATCTGTAATATAAGGTGCTAATGTTTCAATACCCAAAGGCTCGCTTATTTCATCCCTCGGTGTTCCCAAATCTACTAATAAAACTTTCATATTGAGAAAATAATAACAACTAATAAAAGCTTACCAGCGCTATTATTATGAAATAAGAGCAAAAGGACAGAACCTTTTTATATTATTAACCAAATATTGTGTATATTAATAGAATAACAGGTAGTTGTTGATATGGCACGAATGCACTCACGTAAGAAAGGGAAATCTAGCTCAAGTAAGCCGATGAAGAAATCAGCTGACTGGGTGAAGTTAAAACCAGCTGAGATAGAAGAGATAGTTGTTAAACTAGCCAAACTAGGAAAAACTTCTGCTCTGATTGGAACAGAACTAAGAGATTCTTACGGCATTCCATCAACAAGAATGTTAACAAACACTAGAATTTCTGAGATGATGAAAAAACATAATCAGTATCCAAAATTCCCTGAGGACATGTTTAACTTAATGAAGAAAGCAGTTCTTCTGCATGCTCATATGCAAAAAAACAAAAAAGATTACACATCAAAGCGCGGCCTAGAATTAACAGAATCAAAGATTCGCAGACTTACTAAATTCTATAGGAAAGAGGGGTCTGTACCAAAAGAATGGAAATACGAATACGAAAAGGCAAAGCTGTTGGTTAGATAGATGTTTTTTGGATTAAACCTTTTCTAAAGGCTTACTTTACATCAGTATTCTCAAACTCTTTTTTGTTACAGCCTGAAGTATCATTCTGCCGATGTCTGACTTCTTCTTTATTCTGATGTTACCACTCTTGCCGACGAGTGATGTCATTAAGAATTCTTCGTTGCTGTAGATGTCCACAGATTTGCCTGAGAGTTTTGGATCGATTTTTACATAGAAATGTTTTCCATGCTCTTCTGTGTAAAAGTTTATTTCGTTTTTGAATGTTGCTTCTTTTGGTTCTACAGAGATGTGGATGCCCAGTTTCTTTTCTATCTCTTCAATGTTTTTGCCTTTCTTTCCAATAAGTCTGGCGATTATGTCATTGTCAACCTTGACAACAATTCTGTCATCAGACAAAACTTCCACCTCTACGTTATTATCCCATTTTCTCATTTCTTGATAAATCCTGTCTGTTGCAAGCTTCTTTATTGGTGAAACCTCTGTTTTTTGCACAGGCATTATCACACTCTCATCACCGAATGTGTATATTTCGAAAACAACATCCTTTGTTTCAAAATCTCTTATTTCTACAACAGGTCTTGCCAGATCAGCTTCCTTCATACCAGAAGGAACTTTTACTGTTAGACTTAATTCATATGTCTTTTCTACTACACCCTTGTCAATGAAGATTACTGTGTTGATAACGTGCGGAATTATACCAAGTTCAAGACGTCCAATAAATCTTTGTATTGCTGATACAGGATCATTTGCATGAACAACACCAATCATTCCTACACCAGCCAAACGCATGTCGCCAAACATTCTGAATTCCCTTGTTTTTCTAATCTCATCGAATATTGTGTAGTCTGGCCTTACAAGCAATAAAAGATCACTCGTCTTTTCCCAGTCACCTTCTAATGGCGCGTATTGTGTTATCTCTGGATCTACCTGCAGATCCCTTGGCTGTTCCAAAGTCTTAACAATTTTCCCTTGTTTTGACAAGAAGTTAGCAATGCTTGCAGCGAAAGTGCTTTTACCAGAACCAGGCGGTCCTGCTATCAAAACACCCTGCGATTTGTTTACTATTCTAGATTTTAATTCGTCATGCAGTTTGTAATCGTCTATAGTAAGATTTACAACAGGTCTTACAGCAGTAACTTCTATTGTATTGGAAAATGGTGGTCTTGTTATAGAAATTCTATAATTACCCATTTGTATTACCATTGCTCCATGTTTTCCTATTTCTACAAAAGAGTTTTCATCTGTTCTAGCCTTTTGAGTTATTTCATCTATTATATTTTTTATTTCCTTTTCTGTGATTGCCTTTTTTCTTATTTTAACAAGTTTCACATCGCCTGGTTTGCCTTTTTTAGCTAATGGAATAAGTCCAGGTTTCAGATGAACAGACTGTGTATCCATTGTAAAGAAATCTTCAATATCAACTTTCGTTTTTTTCTTCTGCGGAATGTATTGCACTGCAACACCCTCAGCTTCACCAACCAGTGCCTGCACGTAATCAGCTGTTACTAGAATTCCATTTTCCTTTGCAGCAACGTCTCTGATTATTGCATCAATTCTTCCTTTTTTAGCTAGCTGTATCTCTTCAAGAGTTGGTCTTGTGCCAGTAAATTCAACAATTACATCTTTTTTTGGTGCAAGAACTCTAATTTTTTTGATCTCTTCAAGGCCCTCAAAACCAACATCCTTGCCCCTAGAAGCCTGTGCCTGAAGTTCATCAACAACAGCCCTAGGTATAATTATTTTCTTATTTTTCAATTCGTTTTTTTCTATTAAATCTGATAAAATTCCCCGAATCAATATAGATGTGTCAGGGACAATTACCTTTGAATTTTTCATATTTATGCTCCTCCCAACCATCTTAAATGATTAGGCGCTATATACTGATTTTGAAACATTATTTAAAAAGATTCCATGAAAAACAGTGTTTTTTGCATAAAAACTCGTAAAATTGACAAATATATATGTTAATGTTTATATAATTATCTATACCATTTAAGGTAATGTAAAGGTGAATACAGGGGAGGAATACTGTTTATGTCAGAATTTCAAGTTAAAGTAGAGAATGTTGTTGCATTTGTTTCATTAGGCGAGGATATACCATTGACTAAAATAGTTTCAAAACTAGAGAACGCAGAATACGAACCAGAACAATTCCCAGGATTGGTATACCGCACAAAAGAACCGCGTGCAGCTGCGTTGATATTTTCATCAGGTAAAATAGTTTGTACAGGTGCAAAAAGTATAGAAAAGGCTAAAGAGGCAATGACGAAAGTTGTTGATACTGTTAGAGATCTTGGAATAAATCTTCCAACAAAATTTAACATAAAAGTAGAGAATATAGTAGCTTCATCAAAAATAGATGCAAAATTGAATCTTGAGGATATAGCCTTTTCATTGGAGAACGCAGAATACGAACCAGAGCAGTTCCCAGGATTAGTATATAGAATCACTGAACCAAGGGTTGCGTTTTTGCTTTTCTCTTCTGGCAAGATTATTTGCACAGGAGCGCATAACATAGATGATATACACACAGCTCTTGGAAAACTAAAAGAAAAGCTAGAATCTATTGGAATAGATGTTAAACCATCAAAAGATATTACATCATCAAAAGATATTAAACTAGCAAAAGACGCTAAACTAGCAAAAGACGCTAAAAAAGACGCTGAATTAGCAGCAAAAAGAGCATTAAAAGATGCTGAACGAGCGAAAGATTAGCTTTATTTTTTTATTTTCTTTCTATTAAAACCTTTTAGAGCTATCGCTTCTGCAAAAGGTTTTATCCAAAAATCTTTAATTTTTCTTTATTTTCTTTCTATTGCCTTTTCCTAGAACAAGCTTTCGCGAGGAAGCAACTTTTTTTATCTTCTTTGATCTGCCAAATCCGCAAGAAGAACAGATTTTTTGCCTGATATGATATGCGATTTTTCCACAACGTCTGCATGCAATGTGGACTTTCTTTTGCCTCTTTCCTTTAGATGGTGTACCTTTAGTCATTTTAATTACCTATCCTGTTTGTTAACTATGCAACGATGACAGTGTATAAACAATATAGTCATCTGACTTTCTAATTATCTATCTGATATAGTTTATTTAGCTGGTGAGATGTAGATAATACTGTCGCCTCTGATCAGTACCTTTCCTATTTTAATTTCTTTTTCATTCTGTATTGTTGCATCATCAAGCCAGATGTTTATATGCGAATCAAAGGCCTTGAGGATACCTACAACACTTTCTCCACTTTTAGTTTTTACTATAATGTTCTTATCAACTGAACTTCCTAGCACATCTAATGGTCTCTGCATGTTTTAGCACCCTTCCTTTTTTAAACAAATAACAACTATTTGTATAAAACTTATATAAAGTTTCTCAGTCCTCACCAGGTGGTATTTGCGATAAAAACGCTAATATTATGCCAGCGAATATCATTATTATTCCAGTTAAAAGCAAATCAAGCTCTATATAACTACTTAAAATAGAAGCTCCTGCACCTGCAACCATCATCAGAATTCCAAATAAAAACATAGTCATTTTCGGTTCCATATTGAATAAAAGCGTAATGTTTATATAAACACATTCCCTATACATACACTATAAAACGCACAAGTCGATATGTTTGAGGAATTGTATATGGCTATTTGGCATCTTAAATCTAAGAGAAAGGCAACAAGCGGTTTAGTAAGAAAAAACAGAAAAAAGAAGGCGTTTGAACGTGGTACAATTTTCTTAGAGACAAAAATAGGTGAAAGAAGAGCAAAAACTCAAAGGAAAAGAGGCGGTACAGAGAAAACAAAGCTTTTGCGTGATGAAAATGTTAATGTTTTTAATCCAAAATCAAAAAAGATAGAGGCTACAAAAATAAAATCTGTAGAAGAAAACACAGCAAATCCCCATTATGTTAGAAGAAATATTTTAACTCGCGGAGCAATTATAAAAACAGATATAGGTTTAGCTCGCATAACATCTCGTCCGGGACAGGTTGGTGTGATAAACGCTATTCTGTTAGAAGGAGAAAAGAAATAATGAATTATAAAATACCCGCTCTTGTGGTAATAGCGGCTTTAATTTTAGCAGGCGGTTTCTTAGCATATAATAATGGTTTTTTCATAAAAGATTTGAGAGCAGATGAATTAATGGAATCTACAAACAAATGGCTCGAAACTGATTCTGGGAAAGAAGCCTTTCCAGATGCTGTTTCAGGAGAGCCTTATAAGGTTTTTAATTTTGAGAAAACTGATGTTGAATTGTGGGTTGTTCCACTAAATAGTGAAGACCTTGCTGTGGGTTATATAGAAACAAAGGAAACAAGTTTTGACAGGCCTCCGATTTATACGAAATTTGCTGAACCAAGAGAAAGCGTGTTCGGTAAAACATTCAACAACGCATTTTCTTTAATGTTAGAGCATACTGATTACAGTGCTTCACAGCTATCGAAACCAATATTAGTTGTTCACCGCACAACAATTATGTGGCACTCTGTTGTAACTTCTGGTTCAGAACAAATAGATTATCTAGAAGTGCCAGCTTTATGGAGTTTTGATGAAATTTGGGACCAGCACGGAAAAATAAAAATAGACGAAGATAAGAGCATATAACCAGTAGTCAAGAATTCAGAATCTACTTCATAGGACGACACTTCATTCCTTTCTTAACCCTATCAATAGCTATTTCCATTCCTGCATCGCGCGGTTTAATGTTCTTCTTTTTTGAAAGTTCTAAAACTAGTCTGGTGTTTTTTGTTATCTTTTCTTCCACTGTTTTGAACATTTTCTTTTCTGATCCACCAATATATTCTATGTACGATGATATAACTCCACCAGCGTTTGCAACAAAATCTGGAATAACCAATACGCCTTTTTTGTGAAGTTTCTCTTCTGTTTCAGCTGTCATAGGAATGTTGGAACCCTGGGATATTATCTTAAATTTCAATTTATTGACATCCTTATCTTTTATCAAATCAGGTATTGCAGCTGTTATAAGAATGTCAGCATCAATTGATATTATATCTTCGCAGTCTCTTTTTTCACATTTAACATAATTTATAACAGTGCCTGTTTTTTCCTTAACTTTCATTAATTTGTTGTAATCAAGTCCGTTTTTGTTATAGATAGTGCCTTTTGAATCAGACACAGCAATTATTTTAGCTCCATCATTCGATAAAAATTTAGCGACAAACGTACCAACATTACCAAACCCCTCTATAGCAACAGTCATATCCTTTACATTCAAACCAAGATGTTTTATTGCAACTAAAGTTGCATGATAAACACCAAAACCAGTTGAACCAAGTTCGTGCGGTAGTCCGCCCATGCTTTTTGGCTTACCTGTGCATGCTTTTTTTGAACCGATAGTTTTTGCTATTATTTCCATCTCCTCTTCAGCCATATTCATATCAGGAGCTGCAACATAAACATCAGGTGCAATTACCTTTATTCCTTCAGCAAAAGCCTTTACTATTTTCTTCTTCATTTCTGGTGATATTTTTTTATCATCAGCAACTATTCCAGATTTGGCTCCACCAAATGGCAGATCAGCAAGAGCACATTTCCATGTCATAGTTCTTGCTAACTTAAAAACTTCTTCAACAGTTACTGTTGGGGTCATTCTTATACCGCCTTTTCCTGGCCCTAGGGCAGTATTATCAACAACAGTAAAACCTTTCATTCCTGTTTCAGGATCATAAACCTGTAAAATCTTTTCAGGTCCAAACTCATCAAATTTTTCCACAGGCCACCTCAAAGTAAATCATAAATAATCTATATGATTGTTTTCTATCTATTTATCTTTTTTACTCTCATAATCTTTTATTGCTGCTGCCAGAGCTTCAGCAGCCAGGTTCGAGCAGTGCATTTTGATAGGAGGAAGCCCTCCTAATTCTTCAGCTACGTCTTTGTTGGTTACTTTTTTAGCTTCTTTCAACGTCTTTCCTTTAACCATTTCTGTTAAGACAGATGATGTAGCAATTGCACTAACACATCCAAAGGTTTCTACTTTTATATCCTTCAAAATCTCTTCACCTTGTTTATTTCGTCCTACTTTTATGTAAACCACCATAACGTCACCACAACGAGGATTCCCAACTTTACCAATACCATCAGCATCTTTTATTTTCCCCATATTCCGTGGATTACGAAAGTAATCCATAACTTTTTCTGAATACATAACATCACCTTAGTCTTTTGTCAAACCCTTGAATATTCCGCCAACACCAGGGAATATGCAAGCCAAACCAACTAACCACAAGAATATATTTGGAAAGCTAGTCGCATTGCATATCCATTTTTCAATTGAACCCAGACTAATTTCTAAATTCTCTCCCAGAGCTCCTGCAGATGGTGCTTGAAATTCACATTCTCCAGTAAAGACATATTGCAACAGGAAAAAACCAAATACAAGGAATATTATTCCGAATATAAGTTTCCTATTGATCATTTTTTTTGCTGCTTCCATTTAATCACCTATTTATTGTTTGCATAACGGACTTATCTTTCTTAAATCCTCAACAACTTCTTTCACAGATTTGATAACATAATCTACATCTTTTTCTGTATTATTTCTTCCAAGAGTTAGCCTTAAGCTTCCATGAGCTTTCTGTGGATTCAATCCTATTGCTAAAAGAACATGCGAAGGCATAAGAGACTTGCTTGAGCATGCAGAACCTGTTGATGATGCTATGCCTTTATCATTGAGTCGCAGGATTAGTGCTTCACCTTCTATGTAATCGAAACCCATGTTGACATTATTAGGGAGTCTGTTTTCTTTTGACCCATTAAGCCATGATGCTTTTACTTTCAGAAGTTCTTTTATCAGCCGATTTCTCATTTTTTTTATTCTATCATTTTTCATTTCTCCAGCAGCGATTTCAGCTGCTTTTGTGAAGCCAACAACACCAGCAACATTAATTGTGCCAGATCTCTTCCTATTCTCCTGACCCCCGCCATGCATAAGTGGTGTTATTTCCACACCCTTTCTTGTATACAAAAGGCCAATCCCTCTAGGACCATGGATCTTATGCGAAGACGCTGAGAGAAGATCTACATTCATTCTCCGGACGTCTATAGGAACCTTACAAAAGCTCTGCACAGCATCTGTATGGAATAGGATGTTGTGTTTTTTACAGATACATCCTATTTCCTCTATCGGTTCTATTGTGCCAATTTCATTGTTAGCATGCATTATCGAAACTAGTTTTGTCTCCTTTGTTATAGCTTTTTCTAGATTTTGTATGGAAATGAATCCTTCTTTATTAACAGGAAGAAATGTTACCTTTATACCTCTATCTTCTAGGTGTTTTGCTGTTTCTCTTATAGCAGGATGCTCGATAGCAGATGTTATCAAGTGATCTCCTGATTTTAGAATGCCTTTAAGAGCCATGTTATCAGATTCTGTTCCGCCGGATGTGAATACGATCTCTTCTGGAGAGGCGTTAATAATTTTTGCAATTCTACTTCGGCATTCTTCCAAAACCTTTTCAGCTTCTTGTCCAAAAGAATGAAGAGAGTTGGGGTTGCCAAATTTATCATTAAAAAAAGGCTTCATTGCCTCTAAAACTTCAGGTGCCACAGGTGTTGTGGCAGCATGATCCATGTAGATTCTTTTATCACCAACAGTTTCCACAAAACATGAACATATATCACATTTTTTTGGAGGTGTTCCATATTTTCTATGTATTTTACAAAGATATCCTTCTCTCTTAACAAAAGAGCATACATTCTGTATCTCTTGTAAAACACTAGAGCCCTTCAAAACTCTTTCAACTGCCCTGTCTATTTCTTTGATAATCTTTTCATCTAGTTTTATCTTAGACGCGCGCTTGTTTTTTATGTATTGTGAAATAGCAGCTTCTGTTATGCCTAATTTATTGGCTATTTCTCTCTGCTTCATTCCTTTTTTTACCATTTTCATTGCAAATTCTTTGCGTATGGCAGGTAGAACATACCAGACTTCTATCTCCTGTGGAAGATTCAAACCAGCTTTTTTAGGCATAAGTTAACATTGTTAAGTTATCTATATAAAGTTAACTCTTTCAATCAGAAAAACCATAAATTTTTGACATATATTCATCAGGCAATTCAAAATATCTATAAGAAAACTGTTCTGAAGAAGGAAAAAACTCTATTTCATAAGCATTAGTACCTTCTGGTTTCTTTTTGACTTTTTCCACAAAGGTATAGGCTCCTTCTTCACTAACCGGTAAATTTTTATTGTCAATCTTATAAGAACTGAGATTTTTTAACCATCCAAGTTTAGTATCTGTTAATGCAAATGAACTTTTGTATTCAAATTTCATTTCTAAGCCAACAGCTTCAAATTCTAATTCGTTATCATTAACTTTAATCTGAATAATTTCATTCTTTAAGTCTGCCATAAAAAATAGTAAAACCTTAAACATTTAAGGCTTTAGAAAGAAGTCACTTCCTTTTTTCGACTACAACTTCATTCATTTCGAGAATCATTTTCTCTATTTCTTTATCATCCATGCCATGGCGTTTTGCGCCCTGTTCTATTGTTTCAAATCCAGCCACACTACATCCGACGCAGTGAAGACCATACTTTAGCATAACTTCTGCTGTTTTAGGATATTTCTCTACAACTTCTCCAATTGTCATCTTCTCATTTATTTTGTTTAACATAAGATCAACTACTCGTCCATTACTTTTATAGCTTCTGAAGGGCATTGTGCTTCACATGATTTACAGTTAATGCATTTGTCAGGTTTTTTTACAACAACTTTATCAGCCTCTTTAGCAAAAACTTCTACTGGACAAACTTCTACACATGTTTTGCAATGCGTGCATTTAGAATAATCTATTATAGGTTTTGGCATATTATCATCACCTCAATAATTCTTTAGTTAAAGCTTGCAATGTATTTAAAGTTAATACAAAAAAATAGTTTTTTGCCGTATTTATTGATTCAACCGTATCTCGACGCGATCAAAATAGGGTTTCATTATTTCCTGCAGTTCTTTCAGTTCTTCTTTACTGTAAGTGAATTCTTTTTCATAACTTTTATCAAGTGTTATTTCAGCTCTGAATTGTTGTAAAAAGAATATTTTGGATCCTTTAAGCCATTCACCGACGCTTTTTGCATCATTTTTTGAGAACAGTTTTGGCAAAACAGTGCTTCTGAATTCGTATTCAAGTCCGCTATTTCTGACAAGATTAGCACTACTCTTAATTTTTTCTATATCAATTTCTACACCACTTGCTTCGCTGTATCGATTTGGGGATGATTTTATATCCATCGCAATAAAATCCAGAAGCTTTTTATCAATAAGCTCTTTCAGAATCTCCGGGTTTGAACCGTTTGTATCAAG
>Ga0180009_10004305_pt1 | contig 15752 bp, 15 predicted proteins | sample OS_PC_MetaG_FD_123537 | JGI IMG/M metagenome (GOLD analysis project Ga0180009, IMG submission 123537) | Groundwater microbial communities from the Aspo Hard Rock Laboratory (HRL) deep subsurface site, Sweden - OS_PC_MetaG | ecosystem: Environmental > Aquatic > Deep subsurface > Groundwater...
AACGCATCAAGCCCTCAAGCTTGGCGCGTTCCGCGTCCGTCAATATGATTGGGGTCGCTTCCGGGATGCGTTTCATCGCAACCTTGAATCACGACTCACGCATCAGCGATAGTGGGCACTAGTGTGGCGTTCAGCGCGCCTCAATTGACAACTCCTGTGCGGCACCAACAGGTCAATTAAGGCGCGACGCCACACTAGCGGTTGAGGGCCACGATCAGGGCTTTCGGGTTGCCGCCATTCTCGCTGATGTAGCCTTCAAAGAGCCGCTTGAGCTGTTCGCGACCCCAGAACCCGAGAACGGACACATCTCCCACCTTGTAGCTGCCGCCACGACGTATCAGCCACCAGCGGACATCGTACGTGGTGCCGTCGTTCAGCGTCACGACGCTGTCGACGTAGACGCCGGAACGGGTTTCCTTGGTCTGGGAGACCATGGTGACGCTGCGCACCGGATACTTCGGTGCCTGGGATGCGCCGTAACGGGCGAGGAATCCGATCATTCCGGAGAAATAGTTCGTCCGGTCGCCACTGGAGAGTGTGTTTGCGTAGCTGCCGAGCGAGTAGAGCCCGATCGTGGGCTGGTCGGCATACTTGTTGAGGACGTCGGCGAAGGCGTAGGCGGTGCCGGTGCGGGAAGCGCTCATCAGCTCGTTGGCGGCTCGCTGCATGAACTGGACCGGGGCTTCGCCGGCCTCAGTTGCTTTCGGAACAACGCTCAATGCCGTCAATGCGAGCAGAACCGCTGTGAAAAACATGCGAATGGGGCCGGCTGAGATCATCGTCAACTCCGAAGCGTATCGGGTGCCATACGTCGCCAAGGCGCACACGGCATCAACTCAGGTCCTTGGTACACCACGCCTGATCGATTTCGTCAAAGGAGGAAATGATCCTTCAACCTCAAGCGTTGCGAGGTGTGTTCAGACCTGGATTTTAAGTCGGATAGATGGCGATCGATTGGCAGCGCGGACAAAGGCCGTGCAAAGTCAGAAATCTGGCGGTGAATCGGTTGGATCAGGCGCGCTGGGGCTTCGCGTAAGGGGCCAAGTTCGGCCACTGAAAATTCAAGGAGGGGGTGAATTTGGCACGGAACATGACACCTGGGGGGAGCTGGGCAAGCATGTAACGGCGGGCGAATTCATCGGTTTCATCCTGGCTGATGGCGTCGGCCATCATCACCAATAGGCTCTTGCGGGGATCAGCGTGGACGAGAACCAACTCGTGGCGCATGCCGGAAAGATTGGTGCGCACGTGGTGGGAGACACCGTCAAACTCGGTCAACGGAAGATTGTAGGTGGAGCGCGCGAACAGTGTGCGGTCGTGGACGGTCGCGCTGTGCCGGTCGAGTTCGATGCTGCGGGACCAGCCGAGACGGCGCAGGGCGCGGTAAGCGGGAATACCGAACATCAATAGCCAGATCGAGACGCCGGCGAGGGCGCCTGCGGTATTCATCGGGGCCGCTGCGAGACGGTCGCGGAGGGCGGGTTCGGCGAATGCGTTCGCGGCGATCATGGCGCTGGGCAGCATCACAGCAACCAGAATTGGCAGCAGCAGGAGCATCTGAGCCGCAGCCATGACACCACATGCACGCTGCTGGGCCGTCAGCTTCCCGCAGGCGTCGGTGGACGTAATGAGTTGGGAAACGGCGGAAATTCGCATCCTTGAAGCGTGCCTTTTGCGCTGAAGTGACCCTCTAGATGCGGGATTCGTGGTTAAAATCCGGCTAAGGGCTGTTCCGACGGTAACTTTCGGGCTCGTTCCGATTGCAAATTTCGCCCAACCGGCAGTGTTGGGCGGCGATTGGTACGGGTAAGGCGCGGGGTCACTATTCGAGATCATCCGACGCACACAGGTTGCCCGTTACAGCCAAAAGAACGCTTGACACATAAAGATATCTTTATATCTAATCATCGCATGATCGATGCCGAGGGTTTTTCAAAAACGCTGTCCAGCCGCGAACTCGTCACCGCTCTCAAGGCGGCGGCCGAGCCGACGCGCCTGCGCATCCTCGTTTTGTTGAAAAGCGGCGAACTCAACGTGAAGGACCTCATGCAGATCCTTCGCCAGAGCCAGCCGCGCCTCAGCCGCCATCTGAAGCTTCTGTTCGAAGCGGGGCTGGTGGAACGCTTCCGCGAAGGCAGCTGGGTCTACTTCCGGCTTTCGGAGCGAGCAAGCCTTGGAAAACTGGCCGAGATTCTGACGAGTCTCGTCGATGGCGGGGACCCGGATATCGGCCGCGATCAGGAGCGGCTTGAAGCGGTGAAGGACGAGCGCGAACATGCTGCGCAGTCTTACTTCGAAGAGCATGCAGGCGAGTGGGACCGGATCCGTTCTCTGCACGTGTCGGAGGCAGAAGTCGAAGCGGCTATGCTGGAAGCGCTCGGTGGTGACAGGGTTGGGCTGCTCGTCGATCTCGGCACCGGCACCGGTCGGACGCTGGAACTGTTTGCCGACCGTTACGAGAGGGCGGTCGGGTTCGACGTCAATCAGGCGATGCTCGGGTACGCCCGTGCGAAGCTGTACCAAGCCGGGCTCGATACGGCGCAGGTTCGACACGGCGACATCTACAACCTCTCGCTTGAAGCAAATCAGGCCGATGCGGTGATCATGCATCAAGTGATGCATTACCTGTCCGATCCGGCCGATGCGTTGAATGAGGCGGCGCGGGTCATCCAACCCGGCGGGCGGTTGCTGATTGTCGATTTCGCGCCGCATCAGGTCGAATTCCTGCGGGAAAGCCAGGCCCACGAGCGGCTCGGGTTTTCTACCGAGCAGGTTGCCGATTGGCTCAGGGCCAGCGGTCTGAAGCTGTCGAAAACTCGCGAACTGGCGCCGGCTGAGCCGGGCGGGGAGCGTCTGACTGTCATGCTGTGGCTGGCGGAGAAGCCCGGGATCGGCGCAATGGCGCACAAGGCCGCGAGGCAGGCCGGACGGCAAAGCGAACTACTCGAGGAGATGTAAGCAGAATGGAACGCAAAAGCCGGTTGCTCGGAGCAGGCGAGATCGAGGTTTCCTTCGAATTCTTTCCGCCCAAGACGGAAGCGATGGAGGCGACTCTGTGGAAGTCGATCCGCCGCCTGGAGCCGATGCATCCCGAATTCGTATCGGTTACTTACGGTGCGGGCGGTTCGACGCGCGAGCGTACCCACAACACGGTGGCGCGCATCGTCACCGAAACGGCGCTGAGGCCGGCCGCGCATCTGACCTGCGTCGACGCCACCAAGGAGGAGGTCAACGACGTTGCGAAGGCCTACTGGGAAGCGGGCGTGCGTCACATCGTGGCGCTGCGCGGCGATCCGGCTGCGGGTGTTGGAGAGTGCTATGCGCCGACGCCGGGTGGCTATTCGAATGCAGCGGAGTTGACCAAGGGCCTGAAGGATATTGCGCCGTTCGAGATTTCGGTTGCTGGCTATCCGGAAATGCATCCCGAGAGCCGTTCGTTGGATGCTGACCTCGACAACCTCAAGGCAAAGATCGACAACGGCGCGGACCGCATCATCACACAATTCGTTTTCGACCAGGATCTCTATCTGCGCTATCTGGAGCGTGTGCGGGCGGCGGGGATCTGGGCACCGGTTACGCCGGGCATCATTCCGATCCACAACTTCCCGCAGATCGCGAATTTCGCCGGGCGGACAGGCGCATCGATTCCCGCCTGGTTGCAGCGCCGCTTCGAAGGCCTCGAAAACGATCCAGGTACGACGCATCTGGTTGCCGCGGCAATGGCAACAGAGCAGGTGATGCATCTGGCCGACAACGGAGTGAAGCAATTCCACTTCTATACGCTCAACCGCGCCGATCTCGTCTATGCGATCTGCCACATGCTCGGCATCAGGTCGAGCCAGGGCAACGGCGCCAGCCAGGCTTCGGCGGATGCCGCGTGACACCATCGCGGGCCAAGTGCCGCGAACTGACATCAAGTGAGTGATATCAAAATGAAAAGAAGACCGAGCTGGGATCAACTGCATGAGGCCGCCAAAAGGCGCATTCTCATCATCGACGGCGCCATGGGTACGATGATCCAGAAGCGCAAACCTTCCGAAGAGGATTATCGCGGCGAGCGGTTCAAGGACTGGAAATCGGATGTGAAGGGCAACAACGACCTATTGAGCCTGACGCAGCCCAAGATGATCCAGGAGATCCACGAGGAGTATCTCGAAGCCGGCGCCGACCTCATTGAGACGAACACGTTCAACGCGCAGCGCATCTCCATGGCGGATTACCACATGGAAGAGTTCTCCTTCGAGATCAATCTGGAGGCGGCCAAGATCGCAAGGGCGGCCGCCGACAAGTACACCAAGCTGACGCAGAACAAACCGCGCTTTGTTTGCGGAGCCGTCGGGCCGACCAACCGCACCGCGTCGTTGTCACCGGATGTCAACAACCCGGGCTACCGCAACACCAGTTTCGATGAACTGCGTCAGGCCTACGCCGAGCAGGTGCGCGGCCTGATGGAGGGCGGCGCCGACATCATCATGATCGAGACGGTGTTCGATACGCTCAATGCCAAAGCGGCCGGGTTCGGGACCCTCGAAGTGTTCGAGGAGTACGACCTCGAACTTCCGATCATGATTTCCGGGACCATCACCGACCGTTCGGGGCGGACGCTTTCGGGCCAGACGGCGGAAGCCTTCTGGTATTCGATGCGGCATCTGAAGCCGTTCTCGATCGGGCTCAATTGCGCGCTGGGCGCGGAGTTGATGCGCCCCTATATCGCCGACCTTTCGCATGTCGCTGACGTCTACATCTCGGCCTATCCGAATGCGGGGTTGCCCAACGAGATGGGCGAATACGACGAGACGCCGCATGACATGGCCTGCCAGATCCAGCCCTGGGCGGAGGACGGCCTGTTGAACATCGTCGGCGGCTGTTGCGGATCGACGCCCGATCACATCGGCCACATCCGCGAGCACGTCGAGAAATTCAAGCCTCGCAAGCTGCCCCAGATCGCGCCGAAAATGCGGCTCTCGGGTTTGGAGCCGTTCGTAGCGGGGTAGGTGACAGACCGGCCGCCCGTGCGGCTCGCGCCACCGAACCAACAACCATGCGCCGGCGCCCTTAAACGGGGGCGAGAATGTCGAGCGCATCCCAGAAGTTTCTTGTCGGGGACGAAATGACCACCAATTCGGAAGACGAAAACATCGAGACGACGCAGGTCCCATCGGCGGCGATGACGTTCATCAACGTGGGGGAGCGGACTAACGTCACCGGTTCGGCTAAGTTCCGCAAACTGATCGAGGCCAATGACTATCCAGCTGCGCTAGATGTCGCGCGACAGCAGGTCGAGAACGGCGCGTAGATCATCGACGTCAACATGGACGAAGGGCTGCTCGATTCCGAAAAGGCGATGGAGACGTTTCTCAACCTGATCGCCGCCGAACCGGATATCGCGCGGGTGCCGATCATGATCGATTCGTCGAAATGGACCGTCATCGAGTCCGGGCTCAAGTGCGTCCAGGGCAAGCCGATCGTCAACTCGATCTCGATGAAGGAGGGCGAGGGGCCGTTCCTGGAACAAGCGCGCAAGGTCCGCCGCTATGGCGCTGCCGTCGTGGTGATGGCGTTCAACGAGCAGGGCCAGGCGGAGACGGCCGACCAGAAGTTCGAGATCTGCAAGCGGGCCTACAAGCTGTTGACCGAGAAAGTCGGCTTCCCGCCCGAGGACATCATCTTCGACCCCAACATCTTCGCGGTGGCCACCGGCATCGAAGAGCACAACAACTACGGTGTCGCGTTCATCGAGGCGACGCGGCGCATCAAACAGGAAATGCCGCTGACGCACGTCTCGGGCGGTGTCTCCAACCTGTCGTTCTCGTTCCGCGGCAACGAGCCGGTGCGCGAGGCGATGCATTCGGTGTTTCTCTACCACGCGATCAAGGCCGGCATGGACATGGGCATCGTCAATGCCGGTCAGCTGACGGTCTACGACGATATCCCCGCCGACCTGCGCGAACTGGTGGAAGACGTGATCCTCAACCGGCGCGACGATGCGACCGACAGACTTCTCGACGCGGCGGAGCGCTTCAAGGCGGGCGGCGGCGCGAAGGCGAAGGCGAAGGATCTGTCGTGGCGGGAAAACCCGGTGCAGGAGCGGCTGACCTATTCGCTGGTGCACGGCATCACCGATTTCATCGAAGAAGATACCGAGGAAGCTCGCCAGAGTGTGGAGCGGCCGCTGCATGTGATCGAAGGCCCGCTGATGACCGGAATGAACGTCGTCGGCGACCTGTTCGGCGCGGGCAAGATGTTTCTTCCACAGGTCGTGAAGTCGGCGCGCGTGATGAAGCAGGCGGTCGCCTATCTACAGCCGTATCTCGAAAAAGAAAAAGAGGAGATGGGGATCACCGATCGGCCGGCAGCCGGCAAGGTGGTGATGGCGACGGTGAAGGGCGACGTGCACGACATCGGCAAGAACATCGTCGGCGTCGTTCTGCAATGCAACAACTACGAAGTGATAGATCTTGGCGTGATGGTTCCCGCCGCCAAGATCCTGGAGACGGCTAAGCGGGAGAAGGCCGACATCATCGGATTGTCCGGGCTGATCACGCCGTCGCTCGATGAAATGTGTTTCGTTGCCGCCGAGATGGAGCGGGAGGGATTCGATATTCCGCTGCTGATCGGCGGGGCGACGACAAGCCGGGTGCATACCGCGGTGAAGGTTGCGCCGAACTACATCGCCAACCAGGCGATCCACGTGCTGGATGCGAGCCGCGCAGTCGGTGTCGTTTCCAGGCTTCTCTCGGAGACGGACAGCGAAGGCTTCCGTGCCGAGATCAGAGCCGAGTACGAAAAGGTGCGCGCCGCGCATCTTGCCGGTGACGCCAGGAAGAAGCGCATCACGCTGAAGCAGGCGCGCGACAACAAGTTCGATATCGAGTGGGACCGCTACACGCCGCCGAAACCGACGTTCTTCGGCGCGCGGGAATTCGAGAGCTACGATCTGGCTGAACTGGTGCCCTATATCGATTGGACGCCGTTCTTCTCGACCTGGGAATTGCGCGGACGCTATCCGGCTATCCTCGACGACAACGTCGTCGGCCCGGAGGCGCGCAAGCTCCTGGACGATGCGCTGGAACTGCTCGCGCAGATGGTGAAGGAGAAGTGGCTGACGGCGAGGGCGGTGATCGGGTTCTGGCCGGCGAATTCAGTTGGCGACGATATCGAACTCTACACCGGTGAGCCGCGCCATTCCCAACTCGCGACGCTGCACACGCTGCGCCAGCAGATTGCACGCGACAACACGCGGGGGCGGGCGCACACGGCGCTTGCCGATTTTATTGCGCCCAAGGACAGCGGCGTCGCCGACTACATCGGCGGGTTCGCGGTGACGACCGGACATGGCGAGGAAGAGGCGATCGAAGCCCACTTCAAGAAGACCGACGACTACGGGCGGATCATGTTCAAGGCACTGGCCGACCGGCTGGCGGAAGCCTTCGCCGAGCGGATGCACCAAAGAGTGCGCAGGGAATTCTGGGGTTATGCGGCTGACGAGAAGCTTTCTTGCGACGAATTGATCCTGGAAACCTACAAGGGAATCCGGCCGGCGCCGGGTTATCCTGCGCAGCCCGACCACACCGAAAAGGCGACGCTCTGGCGGCTCATGGACGTCAAGCAGAAGACGGGAATCGAATTGACCGAGAGTTACGCGATGTGGCCAGGTTCGTCGGTCTCGGGGCTCTACTTCTCGCATCCCGACAGCCACTATTTCGGGGTCGGCAAAATCGAGCGCGATCAGGTCGAGGACTACGCGGCGCGCAAGGGACTGACGGTGGCTGAGACGGAGCGCTGGCTGGCGCCGATACTCAACTACGATCCACGCAGCTACGGCAAGGCCGAGGTTGCGTAAGGGCTGGTGCGGCTGCGCCCTTGGGCGTGTGGTGTTGTGCCGTAATTGGCGCGACTTTACGGCGCCGCGTCAGGCTGACTTATGGCAATCCAGTCCTGCACTTCCTACGTCTAATGAGTGTAGGCGAATGGAGGTGCCGAGATGATTGACGTGGGATCGACCGAGGGGCGTGTCGTGGCGGCGGCGCTCAGGCTTGCCGGCGAAAAGCCGTGGCAGGACGTTACGTTGCGGCAGATCGCCGAGGCCGCGGGGCTCAACCTGGCGGAATTGAGCGAGCACTTTGCATCCAAGTCCGAAATCCTTGCTGCCTTTGTCAGGCTCGTCGACAAGCAAGTGCTGGCGAGTGCTCCGGCTCCCCAGGAAGGCGAATCCAAACGCGATGCGCTGTTCGAAGTCGTGATGGCGCGGTTCGATGCGATGACGCCGTACAAGGCTGCGCTCGGGTCGATTGCTGGGTCGGGCGAGGTCGAGTTCGCGCTGATCAGGCCGGTACTGTGTTCGCAAGGCTGGATGCTGCAGGCGGCGGGCATAGATTCGGACGGGCCGGCGGGAGCTGTGCGGAAGGCGGGGCTCGCATCCGCCTATGCTTCGGTTTTCCGGACATGGCTCGACGACGACGATCCGGGTATGGCGCGGACGATGGCGGTGCTCGACAGGAGGTTGCGCAGCGGCGAAACGGTGATGTCGGGCCTCGACAGCGCGCTTGGGGCCGCACGCCGGCTCAAGGACATCCTGCGTTCCGGTGGTGGTTCGCGACGGCAGGAACAGGGGAAAGACGTTCCTGGGGAGCCTGTCGATGGGACTGCCGGACGTGCGGGTCCGCATACGGCGATCTGATTTCGGTGGCCACATTTGAACCGAAGGACGCTCCCGTTGGGCATGTGCAGATCGTCTATAACGGTATCGAGATGACGGCGCGAAGACCGCCCATGGAGCTTTCGCCGAGCGTAATCTCACCGCCGTGGCTGCGGGCAATGTCGCGGGCGATGGCTAAGCCAAGCCCGGTGTTTCCCTTGTCCTGGTTGCGTGCGACGTCGAGGCGGTAGAAGGGTTCAAACACGTGATCGCGCTCTTCGACCGGGATGCCTGGTCCATCGTCGTCAATTTCGATCCCGAGCCAGCGGCGCTCGGTTGCTGCGCGAATGACAACGGTTTCAGCGAATCTTGCTGCATTTGATACGAGGTTGCTCAGCGCGCGCTTGAATGCGTGACGCTTCAGAGGCACGACGAGATCCTTGCGCCGCCTAGTCTTGAGCTGGATGTCGACGCCGAGCATCGAGGCTTCGTCGATGATTTCGTTCAACAGTTCCTTCAGCCTTACCGGCTTCGCCTCTTCGCCGCCGTGGCCTTTGGCGAAGGCCAGGTAATCTTCCAGCATGTGCTGCATTTCATCGACGTCGGCGCGAAGAGATTGGGATTCAGGGGAATCTTCCAACAGCGCCAATTGCAGTTTGAACCGCGTCAGCACGGTGCGCAGATCGTGGCTCACTCCGGCAAGCATGGTGGTGCGCTGCTCGACGTGGGTCGTGATGCGCTCCTTCATTTCCAGGAAGGCGAGTGCGGCCTGACGCACCTCGCGGGCGCCGCGCGGCTTGAAGTCGGGGGGTTCGGGACGGCCCTTGCCGAACGCGTCGGCAGCCTCGGCGAGGCGAAGAATGGGTCGTATCTGGTTGCGTAGAAACATGATCGCGACTGTGAGCAGGATGACGGAGGAGCCGACCATCCAGACGAGGAAGATTTCCGAGTTCGAGGCATACGTCTGGGTGCGGCGCGCGACGAAGCGCAGGATCTCGTCGTTATGCTTGACGCGGATCTCGACAAGGTTCGACTGACCGACGGTATCGATCCAATAGGGCCGGTTGATCTGCGTCGATATCTGGCGGGACAATTCGCGGTCGAGGAGGTCGAAGAACGGCTTCGGGCGGGCCGGCGGCAGATCGTTCTGCCTGAGGATCGTCATCTGCAGATTGAGCTTTTCACGCGCCATCTCGATCAGCCGCTTCTGGCCGTCGTCCGAAGGGTTTTGTTCGTAAACCGAAATGAGGGCAGCGATGTCGCGCGCGGTTGCTTCGGACAAGCGAGAGGTCACCGCCTGCCAGTGGCGCTCCATGAAGACGAAGGCGACGACGCCTTCGAGCACCACGATCGGAGCGATGATGATTATGAGCGCGCGTGCGTAGAGGCCTTTGGGCAGCATTTCGGCGAACAGCCGCATGCCTGCGGATTGGATATAGTCCAGCGCCTTCAGAAGTGCGGATGTCAGTCGGCGCAGCCCCTCGCGGGTGCGTGCCAAATGTGCTGACTGGCCGAGAAACGCCATTTCTTCATGATTCCCTAGTTGCGCCGTTCGCCCTGCGCCTGCGCAACCACATGGTTTCGGTTGTTGGCCCGCCTATCTGCTTTGCCTGCGGCATGCAGCAAGACCAGCAAGGCTCACCACTCAATCGACATAGAGGATGTAACCCTTGCCGCGCACGGTTTGAAGATAAACCGGATTGGAGGGATCGGTTTCGATCTTACGTCTCAGGCGGTTGATCTGAACGTCGATGGCGCGCTCGCTGCCGGTGGAATCGTCACCGAACAACTCGTGGCGCGGTATCGGCTGACCTTGTTTGCTGGCGAAGAGCCGCAGGAGTTCGCGTTCGCGCTCGGTCAGCTTGATCGATTCGTCGCCGCGTTTCAGTTCGCCGCGGGTGATGTGGAATATGTAAGCACCTATCCGGATTTCCTCGCAGCTGCCGTTGGACGCCTGTCCGCGGCGGAGGATGTTGCGAACACGCAGGAGAAGTTCGCGCGGCTCGAAGGGCTTATGGATAAAGTCCTCGACGCCGGCTTCCAGGCCGACGACACGCTCGTCGGGATCGGTCCGCGCGGTCAGCATGCAGACCGGGACGGTGGAGCGTCCGGTCAATTCGCGGGCGAGGTCGATGCCCGACTCGCCGGGCATCATCCAGTCGAGCAGGATCAGGTCGAAGGCGAGGCCGCGCATGGACGCGCGGGCGTTGGCGACATCGGCGGCGGTGGTGACGCGGTAGCCGTTCTGGACCAGATAGCGCGCGAGCAAAGCGCGGATGCGCTGGTCGTCGTCGACCACGAGGATATGGGGGCGTCGTCGGCGATAGGATCCGGAGCCGAAGCCTTAGGCGCTACGGTCATGTTTCAACCCTCCCTCGGGCATTTCGGTCTTGGGCCGATCGCTATTCCAGCCGGGCCGGTGTCTTGGGCCGTTCTAGCATGCGGGCTACCGCGGGCCTCTGGTCTTCGCCAATCATGGCAAAAAGAAAGCGGCGCACTTGTTCTGCGGCTTCGGGTCCGGCGGCGGTCAGTGCTTCCTCGATGCGGCCCATTTGCAGTTCGGCGAGTTGGCTGGAAAGTCTTTGCCCCTTTTCAGTGACGTACAGCAGTCGCTCGCGGCGGTCGGTTTGGCCAGCCTTCTGGAGAATATAGCCCTGGTCAACCAGCTGCTTGAGGACCCGAGCCAGCGATTGTTTGGTGATTTTGAGTATATCCAATAAATCGGCGACGCGAAGACCTGGATTGCGGCTGACGAAATGCAGCACCCGATGGTGGGCGCGGCCGAAGCCGTAATGCTCGAGGACGGCGTCGGGATCGCCGATGAAGTCGCGGTAGGCGTAAAACAGCAGTTCCATGAACCCGAACAGGTGTTCGCGGTCTTCGATGGGAGGCGGCACAGATTTGCCAACTGGCCTGGCGTCTGTCGTATCCTCGGTGTGGGTTTTCATGCTTCGGTTTGCCGGTCGATTTACGTCAGCGTTGTTGACATAATTTGCGCCCATTGTTACTGGTTGGCAACGGGTTTGTTCGGCATGTTTCGTCCTGATTTCTCGAATGCGACGGCGTGTGCGCAGCAAACCGACCCTCGGACATCGATGTTGTTCCGGCCACGTTCGGCCGGGCAACGGCCATCCCACAACAGGGCGCCTGTGAGCGCCCGTCATCGCTCTATAAGGACGTGCCCCATGGCCAGTCTCATTCCTTTCGATCAACGTGATGGCGTGATCTGGTTCGATGGAGAGACGATAGCGTGGCGCGATGCCAAGCTGCATCTGCTGACGCACGCCCTGCACTACGGCAGCGCGGTATTCGAAGGTGAGCGCTGCTATGGCGGAGAAATCTTCAAACTCAGAGAGCATACCGAGCGTCTGATCGAGGGCGCGCGTATCATCGATTTCGAAGTGCCCTACTCCCCCGATCAGATCGATACGGCCTGCCGCGAGGTTATCACCGCCAACAATCTCACCGACGCCTATGTCCGGCCGCTGACGTGGCGGGGTAGCGAACAGATGGGGGTGTCGGCACAAAACAACACCATCCATCTTGCGATCGCCGCGTGGGATTGGGGTTCGTATTTCCCGATGGAACAGCGGCTCAAGGGATTGCGGCTGAGGTTTGCCGACTACCGGCGGCCGGATCCGGCAACGGCTCCGTGCAAGGCGAAGGCCGCCGGGCTCTACATGATCTGCACGATCGAGAAGCACCGTGCGGAACGCGCCGGCTACGCCGACGCGCTGATGCTGGATTATCGCGGTCGGGTGGCCGAATGCACCGGCGCCAACGTGTTCTTCGTCAAGGATGGCGTCATCCACACGCCGATCCCCGACTGCTTCCTTGACGGGATTACGCGGCGTACCGTGATCGCTCTGGCCAAAGCGCGCGGGTATGAAGTCGTCGAAAGGGTCATCATGCCCGAGGAACTCAGCCAGTTCAGCGAGTGCTTCATTACCGGGACGGCAGCCGAAGTGACGCCGGTCTCCGAGATCGGCGAGTTCAGGTTCACGCCGGCGACAATCAGCGAGACGCTGCTCAAGGACTACATGCAACTGGTGCAGCCGGGGAGCCGGGCGGCTGCCGAGTAAGGCACTCGCCTGAAGCTATATCGGTGCCGGCGGGCCGTCGAAGAATTCGAGGCTCTTGGAAACTATTGTCCGCAGTTGCGGGGCCGGGGCGTTGCCGTGGCGGCACAGGGCGGCCACCGCAGTCCACCATAAGCACCAAGAAGTGTTGCACACAGTTGACGTCTGATCAAACCTGAGACCGGCAACCAGCGCGGATTGGTGGTCCTCACCGGCCGGAGTCGAAGGTTGCCGGGAGAGGTGTCATGCGGAAATTCCTAATTGCTTGCGGTATAGCCGGACTTGTGGCGTTCGGGCCAGGTTCGCTGTCCGCGCAGGAAGGCCCTGGAGGTTCGATCAATCCGGGCAAGGACTGCCACACGCTGACCACGTGCAATTTCGTCAAAGGCCGGCGCTACCGGGGCTGCGTTTCTTCCTACAGCTGTCGGCGTTGCCGGTTCGTGATGGCGTCATGCCGGATCGGTGCGAAGTCCGGCAAATGCCGCAGACTGGTGTGCGGATGGGGTGGCTGAGGCAGCGGCAAGGCCGCGTTGGGCCCGGCTTATGCCTTGTCGGAACCTGATGCCATGGCGGCGTATATGGTGGCAAGAAACAGCATGATGGCGGCAGCGGTGCCGCCTACGGTGTAGACCGAGAGATCGGCGCCGACGACATTGGCAGCGATGGCGAAGATTGCCGTCCAGAACAATGCGGGCATTACCGCGACCAGAGTAAGTCCGATCAGTTTTCCTGCGAGGAAACCGTATGCGGCGTCGGTCGCGGCAGCATCTACAGTGAGCGGGGCTGTCATTTTCACCGAGGGCGTCCTCATCTGGATATCCTTGCCGTTCTTGGCCCATCTTGGCCGTTCTGGGCCGTTCTTGATCTTCGCAAACCAGATTGCGGTTCCAGCAGTAAACGAAACCTAAATTCTTTGGGCGGCATCCAACCGATCGCTGCCTAGTGGAACGAATCCTCTAATGGGCGTCCCGGAACGAGACGCTGGGGTGTTGGTGCAGGAAGTAATGTCCGATTCTGAGAAAGATTACGATGTTGCGATCGTCGGGGGCGGTCACAACGGCCTGACGGCGGCGGCCTATCTGGCGCGCGGTGGGCTTAGCGTCATCGTTCTGGAACGGCGCGACGTTGTCGGTGGAGCGGCGGTCACGGAAGAGTTTCATCCCGGATTTCGAAATTCGGTGGCGTCCTACACGGTGAGCCTGCTCAATCCGCTGATCATCGCGGAACTGGAACTTGTCCGCCATGGCCTCACAATCGTCGAGAGGCCGGCGGCCAATTTCTGGCCGGTCGATGAGAAGCGCTTCTTGCTGATGCCGTACGGTCTTGCCGCCCGGCAAAAAGCCATTTCGCAATTCTCGGCAGCGGATGCGCAAAGTCTTCCAGCCTACGATGCGGCGTTGGAGCGGGCCGCAGCCATCCTTCGCGACCTTGCCGGCAGGACGCCGCCGAATGCGGGCGGCGGATGGATTGAAGCTATCCGTCATGCGGGGCTCGGCGGGAGGCTCGCGGGCCTTTCACTCGAAGACAAGCGGCTGCTGATCGATCTTTTCACCAAGAGCGCGGCGGACTTTCTCGCTGGCTGGTTCGAAAGCGAAGTGGTTCGAGCGGCATTTGCGTTCGACGGAATCGTCGGTGCATATGCGGCGCCTTCGACACCGGGAACCGCGTATGTGCTGCTGCATCATTGCTTCGGTGAAGTGAACGGCAAGGCCGGGGTGTGGGGGCACGCGGTCCGCGGCATGGGCGCGATCACGCAGGCGATGGCCGCGGCGGCGCTCGAAGCCGGGGCCGTTATCCGTACCGGCGCGGGAGTTGGCGAAGTGATCACGGCGGGCGGCAGGGCTGCCGGCGTGCGCTTGACGAACGGTTCGAGCGTGCGCGCCCGTGCCGTGGCGGCGAACGTCGGGCCGAAGCTACTGTTTCGCGATCTGATAAGCCCCGATGCGGTGCCGGAGGATACGCGAAAGGCGTTCCTCAGACAGAAAACCGGTTCGGGCACTTTTCGCATGAATGTCGCGCTTGCCGAATTGCCCGACTTCACGTGTCGGCCGACGGTCGACGGCGCGGCGGGTTTGCAGCATGGGGCAGGCATCATCATCGGACCGACCATCGATTATCTGGAGATGGCTTATCTCGATGCACGCCGCGACGGCTGGTCGAGGGAGCCGGTCGTCGAAATGCTGATTCCGTCGACGCTGGACGCAACGTTGGCGCCCGACGGCCTGCACGTGGCAAGCCTGTTCGTGCAGCACGTCGCACCGCGGCTGCCGAATGGGCGGACATGGTCTGACGCGAGCGAGCGGGAAGCGTTCGCCGATCTCGTCATCGAGACGGTGAACCGCCATGCGCCGAACTTCAAGGCGAGCGTTATTGCGCGCCAGAGCCTGTCGCCATGGGACCTCGAAGAACGCTTCGGGCTCGTCGACGGCGATATCTTTCATGGGCAGATGGGGCTCGATCAGCTCTTTTCGGCGCGGCCGCTACTTGGATACGCGGACTACCGGATGCCGGTCGAAGGCCTATATCTATGTGGTGCCGGCGCGCATCCCGGAGGCGGCGTCACCGGGCTTCCTGGCCGCAATGCGGCGCGTGAAATGTTGCGCGATCTGCGCGGGCGCTGGCGTAGATAGGCAGGGTCGAGGCGATTGAAGATTTGCGAGGATGAGATGAAATTCGGAGCGGTGATCCCGATCTTCCGGTGTTTCGATGAAGCCAAGGCCAAGGAATTCTATTGCGGGTTCCTGGGTTTCCAGGTCGATTTCGAGCATCGCTTCGCGCCTGACGCGCCGCTGTATTTCCAGGTCTCGCGGGATGGCGTGGCTTTGCACCTGTCAGAGCACCATGGTGACGTGACGCCTGGAAGCACTGTTCGCATCGAAGTCGACGATATCGAAGCGCTACATGGCGAGTTGCTAAGGCCTGTCGTCAGTTGAGCCGAGTCTGTCGTGCCACGCCGCGACAGAATTCGTGCGCGGCCGGGGTTGCCGTCGTCAGTCCAGGGATTCCCAAATCAGTTTTTCTCTGATTCATGAGTT
>Ga0180009_10004306_pt1 | contig 15751 bp, 10 predicted proteins | sample OS_PC_MetaG_FD_123537 | JGI IMG/M metagenome (GOLD analysis project Ga0180009, IMG submission 123537) | Groundwater microbial communities from the Aspo Hard Rock Laboratory (HRL) deep subsurface site, Sweden - OS_PC_MetaG | ecosystem: Environmental > Aquatic > Deep subsurface > Groundwater...
GAAATCCTGGCCGCCGCCTCCCTGGGGGCCAGCGGCGGGGAGATCAGCCGCATGGAGGCCGAACTCATCGGCAACATCATCGGCCTGGAGGAGATCAGCGCGGCCGACATCATGACTCCCCGCACCATAATGATGTCGTTGAACGGCCAACTGACCGTGGACGAGGTGGAGTTGGAGGCCCGCCATTGGGCCCACACCCGGGTCCCGGTGTGGAAAGACAGCCCCGACGGAGTGGTGGGCTACGTGCATAAGGACGACATCATCCGCCTGGAAGGCCGCGACCTGGACAAGACCCTGCTCGACTTCCTCAAGCCTGTGCGCTTCGTGCCCCCGGGAGCCAATGCCCTGCGCCTGTTGGCCAGCTTCCTGTCCCGCAAGGAGCACCTGGTTATCGTGGTGGACGAATACGGCGGGGTCATGGGCCTGGTCACTCTGGAGGACGTCATCGAATCCCTGGTGGGCTCGGAGATAGTGGACGAAACCGATCAAGAAGTGGATCTGCAGGAAACCGCCCGGCGCCGGGCCCGGGTCATGCTCAAGGCCAGCGAGGAAGATGAAGCGTGAGCGGCTTTGACCTGGACCTGATGGTGATCGGCGGAGGCGGCAGCGGTGGGTTCACCGCGGCCACCACGGCCATGAAATACGGGGCCAAGGTGGGCATGGCCGAGGCCGGCCGCCTGGGCGGCCTGTGCATCCTGGCCGGGTGCATGCCCAGCAAGACCCTTTTGCACGGCGCGGCCCAGGTGAAGGCCCGGGGCGTCTCCGGCCGGCCGGCCTATCCGGCGGTGCACCAGTCCACCCGGGCGGTGGTGGAGCACCTGGCCGGAGGCCGCGAACAGGCGGTGGCGGCCAAGGAGAAACAGGGTCTGAAGCTCTACCGGGGGAGGGCCCGTTTTGTGGACCCCCACACCGTGGAGATCGGCGGCCAAAGGATAACCGCCGCCAAGTTGGTGATCGCCACGGGCAGCCTGGAAGGGGCGCCGCCGGTCCCCGGCCTGGCCGAGAGCGGCTATCTGGACTCCGAGGGCTTCATGGGCCTGGCCGAGCTGCCCGAGTCCCTGCTGGTGCTGGGCGGGGGCGCCCAGGCGGTGGAGTTGGCCCAGGTGGCAGCGCGCCTGGGGGTGAAAACCACGGTGGTGCAGCGCTCCGGGCATCTGGCGAGCAAATTCGACCCGCGCTTCGGGCGCATCCTGGCCCAGGCCCTGAGCGAGGACGGGGCCACGATCTACACCGGCACCGAACTCAACCAAGTGCGGCGCGGCGGCGGCCAAGTCACCGCCGTTTTCAGCCACCAGGGCCGGGAGGTCAGCGTCAGCGCCCAGGCCCTGCTGCTCTCCCTGGGGCGGCGGCCCGCCACCGCAGGGCTGAACCTGGAGGCCGCCGGGGTGGACACCGGCCCCAAGGGGGAGATCGTGGCGGACCGCCACATGCGCACCAGCCAACCCCACATCTTCGCCGCCGGCGACGTAACCGGCGGAGCCATGGTGGTGAACCTGGCCGTGGTCCAGGGCGAGGCCGCCGGCTACAACGCCACCCACCATGAGCCCAGGGAGGTTAACGACCGGGTGCTGCCCACGGCCATCTTCACCGACCCCCAGTTCGCCCGGGTGGGCCTGAGCGGGGAGCAGGCCCGGGCGGCGGGCCTGGATTGCCTGGAGGCGGACTACGAGCTGGACGGCATGGGGGTGGCCAAGACCTACCCGGAGAAGGTGCGCGGCTTCATGAGCATGCGGGCCGAAAAGGGCACCGGGCGCATCGTGGGGGCCGAGCTGGTGGCCCCGGAGGCGGCGCTGATGATCCACGACATGGCCGTGGCCATCAAGCTGGGAGGAACGGCGGCGGACATCGCCTCCATCCCCTACATCCACCCCAGCCTGGCCGAGATCAGCGAGTTAACCGCCGGCCGCCTGGCCAAGAAATTGGGGGCCTAGCCTGCCCCTGGCCGGGCCTCCGGTGGCGGCGGTGGTCCTGGCCAACCCGGGACAGCCCGGGCAGCGAACCCGGCTGGTCTTGGACGATAACTTCTGGAGTGAGGAAGCGCCCCGGATTCCCTAGGGAGCCTGGTCTTCGCCGGTATGGACTTGGCAGGGCCGCCAGCCCAAGGACTTCATGCAGTTATCAACCCTTCCGGGTATAACCTGGCCCCAAAAACCGGCCTTGCGCTCGCAGTGATCCAGATCGGCCTCTAGGGTGGTGTAGTCATTGAGTTCGTTGCACCAGCGATCGGTAGCGCACCCCCCCAGAGACAGCAGCAGCAGGCAAACCAGGACACCCGCCAGCCGCCTTTTGTTGCCAGCACCCATGCCAGATTCATTTTTTGCACACCGTCTTTTTTGAAACCACATGATTCACCTCGCAATCACGACCATCGGGAACCTGATCGCTTCCAGAGAGGTGTGGACACGACAGCATAACATAAAGGTTTTTTAACTTGCCTGGCTTGCTATTCATTGGCATCGCCCATGGCTGGCCAGTACAAACTGCCTTCTAATTTAATTATAAGATATAAAACTAACAAAACAAAAGCAGAGCGCCGGCCCCCCGAGGGAACCGGCGCGCCAAACAACCCGTTGGTAAAAGCTAGCTCTCGGCCGGAGGCTCCAGGCCCAGGGCGGCCAGGGCGTTGTTGGCCCGCTCATGCACCCCCTGCTCGGCCGGCTTGGCCAAAATGGCGCGGTAAAGCTGGGCGGCGGCCTTGGTGTCGCCGGCGGCGGCCAACACCCGGGCCTGGTCCAACTTGTAGATCTGGCCCAGGTTGGGGCCCGCCGCCGCGATGGCCTTTTCATAGGCTTGGGCCGCCTTGGCGTATTCCTTGGCCCCTTCCAAGGCCTGGCCCAGCCCGTGGAAGGCCAGGGGGGCCAGTTCCACGCCCAGGGCGCTCTCCTGGGTCAGGGTTTCAAAGACCTTCTTGGCCTGGTCCCACTGGCCCAGGGACAAACGCAGGTCGCCCAGGGCCAGGCGGGCCTGCAAGCCCGCCGGGGTGGAGCCATAGCTCTCGGTGACCAGGGCCAGATCATCGGCCAGCTTGGCGGTCTTGGCCTTGTCCAGCTTGCCTTCCACCGCCGCGGCGTAGGCGGACATCACCGGCGCCAGGTCGGCGGCGGCCCTTTGCTCCTGCCAGTCCAGGTAGGTCTTGGCCCCCAACACCGCGGCCACGATCAGGGCCACGGCGGTGGCGCCCCACAGCACCTTGTTGAGGTTCACCTTGCTCCAGCGGATTACCCTGCTGCTGAGAGTGAGGAACTCGTCGGGCTCTTTGAGCAGCTTCTTGCGGTCCACCTTAGCCATGTTACCTTCTTTCGCGACCGGCCGGAGTGAGGCCCTAGCCCCGCACCTCGTCCTTGATACGTTTAATATGTCCGCGCCCCAGGCCCTTCACCTCGCAGCCCAGCTCGATATAGCGGCGGATGCGCTCGTCGTCCAACAGGGCGAAGCAGTCCACCACGGCCACCGGGCCGCCGCAGGCCTCCACCACCCAGTCGGGGTCCAGCTCCAAATATTGGGCGTGGCGCACGCAAAGCACCACCGCGTCGGCCCCGGACAGGACGGCGGAAAGGTCCTGGCTCACCGCCAGGTCCTTGAGCCCCTCCTGGTTGCGGAAGAAGCGGGCCCTTCCGGCGCTGGTGGCGGGGTACTCGTCCTGCTTGGCGAACTCCCACCAGGTGAGCACGTAGGGGTCGTGCACCGCCAGATCGGCCCCCATCTCGGCCAAACGGCGCACCACCAACTCGCTGCCCGAGTAGCGTGTGTCGCCCACGTCCTCGCGGTAGGCCGCGCCCAAGACCACTATGCGGCTGTTGGGCACCAGGGTGCCCATGTTGCGCAGGGCGTCGCGCACCAATTCGGCGGCGCGCAGGGCGCGGCTGTCGTTGATGTCGATGGCCATGGGGGTGATCTTGAAAAGCGGCTGCTGGAAGCCCATGAGGTGATGGTAGGCCCACACCCCCAGGCCGCCGTCCTTGGGCAGGCAATAGCCGCCGATGCCCGGGCCGGGAAACATCAGGTTGTTGTGGGTGGGCCGCATGCGGATGGCGTTTATCACCTTGATTATATCCACCCCGTTAGTCTCGGCGAAGGTGCTCCATTCGTCCATGAAGGCCAGGATGGAGGCCCGGAAGCTGTTCTCCACGATCTTGGTGGTTTCGCTCTCCATGGGCCTATCCAGCACGGTTAGCGGGAACTCGGCCACGTTTAGCACCTCGGAGAGGAACTTCTCCACCCGGTCCCGGCTCTCGGGGTTGATCCCGGCGCACACCCGCCAAAAGTCGCGGATGCTCTTCACGTATTCGCGGCCGGGCATCACCCGCTCGAAGCTGTGGGCCAAAAGCGGCTCGCTGGTTATGCCCCGCTGGGCGAAGGCCTTGGCCATGATGGGATGGGCCACGTATTCGGTGGTGCCCGGGGGCACAGTGGTCTCTATCAAGACCAGGCACTGCGCCGGCACCTTTTCGCTTATGATCTTGAGGCTTTCCTCAAGGGCGGCCATTTCCACGCTGCCCTGGATCACATCGGCCAGGGCCTGCTTGGAATAGTCGCACTGCACGTCCACCACCACCACGTCGGCGTGGGTCAGGGCCTCGTAGGAAAAGGTGGCGGTGAGGGTCTTCTTGTCGTTTACGCAGCGCGCGATGGTCAGATCCACCTCGGGGTCCTCGGCCTTGACCGGTGATTGGCCCCGGTTGAGCATGGGGATCTTCCAAAAGCTGCGGGTGCTGGGGCGCTGCATGCCGATGACGAACTTGCCCGGCTGGCCGTCCGGGTCCACGCTGTCGGCCACCACCGCCGCCATCACCGCCCCCACGAAGCCCACGCCCATGACCACCACGATCTCGCGGCCCATTTGACGCTGCTGGGCCACCAGTTCGGCCAAGCGGCTATTTTCGGCCTGGTATTCAGCCTCGCCCGGAAGGGGAAAAGCCTCGCCCTCGGGGCTTATGGAAACCTGGTTCGCGTCTTGATTCATTCAGAGACAACTCCTTGCGGACCCAGCCCATGCGGCGGGCAGGCGGCTACGTGAACTAATTCAATACAGGCGGGCGGTTGCGGAGTCAATAGCCGCCTGGCCCCGGGCCGCGCATTTAAAATTTATGTAGCCAAGCCGCATTGACCCAGCCGGTGGTTTGGGGGCAGACTAGCCTCCATGCGGCGAGAAAGCCTAAAATGCTGCGCCCTGCTGGCCATATTGCTCTTGTGGGCCGGTCCGGCCCTGGCCGGCAACATCAGCCTGCGGGTGGCTGTGACCCCCATCTTACAGCATGGCCGCCTGGCGGTGAAGGTGGAGATGCGCAACAAGGGCCAAGAGGCGGCCCACGGCCTGGAGATTGCCATCCAGGCCCATGGCGCCTCGGCCCAGGCCTCGGGCCCGGCCACCCTGGCCCCTGGCAAGAGCGCCACCGTGGTGTTAAGCACCTCCTTCGCCCCGCCCCTGCCCGGCACCTATGGGGTGCTGGTCAGGGTCAACTACACCGACTCCAACGGCTACCCCCTCAGCGCGATTTCCTGGGGCATCTTCTCCCACCAGAAGGCCGCCGCCTCCCGGTTGAGCATCAAGGGCCAGGCCGGCGGCCCCCTGCCAGCCAAGCCGCCGGCCTTCGTGCTGCACAACCCCGGCCCCGGCGCCCGCCGGGTGAGCCTGGCCGTCATGGCTCCGGGCGAGATGACCCCCCGGCTTACCCGCCAAGAGGTGCTGCTGGGGCCGGGCCAGAGCCGGCGGGTGGAGGCCGCGCTGTCCAACCGGGGGGCCCTGGATGACTCCCTCTACCCGGTGGTGGCCTTGGCGGGCTATCAGGAGGACGGCCGGCAGCACACCGTGGCGGCGGTGGCCCTGCTCAAGGTTTCCACCCCGCCCGACACCCTGGCCGCCTGGCGCGCCTGGCTGTGGGCCCTGGCCGGGCTCTTGGCCGCGATCATGGCGGTGCTTTGGCTGCGGGGCCGCGGCGGCCCCGCCCCGGCTGGTGCGCCGGGTTGGGCCTTTTGGCTGGAGTTGTCCCTGGCCCTGGTCTGCGCGGCCTACACCCTGAGCTATCTGGCCCCCGGCCTGCTCATCAAGGAAGGCATCACCACCGGCGGCGACACGGCCAGCCACTACTACAGCGCCTGGTATCTGAAGCACGTGCTCCTGCCCTCGGGGCGCATAGCGGGCTGGTGCCCGGGCAACCTGGCCGGCTACCCCATGTTCCAGTTCTACTTCCCCCTGCCCTTCCTGGTCATGGTCCTGCTGTCGGCGGCCGTGCCCCTGGGCGTGGCCTTCAAGCTGGTCACCGCCGGCGGGGCGGTGGTGCTGCCCCTGGCCGTCTGGCTGGGCCTGCGCCTGGCCCGGGCCCCTTTCCCGGCCCCGTCCTTGGGGGCGGTGTTGAGCCTGTTGTTTCTGTTCAACCAGACCAACTCCACCTTTGGGGGCAATCTGCCCAGCCTCTTGGCCGGGGAGTTCACCTATTCCTACAGCCTGGCCCTGATGGTGGTGTTTTTCGGGGCCCTGGCCGGGGACCTGGGTGAGCGCCGTCACCCCCTGCGGGCGGCTGTGCTCTTGGCGGCCACCGGGCTGTGCCACGGCGGGCCCCTGTTGTTCGGGGTTCTGGCCGGGGGGTGTTTCCTCTTCTCCCGGCAGGCGGCGGCCCGGGCCCTGTACCTGGGCAAGGTCTACGCCCTGGCCTTCGCCTTCCTGGGTTTTTGGATCGTGCCGCTGTTGGCCTTGGCCTCCTACAACAGCCCCCACAACATGGTGTGGATCATCAGCGCGTGGGATACGGCGCTGCCTCCCCTGCTGCTGCCGCTGATGGGCCTGGCCCTGCTGCATTTCGCCTGGCGGCTGGCAAGACGCCTACGGGGCCGGGGGGACCTGGGGCCGGCGGCCTTTTTCGGGGGCCAGGTGGTGCTGGCCTCGCTGCTTTATCTGGTGGCCTTCCACATCAACGTCATCGACATCCGCTTTTTGCCCTTCGCCTGGCTGGCCCTGACCCTTTGGGCCGCCTGGGCCCTGGCCGAGTGGCTGCGCCGCATGCCCGCCGCCTGGCTGGCCCCCGCCCTGGCCCTGGCGCTGGTGCTCTTGGGAGTGGGCTACAACGTCGGCTTCATCCCCCGCTGGGCCGCTTGGAACTACAGCGGCTTTGCCGCCGCGCCGGGCTGGGAAGACTTCCGCCGCCTCAACGGCTACCTGAAGGGCGGCCCCGGCGATCCCAGGGTGTCCTACGAACACTCCATCCTGCACCGCCGGGCCGGGTCGGTGCGCGCCCTGGAGAGCCTGCCCCTGTTCTCGGGCCGCTCCACCCTGGAGGGCCTCTACATCCAGTCCTCGCCCAGCTCGCCTTTCATTTTCTATCTGCAGTCGCTCACCTGCCAGCGGCCCAGCACGCCCATCACCGGCTACAACTACGCCGGCATGGAATTGAGCAAGGGTTTGGAGCGGCTGAGGCTTTTCAACGTCTCCCAGTTCGTGGCCACCAGCCCGGAGGTGAAGCGGGCCGCCCGGGCCCATCCCGGCTTCACCCCCAAGGCCAGCTTCGGGCCCTACACCGTGTTTGGCCTGGCCGGCTCGGGCGGCTACGTGACGCCGCTCAGATACAAGCCGGTCTTGGTCACCGGCAAGCCGTGGAAGTACGCCGCCTTTGACTGGTTCCGTGGCGAGGAGTTGGAGGTGCCCCTGGTCTTTGCCGGCGCCGCCGAGGCCGGGGACCTTGAGCGCTTCGCCTCGGCGGGCCCAGCGCCCCCGGAGAAGTTGCCCCGCCTGCCCTTGCCACCGGCCCGGGTGAGCTCCCGGGTGGGCTGGCAGGAAATCAACATAACCACCGACCGCCTGACCCCCTTGTTGATCAAGATGTCCTACCACCCCAACTGGAAGGTGGAAGGGGCGGCCAAGGTCTTTTTGGCCTCGCCCTCGTTCATGCTCATCTTCCCCACCCAGAACACGGTGCGCCTTTACTTCGGCCAAAGCTGGCCCAATTACCTTGGCCAGGCGTTGAGCCTCCTGGCCTGGCTGACCGCCTTGCTCTGCCTGCCCGGGGTGCGCCGGCTTTCCTGGGCCCGGGCCTTGCGCCAAGGAGTGAACCGGCCTCTGGAGTCTCTGGCCGGGGCGCTTGAGCGCGGCCTTTCCCGGCCCCTGGGCTGGTGCTCGCGCCACGCCGGGGCCCTGGCCCTGGCCGGGCTTTTGTTGGTGGCCGGCGGGGCGGGGGCCTACTGCGCCCTGGGCCTCAAGGCCGACGCCACCGTGGCCTTCAACCGGGGCCTGGCCGCCTACAACGCCCGCGACTACGGCCGGGCGGTGGAGCTTTTCGGCCAGGCGGCCAGGCGCTTCCCCCGGTCCATGATCCTGGACCACACCCTGAATCACCAGGCCCTGAGCCTGTTTTTGCAGAAGCGTTACTCCCAGGCCGAGGAGGTGTGGCGGGAGTTGCTGCGCCGCCTGCCCGAAACCGCCCTGCGTCCCCAGACCCTTTATCACCTGGGCCTGGCCGAAATGAAGCGGGACCGCCGGGACCAGGCCAGGGCCCATTGGCAATGGGTGCTCAAGGATTATCCCGGCCACCCCTACGCCAAGCACGCTCAGGCCCGCCTGAAGGAGTTGGACGCCCCGGCGGGCGGCGGCAAACCCAAAGATCAATAAGCGCCTGCCACCCACGGCCGGTTGACCCCATCGTTGGCTAGCCGGCAAAAGGCTTGCCTCGGATTCGCGGTTTTGGCTACGTGGCCCCTGGGGCCCCCGCCCGCCGCGTCCCGCGCGCGCGCAAAAAAGCGCCCCGGGCGCGGGGCCCGGGGCGCTTGGAATAGCTACGAGGTTAGGTCTATAGATTGCGGGCGCTGGCCAGCCGGTTGAGCAGCTCGCTGCTGGGGCTGGCCGAAGTGGTGGTGCTCTCGGTGGTGCTGGTGGTGCTGCTGGTGGAAGTGGTCGCGGTTGTGTCGGTAGCCGTGCTACTGGTGGGCTGGGTGGCGGTCACCGAGGTCCAGCCGCTAAAGGCCGCAGCCATGGCCGCGTTGACCGCATCGACCTGGTCAGGCACCGCATCCACTACCGCCTGGGCGATGTCGGCCGCAGACTGGTCAGGCACCGCCTGGGCCACCGCCACGGCGATGTCGCCCGCCGCGTCGGGGTTGACCAGCGCCGCCGCAGCCGCGATGGCCGCCGCCAACCCAGGATTGGCCCTGGCCGCGTCGGCGGCTATCTGGGCCGCATTGGCGGGATTGGCCGCCAATTGATCCAGGATGGCCTGGGGAACCTGCTGCTGGGCCAGAGCTGGGCCGGCAGACAAGATCATCAAGCCAAAAACAAAGATACACGCCAGGCAAGTCAACGCTTTCCCAGACGCGCCACCCACTACTTTATTGCGTAGAATATGCATATCCGCCCTCGCAGAGTCCATTGAATGCCTAATATATAAGCCAATATGAACCGACCTACCCCCAAAATGTCAAGGAAATAAGTTGGCTGGCGTTAATTATTTTACTTTTTAGAGGTATTTTTCTCTTGCATCTTGGTGGCAAATTTTGCGAATATAGATCGTAAAGTTCTTAGATACGGCCTGCTTAATCCTTCTGCCCTGTTCATGGCGGGCTTATTGGGGGATAAGTTGGATCGTAATCTTACTCTATATTAAAGGGGTGGGATACCAATGAAGTGTCATCACAAAAAGCTGATAGCAAGCACCCTTGCGCTGCTTTTAGCTGGTTTGGGTGTTTTTGTTCTTGGAATGCCCGCGCCTGCCGGCGCCCAACTTTCCCGCGAGGGTCTGCCTGCGGACCCTGACCAAAACCTGGGCACCTGGTTGAGCCGTGGGCCGCTTAAAGTCAGAGGTGGGCTGGAAGTTGGTTGGAAAAATCGTTCCAACATCTTCTTGAGCAAAGACAACACCGTCTCCGACAGCATCATGGAGTTCAAGCCGGCCCTCGCGGTGCGCCACGATTTCACCTCCACCAGTTTTTGGGCGCTGGAGTATCAGGGCGTCTTCGCCTACTACCAGGACAACACCAAGAACGACTACGACTCCCACTACGTACCCTTCGACTTCTTCCTGGGGGGCAAGACCGGTCCTTTCGTGGAGGTGTCCAACGACTTCTGGCGTTCCTCCGACCCCTTCGGCAGCCAGGACCTCTACAACCTGGGCATCAAGACCGCGCGCACCCAGAACAATACCTACGTCTCTCCAGGGTGGACCTTCAGCGAAAAGACCAAGGCCCAGGTCTACGCGCGCTACATCATCCTGGAATACGACGACGACCGCGACCGCTACCAAAACCAGCGTGAGTTCAACTACGGCGGCAAGTTCTTCTACAAGTTCTGGCCCAAGACTTCGGGACTGTTCCAATACACCTATGTGACCCGCGAATATGTGGACCAGCCCACGGGCAACGCCGAGGACTTCTACCGCCATGACTTCTTCGTGGGTCTGACGTGGGACAGCAGTTCCAAGCTCACCGGCGAGGCCAAGGTGGGTTACAGCATCATGAACTACGACAACCAGTTCAACACCGTGGGCCAAGAGTACGAAAACAAGAACACCTGGATCGCCGAGGTCAACCTTTCCTGGCAGGCCACCGCGCGCTTGGTGCTCACCGGTTCAGTGATGCGGGGCATCCGCCAGTCCACCCAGGGCCTGGTGGGCACTTCCTTCCCCAACAACTACTACGTGGACACCAACGCCAGCGTGGGCGCCCGTTTCTCCCTGATGCCCAAGCTGACCCTGTTCGGCATGGTGCTGGCGGGCCTCAACGACTACAACTCCCTGGACGACGCCGACTCCCGCTCGGATGACGTCTTCAAGGGCCAGGCCGGCATCGAGTACGCCTTCCTGAAGTACCTCTACCTCACCGGCAGCTACCTGTACGACTATCGTAGCTCCAACAAGGACAACCTAGGCTACACCGACAACGTGTTCTACGTAGGGCTGGGAGGACGCTTTTAAAACCCGCCCGATCAAGCTTGTTTAAATTGCGGGGTAGGAGGCCGACACCTACCCCGCAATTTATTGCTTTCCACGGGCGTGATGGATATCATGTTAAAAACAAAGATGTTTAGCAGCCACGATTGCGATAACGCCCATCGGGTTTCCCTTGGATGAGGATTCAGTGAAGGCCACCAGATACAAAGCAGCCCTAGCAATTGCAATTGCCTTTGCCTTGCTATCCATCTGCCCCGCTCTGGCGCTGGACAACCCCAACAGACGCAGCCTATTCGACCAACCCCCCCCCGGCGCGGTCAAGGCCACCCCCTCCCCGGCCAAACCGGTTCCCGATGCCTCTGCCCAAACCCAAGGGCGGTCCGCTCCCAAGGAAATCGCAATACCCAAGCCAAAGCCCAAAGAAGACCTGTCGCCGGAGATTGCCGACGAGTTCAAACAAGCCAAGCAAATGGAGGTGGGCGAGTACATCCGGCAATATGGAATACCCGACACCAAAAAAGACTACAAAGTAAGTCCAAAGGACGTGATTAGCGTCATTTTATTCGATGAACCCGAGCTTTCCCGGGAAAACTTGCGGGTATCCTCTCAAGGCACAATCAGCCTGCCTCTTTTGGGTGAGTTGAATGTGACCGGGCTTTCGCCGCGGAAAATTGAGCAGCTGATCCAAATCCGTTACCGGCAGGAAAATATCCTCAAACATCCCCAGGTTTCGGTGCATATCAAGGAATTCAAGGGCCAGCGCGTCTTGATCCTAGGCGCGGTGAACACCCCGGGGAGCCACTTCAAAGAAGGCAATGAGCGCCTAGCCGAAATGCTGGGCAAGGCGGGCGGAATAAAATTCGATGCCGACGGCGAAGTGGCCGCCAACAAGATAAGCATACTACGGTTGGTTGATGTGCCGGGCAAGCCCAAGCAGCGCATCTCCATGGAGATCGATCTGGATGCCCTTACCAGGGGCGATCATCCGGAATACAACATGGTCATGCTAGACGGTGACGTAATCTACGTCCCCGAGGCGGCGCGCTTCTTCGTGACTGGTGAAGTTAAGAGCCCCGGTTATTACAAGATCAAGGATAAACCCATAAGCGTAGTCGAGGCCATCACCATGGCCGGCGGTTTCACCCGTATCTCGGCGGGCAATCGCACCCGATTGGTGCGCTACAAGGACGGCAAGGAAACCACCATCAAAATTCCGGTGGAAGACATTCTTGATGGCGATAAAAGCAAAGACATACTGGTACAGCCTAATGATGTAATCGTGGTTCCCCAAAGCTTCTTCTAAAGGATAATCATGATATCTCCTGGTGAAGCCAAAACAATCCACCTGCGCGATTACCTTGATGTGATCAAAAGGCGCCGCCTACCCATACTCTCCGTATTTGTTGTGATCGTGGCCTTGGTGACCACCTATACCATGCTAGCCACGAGATACTACACCGCCACTACTCAGCTTTTGATAGAACAGACCGCCCAACGCTCTTTGTCGTTGCAGGAAGCCCTGGCCGTGGACAGTTCGGCCATGGACTTTTACCAGACCCAATACCGCCTCATTGAAAGTAGAACCATCGCCACGAAGGTAGTCACGTCCCTGAGACTTTATACGCTGCCCGAATTTGGCGCCGTGGCGCCCAGCGACCTGGATCAAGGCGAAAAGCCGCCCACGGAGGAAGAGGCGATCCGCACCGCGGTTAATATCTTCGGTAAAAAGCTAAAAGTTGCTCCCATACGTCAAAGCCGTTTGGCTGATATATCCTTCACCTCCAAGGATCCTAAACTGGCGGCCAAGGTGGCCAACGCCACGGCCCAAGCTTACATAGATTACGTTTTGGACCGAAAACTGGCCATCAGCCAAATGGCGGTCAAGTTCCTGTCGCGCCGCATCGAGGAACAAAGGCGCAAGCTGCAGGCCTCCCAGTTGGCCCTACAAAAATATATGGAGGAAAACCGCCTGGCCACGGTCATATCAGAAAATTACAACAACATAATCACCCAAAAGCTGGCGGACCTTAACCAACAATTGGTGGATGCCGAGACCGCACGCAAAGAAGCCCAAGCCCATTACAACTTGGCCTTGAAGGCCAGACAGGGCCAATCCCAATTTGAGAGCATCAAAGAATTCATGGATAGCCCGGTCATCCAGAAGGTACGGGAGCGTGAACTGGAGTTGTCCAAGCGCGAGGCCGAGCTTTCCCAGAAATACGGCGCCCGTCACCCCAAGATGTTGGCTCTCAAGGCCGAGAAGGCAGCCCTCGAACGCGAAAAGCGAGGAGAGATCGCCCAGATAATCAACTCCCAGGAAAGCCAGCTAACCTTAGCCAAGGCTCGCGAAAGCGCCATTAGGCAAGCCCTGGGCCAGCAAAGGCAACAGGCCATGGACATTCGCAAGAAGGGCATTGGCTTCAGCGTCATAAAACGCGAGGTGGATACCAACCAACAGCTTTATGACATGCTGCTGACCAAAGTAAAAGAAGCCCGCGTGGCGGAAGAGATCGATGTGGGCATGGTAACGGTGGTAGACGGATCTCAGGTGCCGCGAGGTCCTTCCCGCCCTCGGGTTAAGCTTAATATTCTTCTGGCTATTGTTGGCGGGATATTGGTCGCCCTTTTTTGGGGCTTTATTTTGGAATACATGGACAACACCATCAAGTTGCCCAGCCAGGTGGAAGATCAGTTGGGCCTGCCGCTATTGGGCAGCATTCCCTACGACTCGGCACTGTTCCAGCGTGGAAGCCGTAAAAAGGCCAGCGCCTACTCCTTGTTGGAGGTGATCGCCAATCCCAAATCAGTCACCATAGAGCCCCTGCGCATGGTCCGGGCCTCCATCAGCCTGTCCAAGGCAGGCACCCCGCCAAAATCCCTGGTGGTTTCCAGCACCGCCCCCATGGAGGGCAAAAGCGTCATTTCCTCTTTCTTGGCGATAGCCTTTGCCGAGGCCGGGAAAAAGACCCTGATCATCGACGGCGACATGCGCAAGCCCCGTCAGCACCGCATCTGGGGCCTTTCCAATGAAACTGGTTTAAGCACCTTGTTGAGCGGCCAGTCGGGCATTGAAAGCTCCCTGCATCGGGAGGTTATCCCCAACATCGACATCATCACCTCGGGCCCGCTGCCCCCCAGCCCTTCGGAGCTTTTCCAGTCGGAGCTGATGTCCCAACTGCTCACCGCCCTGGGCAAGGCCTATTCCCAGATCATCATAGACTCACCGCCCATCCTGCCGGTGGCCGACCCGGTTATCCTGGGCAACCTGGCCGATGGCATGGTGCTGGTGGTGGCCGCGGCCAAACTGCCCCTCCACGCCTTGCAGCAAGCGGTGGACAAGCTCAAAAAATCCGACATCAACCTGTTGGGCGTGGTGCTCAACCAAACCATAAAGCTCCGCTCGGATTATTATTACGGCGGATACAAGCATAAATATTATTACCGCTACGACTATTACGAGGAGGGGCAAAAAAGCCGCCGCTCTTAAAGCATGCGACATCTGCTAGGCATACTGCTGGTCTTGGCCATCCTGCTGGCAGCCGCTTGGTCTGGGGGGTCGCTGTTCGCAGCCAAAAGCCCCCCTGCACCGGGGTCCATAGCCCAGCAATTCCACCAGCGATGGGGGCGGCTTAACGTCGCCTTGCTTCTCAACCCCGCCAATGCCTTTTATTGGGACCAAAGGGCTAGATTGGCCCTGGCTCCCGCCTCCACTCTTTCTCCCGAGAGGCGCGATAGAGTTGTGGAATTGAGCCTGTATCAGGCTAGCATCTTGGCTCCATCGTGGGAGGTGCCCCTGCTCAACCTCGCCAATCAGTGCGCTGTCCGCCAAAAAAACACGCCCCTCGCAGGGGGGGCAGAACCTTGCCAACCACTTTATCGAGCTGTTTTGCAAAGAAATCCCACCTATGGCTACGCGCATTACCGCTATGCAGATCTTCTTTATGATCAAGCCACCAGGACACCCCTGGCCCAAATCGAACAGATCGAAAGCTTGTGCCGCCAATACGGCCAGGCCCTCCATCTGATGCGCCCGACCCTACGGTATAATTCCTGGTACCGAAAGGCCGAAGCCCAGGCCTATACCAGATGCCTTGGCCTGGCTACGGACTATGCTCAGGCCCGCCTCCTTAAACCAGAAACGGACACGCAGTGGCGGCTTATGGGCCTGGGCTTATTCAAAAATCTGGGAGCAGAGGGGTGGACGGCAGCCTCCAAGCTAATTTCACGGGATCTTAAGGAAAAGGCCGTAGGCTTGGACAAATACAAGGCCCTGGCCCGTGGCTTGGAATTGGCCAACTTGCCCAGGGCCAGCGAGGATGTTCTGCGGGAATATCTCTCCATCTCCCCTTCGGACCCCAAGGCTTGGCAGGAGCTGGTGCGCACCATGCTTAGGCAAAAAAAGATTTTCACCGGACTGGAGGTAGTAGCGGTAATCAGCCAAGCCCAAATGCATGCCAGGTTCTCTCCTGAGGAAATGCTTTTCCTGGCCTCGGCCGCCCGTCAGGCGGGACAGGTTGAAATGGCTCTCGAGATCCTAAGGGCGGCCATTGTAGCCGACCCCACCGCCCCCAATGCTTTCATCAATCTTGGTGATTGCCTTCTAGGGGCTGGACGACCAAAGGAAGCCATCAGGGCTTACGGACAGGCCGTGGCTCTCTCTCCAAATTTACCTGAATACCATGTATACTTGGGTTTGGCCTATGCCAAGGACAAACAATATGAAGCAGCGGTCCAGGAAATCCAGCGGGCCCTGGATTTGAACCCACATGACAAAAAGGCTAAAGCTGCCTTAAATAAGTTGGGCATTTATTGAGTTGCGATGCGCATATAAGCATAATTATTTATTACTATATGGCATTGGGTCCTTTCCATGATTGCGAGAA
>Ga0180009_10004307_pt1 | contig 15751 bp, 15 predicted proteins | sample OS_PC_MetaG_FD_123537 | JGI IMG/M metagenome (GOLD analysis project Ga0180009, IMG submission 123537) | Groundwater microbial communities from the Aspo Hard Rock Laboratory (HRL) deep subsurface site, Sweden - OS_PC_MetaG | ecosystem: Environmental > Aquatic > Deep subsurface > Groundwater...
CATTTCGAAAATGTCCTTTTCTTCCATTTCTCCCTCCTTTTTTGAGGGATATTTTACATCCTTAAACAGGACATTTTCATTTTGCCAGATTAGGACATTTTCATTTTGGTATTACAGTAAAAATCAAGATTTGCCGATATTATTTTTAATTATTTAAGGAGTTTAAATTTGTCTTTCTTAATCAAAGTTAAACTTTTTTATACAATTAGTAAGAAATTTAGATAAAAATAATTTTTTTCTTGACAAAATACTCTGAATTATGGTAAATAAGTGAAAGTGATTTTTAGCTTAGTATAAGTAAGTGAGAGGTGTCGATAAGTAACTTAAATTTCCTAAGTTATTCCTACTACAAGTAGTTAAAAATTAAATAAGAAGGTTACTGATTTAATAATAATTTGTTTATTTTTAACTAAACTAAACCTTGATAAGGGTGATTATCTTAGTAGGGTTTTTATATAAATTTTATATAAATTACAAAGGTAAGAGTTTTAAAGATTAAGAGGAGGAGAGATGAAAAAATTACTAAGTTTCTTAGTGGCTATTTTGATGATAGCCCTAATGACACCAGTAGTAAAAGGAGCTATTTCTGTTAATGGCCACCTATCAGTGGGCTTAGATATGGTAGAGCCAGAAGGAATAAATCAAGATATAGCTTTTTCTGGCCCCAGAGCTAATATTAATATTAGCAATCAAGTTGGCGATGTAAGCACTAAAGTAGAAGTTCGAATAAAACCAGGTGAAAGAACTATCACTATACCTGCAGAAATTATCATTATAAGTGGAAACACTTTCATTATACCTGCAAAAACTATCACTATGCCTGCAGAAACTTTCTCTATACGAGAAGCAGTGGTTTCCATAGCTAATTTAATGCCTAACTTAACCGTCAAGGTAGGTCAGTTATCCCTTCCGGTCGAAGAGAATATAGTAGTTTCAGTCGATAATGCCAACAATATGGATAATATCTTAATAAGTAGTGATAGCGGAAGATTAGATGCTGGATTAGCTTTAGACTATAAGGTTAATGACCAAATTACCACCACCTTAGCTTTCACCAATGGACAACGCACTGGTATTAATACTGGTAAAACTGCTCTATGTTTAAAGGTAGCTACCAGTGGGTTAATGCCTAACTTAACATTAGATGGTTCTTACTACTCCCAAGACAAAGATAATATCATGGATCTGTATGCTACTTACAACTTAACTACCTTGGGCTTAAAGATAAATGGTATTTATGTTACCAAAGAACTTGCTAATGTGGAGACCGACTATATGGGTGGCGAAGTAAGCTATGCCATAGCTAATACTCCTTGTTCTCTAGCGGCTCGATATACAGTTAGTAATCCTAAGGTAGGTAATGACACTAATTTAATGGCTATAGGCGCTAACTACAAGTTAGCTGACCAGACTAAGGTTCAACTTGAGTACATGAACCAGGAGCTTGATGACAATCTTGATAATTCTGGCGATTCTAGTGGTTTAAAATTATTAGTTTGTACTGCTTTCTAAGAGTAAGATAAACTAAAGAAGACCAAAAAAATAAAAAACCACAGGAAATATTTCCTGTGGTTTTTTTGTGTCTTTTTTAGTCAGCAGGAGAAAGTTGGAACGGCCGAGATTTTTAATTATAACACTTTAGCCCTTTTATGGCCACCCCTGGAATAGCTATAGTTAGCTAATCACAAATTAAAATAATAAAAAAAATTAAAAAAAATAATAAAAAAAACTTGACAATAAAAAATGGGTAAGATAGCATAACGCTAACTTAGTGGAGTGAAGTGGAACAAAGTGGAACAAAATGAATTAAAAGGGAATAAAGATGCTGAAAATTACAACTTTATCTCTTGTTTTGAACATATCTTAGATGAAAAAGGTCGCTTGATTCTACCCTCTAAGTTTAGAAAGATTATTAAAGAGAAAGAGATAAAAAACTTTTATATTACTTCTGGTTTAGATAGTTGTTTAGCCATGTATCCAGAAGAGGAATGGAGAAAGATATTAAAGAAAGCAGAAAGTGTTCTTTCTTTTAGTAAAAAAGACAGTCGTTCTTTTTTGAGGAAGCTTTTTTCTGAAGCGGTAGAAGTTTCTATTGATGGCCAAGGAAGGATTAACTTAAATGGTAGTCTTAAGAAGCATGCCCGGATAGACAAGGAAATTATCTTTGTAGGTATGAATAATTTTGTGGAAATATGGAGTAAAGAAATTTGGGTGAAGTATATGGAGAAAACCAGTCAAAGTTACGAAGAAGTAGCTGAAAGTTTAACTAATTTAGGGCTATAAAATTATAAAAAGAGTGGTAAAAGATGGAGAGGATGCAGACACCAGTGATGTTAAATGAGGTTATCAGTCTTTTAAAGCCAGGACCAGGTCAAACTTATATTGACTGTACCTTAGGCATGGGAGGCCATAGCCAAGCTCTCTTAAAATTAGGAGCGGGTGTAATTGGTATCGATCAAGACGAGGAAGTAATTAAGATTGCCCAAGAAAAGCTCCTCCCTTATGGAGATAAGATTACTTTCATTTATGATAATTTTAGAAACATAGATCAGATTTTAGATAGACTTAATATTAAAAAAGTAGATGGCATTGTTTATGATTTAGGTGTCTCGAATTATCAATTTTATGAAGCAGAAAGAGGATTTAGTTTTCAGAAAGAAGGTCCTTTGGATATGAGAATGGATCAAAATAAAAAAACAAGAGCTTACGATTTAATTAACCATCTTTCTGAAAAAGAACTTTCTGAAATCATCTGGGCTTATGGAGAAGATAGGTGGGCAAAAAAGATTGCTAAGCAAATTGTTGTTTTTCGTCAAAAGGAAGGAAAGATTGACACTACTCTTAAATTAGTCAAGGTCATTAAGACAGCTATTCCTAAACCCTCTTTTCTAAATATTCACCCCGCCACTAGAACTTTTCAAGCCTTTCGCATTGCCGTAAACAATGAAATTTCTTCCTTAGAAGAATCCTTAGAAAAAGCTGGACCATTTTTAGCTAAAGATGGCAAGATGGTAGTGATTTCTTTTCATTCCTTAGAAGATCGAGTGGTCAAGCATAAATTTAAAGAATGGGAAAAGCAAGTTCCTCCAATCGTTAAAGTTCTCAGTAAAAAACCTTTAGTTCCTTCTTTGGCAGAGGTAAGATTAAATCCTCAAGCCAGAAGCGCTAAATTTCGGATAGTTCAAAGAACTATAATTTAAAGTTTCAAGGATTATTTCACCTTAATTTCCAAGAACCTAATTCAGAAGAGGCATGGATGAGTTTAAATTTGGCAACTTTAGGTAGAGAAAAAGAAGTTAAAGAAGAAAATGAGCTGAAAAAAGAAGAAATTAGTCAGATAATTGAACAAATCAAAGAAGAGATGAGGACCAAGCCTTGTTTAGCCTTGTCTTTGCAGTATCATTCTTTTCAAAAGATCATTGAATTAGTCATAGAACAAGACCTGGTAAATCAAGATGGCTTAAATTAAGATGGCTAAAGCAAGAAGTAAGTTTTTCTTATACTTTGCTTTAATTATCTTATTTGCCGTAAGTATCTTTGTTATTGTCTGGCAACATGTTCAAATAACTTCATATGGTTACAAGATTGCTCATTTAGAGAAAGAAAAAAGGGATTTGCAAATCGAGCAAAGTTACCATAAGGTCAAGGTGGCTAATTTAAATTCTCCGGAAAGAATAAGAAAGATTGCCTCGGAAAGACTAAATTTAATTAATCCTAATAAGTTAGAGATGATTATATTAAGGGTAGATAAATGAACTTATCAAAGCTTATTTTGAGTTTAGAAATAGACAGATTTAAAGGAGACCTCGAGACCAAGATTAAAGAGGTGACTTGCCACTCCCAACAAGTAACCCTTAATTCTCTCTTTGTTTGCTTGAGAGGAGAGAAGTTTGATGGCCATAACTTCGTCAAGGAAGCTGTAGAGAAAGGAGCCAAAGTTATTGTAAGTGAGGAAGTAGTGGAAGTTCCTTCTTTTGTTACTTTAATCAAAGTTCCAGATACTCGTTTAGCCTTAGCTCAAATAGCTAACAATTATTATAACTGTCCTTCTAAAGATTTAAAGATTATTGGCATTACTGGAACTAATGGCAAGACCACTACAGCTTATTTAGTAGAGTCTATCTTTAAGGTAGCTGGCGCTAAGATCGGACGGCTATCTACTATCTCTTATCAAATAGGAAGTGGTAAAGAAGAGAAAGCTAATTTTACTACTCCTCCATCCTTAGCTTTGCAGAGTTATTTTCAAGAGATGGTTAATAATGGGTTAACTTATTGTGTCATGGAAGTATCTTCTCATGCTCTCTCTTTAAGCCGAGTAGAGGGAGTAAATTTTCAAAGCGCGGTTTTTACTAATATTACTCAAGACCATTTAGATTTTCACCAAAGTTTTTCGGCTTATCTTAATTCAAAGATCAAGTTATTTAAGCAACTAGGAAGCGACCAAGAAAAGGTTGCTATTATTAACGTTGATGACCAGTGTTGTGGTAAAATCTTAGCTGAAACTAAGTCTAAGGTGATGAAGTATGGCTTAAACAATCAAGCTCTTATTTTAGCTAAGGAAGTGAAAATAGACAAGGAAGGTTATCCTTCTTTTAGCCTTAATGGACAGAGGATAAATTTAAGACTAATTGGTCGGTACAATGTTTATAATGCTTTAGCGGCGGCGGCCGTAGCTTTACACAATGAGGTAAGCCTACCCCAGATAAAGGAAGGATTAGAAGCCCTGACTAATGTTTGTGGAAGATTTGAAGTTGTTTATCAAGGTAGTTTTAAAGTGATCGTAGATTTTGCTCATACTCCTGATGCTTTACACTGGAGTCTTTCTACGGCTAAAACTCTCAAACCAAAGCAGCTCATTACTGTTTTTGGTTGCGGAGGAGATCGAGATAAAGAAAAAAGACCAATGATGGGCAAGATAGCTTCTTTGTTGAGTGATTATACCATTATTACTTCTGATAATCCTCGGAGAGAGGACCCTATGGAGATAGCTTTAAATATAAAAAAAGGTTTTTTAAATGGAGATAGTAACTTTGAGATTATCTTAGAGAGAAGAAAAGCTATTGCCAAAGCTATAGCATTAGCCAAAGAGGGGGATTTAATTCTCATTGCCGGAAAAGGCCATGAAGAAGATCAGATCCTTAAAGATCAAACTATTCATTTTAAAGATCATGAGGTGGTAAAAGAAGAAATTTTGTCTCAAAAAAAGAGATAGATAAGATGAAGCTAATCTCGGTAAAAGAAATAATTCAGATAACCAAAGGAGAATTAAAGTTTGGAAAAGAAGATCTTCAAATCCATGATATTTCTACTGATAGTAAGGCTATAAAGAAAGGGAGTTTATTCTTAGCTATTAAGGGAAAACATTTCGATGGCCATGATTTTATCCAAGAAGCTTTTTTAAAAGGAGCGGCAGGAGCAATTATTTCTGAAAATATAGAATCTTTTGATTGTAAAAAGGTAGTCATAAAAGTAGATCAGACTGTTAAAGCTTTAGGTAGAATAGCTCTTTACAATCGAAAACGTTATCCTAATACTTTAGTCGGTATTACCGGAAGTAATGGCAAAACGACCACTAAAGAGATGGTCGCTTCGATACTGGGGAAGAAGTTTAAGGTATGTAAGAGTGAGAAGAGTTATAATAATGAGATTGGCGTTCCTCTTACTTTATTAAAAGTCTCACCTTTGCATCAGGTTATTGTTTTAGAGATGGGCATGAGCAATTTAGGAGAGATAGAGAATTTAGCCCAAATTTCAGAGCCTAATATAGGTATTATTACTAATATTGGACAAACTCATTTAGAAAATCTTAAGAGCTTAGAAAATGTATTTAAAGGTAAAATAGAGCTTCTCCTTAACTTAGTTAAAGATAAAATAGCCATCTTAAACGCCGATGATCCTTATACCTCTAAAGTTAAGAAGATCTTTAAAGAGAGAATTATCACTGTAGGTATTAAAAACCAAGCTGATTACCGAGTGATAAATATTAAACTAGAAAATGATCGTGAAATTTCTTTTGATATCGAAGGAAGAGCTAAGGGAATTAAGATTAAAAGATTAGGACTTCATAATGTCTATAATGCTTCTCTGGCTTTGGCCGTAGGTTATTTATTTAAGATTGATCTTTCCTTAATTAAAGAAGGACTATTAGAGACAAAATATCCAGAGGGAAGGTTTAAGTTAGTCAAAAAAGAGGGTAAAGTCTTTATTGATGATACTTACAATGCCAATCCAGAATCAGTAAAAAGAGCTATTGAGACTTTGTTAAGTATCTCTAAAGCCAAAAGAAAGATCGTGGTCTTAGGAGATATGTTAGAATTAGGAGAGCAAGCTTTGAGCTTTCATAGAGAAGTAGGAAAACTTATTGCAGAAAAAAGGGAAATAAGTCTTTTGTTTACCTTGGGAGAGCTAGGAAGAGAGATAGGAGAAGGAGCTAAAGATAATGATTTTCCAGAGAGAAATATTTTTCATTTTAAGGATAAAGAGAGACTAATTTTGTCCCTTCAAGAAATCTTAAAGCCAACTGATTGTGTCTTAGTAAAAGGTTCAAGATTAATGAAGATGGAAGAGATTATTAAAGAGGCTTAAGTGTTTTACTATATATTTTACCAGTGGCTTTTTGATCCCGATAAAGTTACTTCTGTCTTTCGCTTATTTAAGTATATCACTTTTAGAAGTGCTTATGCTGCTTTAACGGCTTTAGTTATTTCTTTAATTTTAGGGCCAATTATTATTAAAAAACTAAGATCTAGAAGGGTTGTTCAAGTTATTCGAGAAGAATATTTAGAGAACCATGTTCATAAGTCCAGTACCCCCACTATGGGTGGAATTATTATTTTAGTAGCCTTAATTGTTTCTACCTTACTTTGGGCAAGATTGGACAGTCGATTAATTATCGCTATTCTTTTAGTGACTATTTCTTTAGGCTTATTAGGTTTTTATGATGATTACTTAAAGGTAGTTAAAAAGAAGTCTGAAGGGTTAATTATTCGAAAAAAGTTAATTGGTCAAGTTGCCATTGCTTTAGCAGTAGCTTTGTACTTTTATTATTATCCAGTAGGTAGCCAGCTTCAAACAAGTCTTGCTATTCCTTTTTTTAATAAGCCTCCTTTAAACTTAGAGTGGCTTTATATACCTTTTGTGGTCCTGGTAATCGTTGGTTCTTCTAATGCGGTAAATTTAACTGATGGATTAGATGGGTTAGCTATTGGTAGTGTAATCTTTGCCGCGATTGCTTATGCTGGTTTTTGTTATGTAGGAGGAAATATAAAAATAGCCGAGTATTTAAAGATTATTTATGTACCGGGAGGAGGAGAACTAACTGTCTTTTTAGCTGCTTTAATTGGAGCAGGTTTAGGGTTTTTATGGTTTAATGCTCATCCGGCGGATATCTTTATGGGTGATACTGGTTCATTAGCCTTAGGAGGAGCTTTGGGGACAGCAGCTATCTTAATTAAGAATGAGTTACTTCTTTTAATAGTAGGAGGCTTGTTTGTTATGGAAGCTTGCTCGGTATTAATTCAAATAGTTTCATATAGACTATGGAAGAAGAGAGTATTTTTAATTGCTCCTCTTCATCATCATTTTGAAAAAAAGGGTTGGGCAGAGTCAAAGATTATCATTCGGTTTTGGATTATCGCCATCATCTTTGTCCTTTTAAGTTTAAGCACCTTGAAATTGAGATAAATTATGAAAGTAATAAATTATAAAATTATGAAAGTAATAAAGTATGAAAGTAAGAGATAAAAAAGTAGGAGTTTTAGGTTTAGGTAAGAGCGGCATAGCTGCGGCTAATCTTCTTTATCGACTTGGAGCCAAAGTATTTATTAGCGAAATTAATGAGCAGTCATCTCTGGAAGGACTAAGTGGGAATTTTGAAATAGAGGTAGGGGTTCATAGTCAGAGAGTGTTAGGGAATGATTTAATCGTTATCAGTCCGGGCATAAATCCAGATATTCCTATCATTAAAGAAGCTAAAAGATTAAATATTCCAATAATCAGCGAAATAGAATTAGCCTTTAGTTTTTTGAATGGCCAGAGATTAGTCTCGGTTACCGGGACTAATGGTAAAACTACGGTAACTACCTTCATTGGAGAGGTTATGAAAAACGAAGGAAGGAAGACCGTGGTGGCAGGAAATATTGGTTACCCTCTTTGTAAGGCGGTGGAAGGACTTAATCAAGATGCTATTTTAGTTACCGAGATAAGTAGTTTTCAATTAGAAAATATCGATAAATTTAGACCCCAGATTAGCCTTTTATTAAATATTACCGAGGATCATTTAGATAGATATTTTGATATGGAAGAATATACCAGAGCTAAGATAAATATCTTTAAAAATCAACAAAAAGGAGACTTTATTTTATTAAATGCCGATAATTTTAGAATAAAAAACTTAGATCTAAAGACACCGGCTAAGATTATTTATTTTAGCACTCAGATTAAAGTTAAAGAAGGCATTTATGTCTGGGATAATAAGATTATTTCTAATATCAAAGGAGATGAAGAATTTATTTGCGGGATAGAAGATCTTAAGATTAAAGGAAGACATAATTTAGAAAATGTTTTAGCAGTAGTGGGTGTTTCTGTCTTGTTAGATGTTAACCGAAATGTCCTAAGGAGAACTATTTCAAGCTTTTCTGGCTTAGAACACCGTTTAGAAGAAGTAAGAAAGATAAGCGGCGTTACTTATCTTAATGATTCAAAAGCCACTAATATTGATGCGATGATAAGGGCATTAGAAAGTTTTAGCGATCCTATTATCTTAATTGCTGGAGGAAGGGATAAGAAAGGAAATTTCATCTTACTCCGAGATTTAATAGCCAAGAAGGTAAGAAAGATAATCTTATTAGGGGAAGCTAAAGAAAAGATAAAAAATTTATTAGGAGATTGCGTCGAGACTCATTTGGTTAAAGATCTTTCTCAAGCTGTTAACTTATCTTATACCTTAGCGGAAGAAGGTGACATCGTCTTACTTTCTCCGGGATGCAGCAGCTATGATATGTTTTCTAACTTTGAAGAAAGAGGAAAGTGCTTCAAAGAAGAGGTCTTAAAATTAGAATCAAGGATAAAGCAAGATGCCTTATCATTATAAGATTAACTCTCATTTAAGTCTATTCTTGATAACCATTTTGTTGACAGTCTTTGGCTTGGTGATGGTGTATAGTGCCAGTGCTATTTTAGCACAGGAATGGGTAGGAGATAGTTATTATTTTTTAAAAAAACAACTCTGGGGTGCCTTTATCGGGATAATCTTATGTTTGGTAATAGGAAGCATTAATTATAAAGCTATGCAGAAATTAGTTAAATCTATAGTAATAGTAGGATTAATATTCTTAGTGATTACTTTAATTCCTGAACTTAGTCGAGAAGCCGGAGGAGCAAGACGTTGGTTTAAATTAGGATTTCTTACTTTTTCTCCTCTTGAATTTGTAAAATTAATAGCCATTATTTTTGTAGCTAATTTTTTAAGTCGCAAGGAAGAAGCAATGAGCAGCTTTTCAAAAGGGGTTTTACCCATCTTGCTATTTTTAAGTATTCTATCTGGCTTAATCTTGTTCCAACGAAGCTTAGGGACGGTGGTTATTATTGGATTAGTAGTCTTTAGCATGCTTTTTATAGGAGGAGCAAGGTTTACCCATATCTTAGGAACTATTTTGTTAATGCTTCCTTTTATTTATAACTTAGTTTATCACGTTGATTATAGAAAAAGAAGAATCTTAGCTTTCTTAAATCCATGGGGAGACCCATTAGATAGAGGTTATCATATTATTCAATCATACTTAGCTTTAGGCGCAGGAGGTCTTTTTGGAAAAGGATTAGGCGAGAGCAAGCAAAAATTATTTTATTTACCTACTCCTCACACTGATTTTATTTTCTCTATTATTGGGGAAGAGATAGGATTTTTAGGGACCGTGTCGGTGGTTGTTTTTTTTGTAATTTTTACTTGGTTGGGATTAAGAATTGCAGCTTCTACTTCTGACTTATTTGGAAAATACTTAGCTTTTGGAGTTACCGCTTTAATCTCTATTCAAGCCTTATTAAATATGGGTGTAGTAACAGGAATCTTCCCAACTACCGGTGTTCCTTTACCTTTTATTAGCTTTGGAGGATCTTCTCTCGTTGCTGCGATGGGAGGAGTAGGACTGTTAATTAGTATTTCTAAAGAGAATAAGAAAGCTCTTAGCTGACAGTGTAAAGTGAGGTCTTGCTTTGCAAGTGCTTTTTGTTGTTGGTAGCACCGGAGGGCATATCTACCCAGCCCTGGCGGTAGCTTATGAATTAAGGAAAAGTTTTCCCAAGGTTGAAATATCTTTTCTGGGGCCATTAAAAGAGTTGGCCCAAGAGATAATTAGTAAAGAAGGTTATCATTACTTAGGGATAGATACTTTATCATGGAAACAAAAAATTAGTCTTTTATACTTAATAAAGTTTTTTTACCAGAATTTTAAGAGTTTCATAGAATCATTTAAGTATCTTTTAAGGCATAAGCCTAAAATAGTAGTAGGGTTTGGAAGTTATACTTGTGGTCCTGCCTTAATGGCGGCTTATTTTTTAGGAATACCTATAATTATTCATGAACAAAATTTAAAGCTGGGGATGACCAACAAGATTCTGGCTTATTTAGCTAAAAAAGTGTGTCTTGCTTATCCCAGTAATAGTCGTTTACCGAAAAAGAAAGTAGTAGTGACAGGAAATCCCATTCGAAGTAACCTTTTATTTTCAAGAGAAAAAGAACAAGTTCTTGAAAAATTAAAGTCATTTAACTTAAAAGAAGGTAAGTTTACCATTTTAGTTTTTGGAGGTAGTCAAGGTTCAAAGGCAATAAATGAGGTAGTAGTTCAAGTCTTGTTATCTTCAGAGTTTAATAATTATCCTTTCCAAATGATCTTGGTAACTGGGATTAATAATTTTGAGCAGATTAAGAAAGAGGTAGAAATAGTAAAAGATAAAGTAGCTTTGTTGCCTTATATCTTTGATATGGGTCCTGCTTATCTAGTAGCTGATGTAGTTATAAGTCGGGCTGGAGCAAGTACTTTGGCAGAAATTACCTTAAATGGAAGACCAGCGATCTTAATTCCTTATCCTTATTCAGCTTATCAACACCAAAAAGAAAATGCTTTTTATCTTAAAGAAAATGGAGCGGCTGAGGTCATCTTAGAAGAAGAATTAAATAAAGATAAGTTATTTAAAACCTTACTTAGTTTATATTTTCATCCAGAAAGATTAAGGATGATGATGATAAGATCTAAATCTTTGTCTAATCCTAGGGCTAATAAAAATGTGGTTAAGGTAATGAAAGAAGTAGTAAAAATGTTATAAATGTCATAAATGTCATAAGATAATATTGTCAGCATTCAGGCAGCAGCTATTAGCAGTCAGAAAATAGTGCTCAGTCATCAGGTGTCAGTAGTCAGCTTAATAATTAAAAGCTGACTACTGACACCTGAACGTTTGCTAAAAAGGTTAAGATGTTTAAATCAGATATTCAAAATATTCATTTAGTAGGTATTGGTGGAGTTGGAATGTGCGGTATCGCTGAGGTATTATTAAATTTAGGGTTAAAAGTCTCGGGATCTGATGTGGTTAATTCTGAAGTCATTGAAAGATTAAGACTTTTAGGAGGTAAAATTTACCTAGGTCATAGTGAGAATAATGTAGAAAAAGCTGATGTAATTGTTGTTTCTACGGCTATTGCCAAGGATAATATTGAGGTTATCAAAGCTAAAGAGTTAAAGATTCCAGTGATTCCTCGAGCCGAAATGTTAGGTGAACTGATGAGATTAAAAAAAGGAATAGCTATTTCAGGAGCTCACGGCAAAACCTCTACTACTTCTATGATTTCCTTAATATTAAGTAAAGCCGGACTTGATCCTACGATTGTGATTGGTGGAAAATTTAATAATTTAGCTAGTAATGCTAAGTTTGGAGGTGGAGAATACTTTGTAGCAGAAGCAGATGAAAGCGATGGAAGTTTTCTTAATCTTTTACCTATTTATGCTATCGTAACTAATATTGATTACGAACACTTAGACTACTATCAAGATCTAAAAGAGATAAAACAAACTTTTATTTCTTTTATTAATAAAGTTCCTTTTTATGGATGGGTAGTCTTATGTTTAGATGATGCCAATATTAGAAGTATTCTTCCCGAAATAAAACGGAGATATATTACTTATGGCTTAGAGACTGATGCTCAAGTTAAAGCTATTAACTTAGTCAGCAAGGAGTTTTCTTCTTATTTTGAAGTAGTCTATCATGGTCAAAATTTAGGTCAGATCAGGATTAATGTTCCCGGTCGGCAATATGTTAATAATTCCTTAGCTGCTATTGGTATGGCTCTTGAGTTAGATATAAGCTATGAAATTATAAAAAAAGCTCTTTCTAGTTATCGAAGTGTGGAGCGAAGATTTCAAATCAAAGGAAATGTAAATGGTATCTTAATTATAGATGATTATGCCCATCACCCTACGGAGATAAAAGCTACTTTAGAGTCAGCCTCTAAAAGTGTAAAACGACGTATTATTGTTGTTTTTCAACCTCATCGGTTTAGCCGCACTAAATTTTTATATCAAGAATTTGGAAAGTCTTTTCACTTAGCTCATGAAGTAATTGTTACTGATATTTATGCGGCTGGTGAAGCTCCGATAGAAGGAGTTGAGGCTTCTTTAATTGTAGAAGAGATCAGAAAAAATGGTCAAGACAAGGTAAGGTATATTTCTAATTTTGAAGAAATTATTAGATATTTAAAGAAAATAGCTCAGCCTAATGATTTAATTATCACCTTAGGAGCAGGTAATATTTATCAAGTAAGTAGTAATTTAGTTAAAGAATTAAAGAATAAGGATGTTGTTTTAGGATGAACTATTTAAATTTGGCTCAAGAGATCAATGATTTAACTAAGGCTAAGATTAAACTAAATGAGTCGATGAAGAAATGGACTTCTTTTAAAGTAGGTGGAAAGGCTGATATTATTGTTCTTGTTGATGAGATCAGCCAGTTAAAAGGACTGGTTAATTATCTTAAAGAAAACAAGATTCCTTATTTTATTATTGGCCATGGGACCAATCTTTTAATTAAGGATGAAGGGGTTAAGGGAGTAGTCATTAAGTTAGTTGGTTCTTTTAAAAGAGTCTCGGTAGCTGGTAACGAAATCCAAGCTGGGGCTGGTGTATCTTTAAGTAAGCTTTTAAAGATAAGCTTAAAGCATAATCTTTCTGGTTTAGAATTTGTTACTGGAATACCGGGGAGCGTGGGAGGGTCGCTCATTATGAATGCTGGTATTCCAAACTGTAGTCTGGGAGAGGTAACAAAAAAGGTCAGAATTTTAACTTCAAAAGGAGAAGAAGTAACTTTAGAAAATAAAGATATTGATTTTTTTTACCGAGGTAGTAGTTTAAATGGATCTATAGTTTTAGGAGCTGAGTTTTCTTTAGAAAGAGCTTCTCAAGAATTAATTTTAGAAAAAGTAAAAAAATACCAAGAAAAGAGAACTTTTTTAAGTTTTCCTAATGCCGGAAGTATATTTAAAAATCCGAGAGAAGGTTTTGCTGGGGAGCTGATTGAAAAAGTAGGTTTAAAAGGTTACACCATAGGGAAGGCCCAAGTTTCTACCCAGCACGCTAATTTTATTCAAAATATAGGCCAAGCTAAAGCCGGGGACATTTTATCTTTAATTGAAAAGATTAAAGAAGCAGTCCAAAGCCAATTTGGGGTCCACTTAGAAATGGAGATTAAGATAATAGGGGGTAACGGGTGGCTTTCTTAAAGAAAGACTTAAAAGTAGCTGTCTTAATGGGAGGCTTTTCCTCAGAAAGAGAAATATCTTTAAAGAGCGGCCAGGCAGTCATTAAAGCTATTGAGAAATTAGGCTATACTCCAATAACTTTTGATGTAAATGAAAATATAGCTAAAGAATTGACTACCCAAGAAGTTGAGGTAGCCTTTATTGCTCTTCATGGACGTTTTGGGGAAGATGGAAATATTCAAAGGATCTTAGAAGACTTAAATATACCTTATGTTGGTTCTGGAGTAAAAGCAAGTGCTTTTGCCATAGACAAGATCAAGAGCAAAGAAGTCTTTATTAAAAATAATATCCTAACACCACCTTTTGTCCAGGTAAATTCTAAACCTACTCATGATCTGGTCAATTTAAATAAGTTAAGTCTTCCTTGGGTGGTAAAGCCAGCCAGAGAAGGCTCCACGATTGGAATCTCCATCGTTGAAGAGAGAGATGGATTTTTGCCAGCTTATGAGTTAGCTAAGAAGTACGATCATGATATCTTGGTTGAGGAATATATAAAAGGAAGAGAATTTACCGTAGGAGTAATAGGGGGCAAGGAATTAACTCCTTTACCGGTAATCGAGATTCTTTCTAAGAATAAATTTTATGATTTTGAAGCTAAATATACTAAAGGATTAACAGAATTTAAGATTCCTGCTATTTTAGCCGAAGATGTATATACAAAAGCACAAAAGTTAGCTTGTCAAGTTCATCAATCTTTAGGTTGTTATGGGATGTCTCGAGTCGACATGATCTGCAGCCAGGACAATCAATTATATATCTTAGAAGTCAATACTATTCCAGGATTAACGGAGCTTAGCTTGTTACCTAAAGCTGCAGCCTTTATAGACATGAGTTTTGAAGATTTAATAGATACCTTATTAAGCTATGCCTTTGAAAGAGAAAGAGATGCGTCAAAGTAAAGGCTTAGCTAAAAGATCCAATGGGCAAAAGTTATTAAAAAAAAGTAAAATAAATAAGGGAGATAATTTAAAATTTAATTTATTAAAAAGATTTACTAAGATCTCAATGATCACAGTAGTCTTTTTAGCCTTAATATTAAAAGTCTACTTTTATTTTATTAATGCTCCTTTTTTTGCAATTGATGATCCTATTATTTTAGGAATAAATAAGTTAGTCTTAATAGAAGAGGTTTCTAAGAAAGTTAATCAATATTTTAAAAAATACTTACATAGTAAAAGTCCTAATATTTTTAAGATTAATTTGAGAGAGCTTAGTAGTTATCTACAAACTCAGTTTACCGTAGCTAAAGAGATAATTATTGAGAGAAAGCTGCCTAATAAGTTAATCATTAGAGTTATCGAAAAAGAAATTATCGCTTTTATTAATACAGATTATGGAATGATTAGCGTAGATAAAGATGGGTATGTATTTCTATCTAATTTTACTAAGAGAAAAGATAATGATTACCCTATTATTACCGGGGTTAAATTTTCTAAAATAAGGTTAGAAAGAAAGATAGAAGATCCAGGAGTTAAAAAAGCATTTAAGTTAATAAATAGGATAAAATCTATTGACCCTGATTCGTTGGATGAATTTTCTGAATTTAATATCAATAGTCTTTCTCAAATAGAAGCTTATACTATATCTCAAGGAACTAAGATCTATTTTGGTCAAGATATTTCCTTAGATCTAGTAAAGAAATTATTAGCCATTATCTCTTATCTAAAACAAAAAGAAGCTTTGGTTGATTACGTAGATTTAAGGTTTAAGAATATAGTGGTGAAGTTTAAAAATTCATAGATCTAGTAAAGAAATTATTAGCCATTATCTCTTACTTAAAATAAAGAGAGGCGTTAATTGAGGATGTAGGTTAAGGTTTAAAAATTCCTGTAATACCAAAATGAAAATGTCCTAATCTGGCAAAATGAAAATGTCCTGTTTAAGGATGTAAAATATCCCTCAAAAAAGGAGGGAGAAATGGAAGAAAAGGACATTTTCGAAATGAGC
>Ga0180009_10004308_pt1 | contig 15750 bp, 21 predicted proteins | sample OS_PC_MetaG_FD_123537 | JGI IMG/M metagenome (GOLD analysis project Ga0180009, IMG submission 123537) | Groundwater microbial communities from the Aspo Hard Rock Laboratory (HRL) deep subsurface site, Sweden - OS_PC_MetaG | ecosystem: Environmental > Aquatic > Deep subsurface > Groundwater...
AACGCCAAGGGCTTTAGCCATTTTTTGTAATGTCTCAATTGTGGGGTTGGTGATCCCGCCAGACTCTAACTTTATCACCGTGTTATAAGAAATATCAGCCAATTTAGAAAGCCGGTCTTGCGATAAGCTCTTTTGTTTCCTTAACTTTTTTAGGTTTTTGCCTATTAGCGAAATCTCTCTTGACATTGTAGTATCATAATTATGATACAAAATTATTTTCATAATGTAAAGAGAATTTTAGGGAGTTTAATTTCAAATGCGCACACGGGAAGGGTGGGGCAAGCGCATTTACCTTTTTTTCTTTTCTAAAAATCGGCGGCTCGCCCGCGAAGCAGGCAGAAAGAAGTGGCGAAAGCAAGGGCGGGGCGGGAATTCCTTTCCCCCCAACCCCCTTTCCTTCCCGCCCCGCCCGAGCGTCTGGTTTTGTTCCTGCCACGCGAAGCGCGGCAATCAATTTCGTTCAAAATAGGTTCGGATTTGGTTGTATAAATGCTCCAGTATCAAACTTTCGTCTTTTTGGCCGACCGTTTCGGCGGCGCTTTGCGCCGCCATATACGGGAAAATGGGCTCGCCGCGCGCGGCGCGGCGAGCCACAAAATCAATGGGCGGCAATGGCTGCCGCCCACGAAAAAGTTGGTAAAATTTCCGAAAGTCAAATCTTGGAGCGGGATAAGGGAATCGAACCCTCTTCTCCACCTTGGAAGGGTGGCATACTACCGGTGTACTAATCCCGCAATACATGGATTATAACAAGAAACACATATGGTCTCAATTAAATTTTCAGGAAATGTTATATAATATCTCTCCATGTCCACCATCGAAATTGAACATCCAATGGGTAACTGGGACCTACATCGCAGACAATTTTATGAAAGCGGATTCTGTAGAGAAATATTGCACCTTATACTACAAGATAAAGGAGTAACCCCACAGACTCATCCGCGAGTCTACGATTTATTTGCTGGAGATGGGGGTGTAGCAGCAACACTTGTTGAATACGGCTGGGATGTCTCAAACATTACGTGTATTGATAGGCATGTGCCGGACCCCCCGATAGGGACAGTACAACAAGCGCACTGGCTTTATTGGGAATTGAGGGCGTTATCGGATGCTTTAGTGACAAATGAACCATTATCTCCTTATATTTTGGCCCATCAACAGAAGGCTGACATCGTCACTGCTGTATTCGCGCAATCCGATAAACTCACCGACCTGCCTTTTTCCTCGGATGAATTGCAACGGATCACATCATTTTTTATCAAACTGAACGGATTTGTTTATTCCGATTAAAATGTGATCCCAAAATTTAATATGTCTCAATTGCTATCGTCGATTCCTCACATCGCCCGGTTTCTCTGCATCATTGCATTGATGCTATTGCCGGAAGCAAATAAAACATATGCCATCTACAACCCCTTGTCTGTGCCGAATAACCAATATGGCATACATGTGGCAGATCCCAACGACATAGAAGATACTGCCCATTTGGTAAATTCAAACGGTGGTGATTGGGGATATGTGACACTGGTCATACAGGATAACGATATGAACAAAAATAAATGGCAGGATATCTTCAGCACCATGCGCCGCTTGCACCTCATCCCGATTGTGCGGATCGCTACGCATGTCGAAGGCGACATTTGGGTCAAACCGCAGGAAGTAAACATAGACAAATGGGCCGACTTTTTAGATTCGCTCAACTGGCCTGTTGAGAACCGCTATGTTGTCATCTTTAACGAACCCAACCACGCCAAAGAATGGGACGGCACTATCGACCCGCAGGGTTATGGCTCGATCTTGATGAAATTTGCTGGAAAACTCAAAAGCCAATCGGATGACTTCTTTATCCTTCCGGCGGGATTGGACGCATCAGCGAGCACAGATGGGGAAGCGATGGATGAAACGATATTTCTGGACCGCATGATCGTGGCCAATCCGAGATTACTTGATGCTATCGATGGCTGGACGTCGCACTCGTATCCTAATCCGGGATTTTCCGGATCACCGAATGCCTTTGGACGAGGCACCATGCGAACGTATGACTGGGAACTTAGCATACTTCGCGGACATGGACTCACGAAAGAACTGCCTGTTTTCATCACGGAAACCGGATGGGTTCACTCACAGGGTGTACAGATGAACCCGAAGTTTCTATCCGATATCGTCGTTGCCAGAAATAGCACGACATCTGCTTACTCCGTTTGGAACGACTCCCGCGTCGCCGCTGTTACTCCATTTGTCTTTAACTACCAAGACGTTCCGTTTGACCACTTCTCGTGGAAAACCATCGGAGGCGGGGGACATTACGCCCACTACGGCGCATACCAGGCAATCCCCAAAGAAAAAGGTCTACCCCGTCAAAAAGAACGGTATGAACTCATTCGTCCGCTTCTGCCCTCTACGCTTGTTGCTGACTCCACGTATACGCTTCGCACACACATTCGTAATCTCGGCCAGGGAATTCTTGATGCATCAAACGGCTATGAAATTAAGCTGGACGATGTCTCCGGGGCCTTTACCTTTTTTGCTGATCCCGCTCCATATCTTGAGCCGGACCAAGAAGGCGTCATCACAATTCACGTCAAAACGCCCAAAAAGACGGGCTCCTATGACCTTTCTGTGGTCATTCGATGGTCTACCGGCCAGCGTGTGGTTGAAGAAACGGGTGTTACCATTATCCCGCCGCCGAGCATAACGATACGCGCAAAGGTCGGATGGCTGAAAACAAGTAATGCCACGAACGCAATCGTCCTTATTTACGATACTCATGACACGCTTATTCATAAATTCACCGGGATAACGCTTGCCAACGGAGAGACTATTGTAGACAATCTCCATCATATCGTCCCGGGCAACCGCTACCGCATCGTTCTCGTCTTTCCGTACTATCTGCCCAGGCAGACAATCGCAGTCCTCCAAAAAGACACGACTGCCATACTCTTCAAACGTCTTTTACCTTTGGACTTTAACAATGACGGGGCCCTGCGGCTCAATGATATTCCTGCCTTATTGCAAACGCGTCCCCACGAGATTTTCTCACGATTCTTCGGTCTCTGATATTTTGGTGTTTTCTACGAAATACGCTATACTCTAGATGTTTGGTGGCTGTAGCTCAGCGGCAGAGCGCCTGCCTGTGGAGCAGGATGTCGGGGGTTCAACTCCCCTCAGTCACCCAAGGGTCTTTCATAACGAGAATATATAATACTGCCCGCATCTCTTCTCTTACATTCCACATCTTTATAGCGGATAGGTATTTCGAATCGCACAAAAATCTGCTATAATGTATTTATTATGAAAGTTAGCAAATTAGATTACTTGATCGAATTAACGTACGATGTCTCCTACAAAGGCTATGTTGCTGATGTGGTCAATTTGTATGGGTGCATGTCTCAAGGAAAAACGAAAGAGGAAGCGTTAGTAAACGCGGAAAAAGCCATAAAGGCCTATATGAAAACCCTCGTTAAAACAGGCAAAAACATCGACATTGTTCAAAAAAGTGTCGAAACTCCAATACCGATGGCATATGCCTAAACTTACCAACATCTCCGGTAAGAAGGCAGTAAGGGCGTTTGTCAAATTTGGTTACATTCATGTCCACACATCTGGAGATCACACAATCCTGCAAAAACACGGTTCTCCGACACTCTCAATCCCACTCCATAAAGAGGTGGCGCAATTTCTCCTAAAATCGCAGGCCAAAAGAGCTGACATTTCGATCGATGATTTTATCAAGGCTTTGAAATAAATCAAAAGTATAAACTGAGCTGGCTACTTATAACATCCCTCACCTTCCATATCTCTCTCACCATCGGTTCTAACTGGCTATCGGCGACACTAAATATGCAACGTTCTATATACTATCCGTAATACAGTTTCTTGGATGTTTGAGGTAAAATAAGTTTGTAGCTGGTCCCGTAGCAGGTTAGCTGATGTTGGTAATTTTAAGCAGGGAGTTACGATTGCCCAGCATATTGAAGAGGTTGCGGTCTATTGTCCGGGCGTTGCGTTTATTCTCGACCAAGACACAGCAATTGCTTTATCGAAAGACGAAAGTAAACCAGTAACATTGATAGATTACGGAAATGACCATTGCTTGCTAACAGGTTTAAATGCCAGAGGTATTGATGTCTTTTTAACTTGCCCTATGGAAGTTATTAGAGCATCTGGAGAGTTAACTATTGTTACGTATAAACCCTGATACGACCCCTGTACTCCCACAAAATCTGGAATCCGACAGAGGTGATATAATGAAACAGTCCGAACAAATTTCTATGAATGACGAATCTATAACAACCGACGAGGCCTCTCACATCAAAGTAGCGGAACAACAAACTCAGGAACAACTTCCTGCGGAAAAGACAGGCCATACTCTTCGATCTGCTATAGAACAGCTAGCCAAATCATACGCAGAAGGAATATCTGCCGGCAGACAGAATATCACCCCCGTTCATGTTGATGAAATGGCTTCAAGACTTGCAAAATTTTATGAAATGGTGCGCAAAGTCATCGACTGGAAAGAAGACAATGTCCTGCGAAGAAGCGCAACTGAACGCATCCTCAAACGTTTACTTTTTCCAAAACTTTCAGGTGTTACATTCAATGGGAATATTGATACATACAAATTTGCGTATATCATAACGATAGATCTTATCCGGGGCGGTCACCTCCCGAACGATGAAGTCCCGCAGGAAAGTATCCAAACGGTAGAACTTGCGCTCAAAAAATATCTTTATGTCCTTGCGCATGCGAAGTTTTCTTCTTCCGACGTATTTCCGATTAAGAGAAAAATTAATTTTGCTACGTTCCTCATCGAGCTGGCAGCCTGCGAAATAGAGGAAATACTGACAAATCCGGTAAAGGAACAAACACTCCTTCGCACCATGACGGATCAACTCAATGAACGCATATCCGTCGTTCCATCGGGGAGCTTATCCGAAGATGACAAAAAAACCCAAGTATTTATCGCAACATGCCGAACGCTGTATGATTTGGACGACCAGTTTATTCTGTACCAGCTGCTCAAGTTCGCGTATCCATCGTGGTCAACCCACTCTCAGGAAATGCTGGAAAAGCTTGCCGGGGATATACCGTCTATCTGGGAGAGATCAAATCACATTTTGGAACATCCTCTCGCAAGGCAGTTTTATACGATTTGTGAACGCTTAGATACGATCTATACGCTATTAGGGGACGTCATGGATAAATATAAAAGCACGTCGAAAAAACTTCTCCTAGACTTAACAAATAGAGAACTTATCACAAAATACCTGACTGAGGCATACGAGATACGATATGTTTCTCTTAAATCAAGGCTCGTGCGGCTTGCTATCTTTTCTACTCTTTCGGTTTTTCTGTCTAATTGGGCAACATTTTTCATAGTAGAAGTACCGCTCGCTGAATTATTTTATGAGGGATTTAATCTGTTTACGGCATTCATGGATTTTCTTATTCCTACAGCCGTTATGTTTATTCTGGTTATCATCATTCGGCCGCCGGCAAAAGAGAACCTTTCGCGAGTACTTCAGACGGCATATCAACTATTGTATGACGAAGAAAAAAATAATCTGTTTGAAGTACGAGTAAAAAGCAGGCGCAATCCCATTTTCACGTTTATTATAGGCATACTTTATACGACTATGTCGATGTTCTTTCTTGTATTTATCGCCTGGATCTTTTATATCGCCAGATTACCTTTCACCTCTGTGGTTTTTGACACGTTCACCATTGCTCTCACCATATTTGCAGCGGTTCTCATACGCAATAAAGCCCGGGAACTCAACGTTGATGACAGGGTAAGCATATGGGAGTTTTTCCTTGATATGTTTTCCGTACCCATTGCGAAAATCGGCTCGTTTCTGGCCGCCAAATGGAAAGAGTACAATATTATAGCTATTCTCTTCACATTTCTCATAGAAACCCCGCTTGTCGTCATTGTTGATTTCATTGAAAGCTGGAGCCAATACATCAAGGAACGACGGAGCGAATTACACTAAGCTCCCATTCATGAGTCAGCTTCATCCGCGCCAAAAAAGAGGAAATAGCCTGAATGAAATTATTGAGTAATCCCGTGTACTGGCCCTAAATCACCGACAACTTCCGGAATTTGAAAAAAGTAATGGATATTCGGTGGAAACTTTTTTGGGTACTCTTGTCCCCACACTGACTCGGTCCCAATCACAAAAAATTGGATAGAGGATGATTGCCTATACCCGACACGATGTGTGAGTTTCGTCATCTGATTAACGGTTGTCTCGGTAGTAGCAATATCATCAAGCCCGATCACCAACTTTGTGTTTTTTATCAGCGCCGCCTGTGCTTCCTTAGCAGCAATAAATTTATGCAAACCCCTTGCTTTTGTAATGACGGAATCGCACGGAAGGACGGTATCCGGGGCGGCCTGGCGTTCCACTTCTTTTTTATTGTACCCTCCGATTAACTGTGCATATTGTAGCTGTTCGCCGAATGTCGCGGCTAAATCCTCATATAATATAAAAAACAATTCTTCGGTTTTATCTGACGGCGGGCTGATGAGCGTAATATATTCTCCCCGACCTAATGTCGCAACAATTGGTCGCAAGTGAGCCTCTAATCGGCTATATAACCCAATTCTTGACGCATCAGCCAATGGCTGATTTTCGATCACATGCGCATACGCAACCCATACTGGGCTCTCTTTCCCGACATTGAGAACCGGTAGGGTCACCAAACTGCCGGCTACATTAACATCCAAATGAATTTTACCGTCCCCGGTGCGGTAAAACTGATCCGGAGTATAGATATTTACATCAGGAGAAAAAAGCCGGGCACCATCCGGTGTTTGTCCGGCAATGCGAATATCCTTTTTGAACATAGTAATTCTTATAGCGATTCCTCAGGAACAATGCAAGAGGGAATTTGCTTCGTCCGCGCGAAAAAAAGAAGAAATCGTGTAAGCTTGTTGGTACGCTCTATGCTATAATCCCCGGATATGGAATATATAAAAGCTTTTCCTTATGATGTCGAAGCCGCATGTATTCACGAGCAAACACCTGAATTTAGTCTAATTCCTCCAAAGGATATATTGCACGTCAACGTAGGAAGCATCGCTATCGGTTCCATCGAAGATAGATTTCGCAGTAAAGGATTTTATCTGTGTTCCGGCATCGCTATCAAAGACCCTTTTGAACAAAAATTTGGATTTTTTCATGTCTATCCAGGTCATGAATTGACGGACGATGACATAAAGACTCTCACGCCGCTTGCGGACGGCTCCGCGTGTCTCATCCGGGGATCAAACAGTACAGAAAAGCGCCGGTTATTGCGCGAATTATCAGAGCGATTGAGCATCATACATACCGATACAATCGCCGTCGATACCTGTTCGACAAACGATAAATCTTTATGCTTTCACGTCGCGTATCGACCTGCAGCAAATCAGATGCTCGTTGCAAGAATTTCACATAAAGACGTGCTTACCTATGTCGCGTTTAAATCCTAACGATACATATACCGGTGTTTGCGAAAAATACGGCAGGGCACAGTCGCTCCGCTCCGCGGGGCTCGCGCTGCCCCTACCTTTTCTGCAATTTCCAAAATGGTGAACGTTTTCGAATAAATTCGAACGGATTTCAAACAAAGGTAGGCGCGGCTAGTGCGGCCGGCCGCTTGCCGCGCCATCTTCGCTTGGCCTTCGGCCTCGCTTATTTTCAGCGCGCGCGACTTTTGCCTGCTTCGCTGGCAACAAAATAATACAACAATTTATGTTAAACTTAAAGTATAAAAATATGTTAACTTTGGGCCATTTATAAGCTTCTTACCTCATATCTCAAATACCCACAATTTATGGTGTGCCATTAACTTCTGCTGATCAAATTTTAGTAGTTGGAGCTGGTTATGTTTTGGATCTCGATTTACTTATTGCAAAATTTTTTGTGAAACGAGAAGCGTATCATCATTTACTTCCAACTCATACACCTCTGTTTGTCATTATATTTTCTATGTTTGCGTTTATTTTATTAAAAAATGTATTTTCTCCAACAGTACAGCTTTTGTCCTTTATCGCAATGATGGTTCACCTCGTTTTAGATGATATTGGGTATTGGTTTTGCAAATTGGGCTTGCAAAAAGTGAGTGAAGTTCCTCAAATATTTTGGCTTTATCCTTTCGACAACAGAAGACAACATTATGTCAAGAATTGGCAGTTCGAGAATAATGTATCAAATCATGGAATAATTAAATCTTATTTAACCAAAGCACCAGCGAATATCATCTCTGAGCTATTACTTTTTACATTTGCGCTTCTAGTTTTTCTAAGTAATAAAGGAGTTATTAAATAGCTCTTTAAAATTTTTGCGTCACGCTAAGCGAGACAACTAACAAGCTCAACTTGACGTTTTTTCCTGTCGAGCTAAGCCCGATTGTTCGACTTTTTAGGAGGTCCACCACAAATTAACACTCAGTTACCGAAAGCAATAGCTTTTTAAAGATATTTGTAATCTAGTTTTGTAAATATGTCTTTAAGTTGTATCTTTAATTCACCTCGTCCGTTTCCGCCTTTTAAGTATTTTTCCCTCCGTCTTGCATCTGATTCTAAATTATATGCTTCGTAATAAATCAATTTCAAAGGTCTTCTGTGTTTTGTAGTTTTAACGTATCCTTCTGTATGCGCTTTAAAACGTGAACGCAGATTATCGCTGTATCCAGTATATAACTGTTTGTCCTTGGCAGAAAACAGAATATAGACATAGTACATATTATCTTAACTTGGTGAGCCAGCTAAGCTGGCTAACACCGAGCTAAGCTAGGTGAGCCGCCCGAGAGTCGAACTCGGAACCGATACCTTAAGAGGGTACTGCTCTGCCAATTGAGCTAGCGGCCCGTCATTACATCTGCGCCTCTGGAGGGAATCGAACCCCCATCAGTAGTTCCGAAGACTACTGCTTTATCCGTTAAGCTACAGAGGCACACGAAGGCGTATACTCCGAGCGTATTATAGCATCAAGGCGCTAAATTTACGTAATATTCATTTTTCCGCATTTTTACCGTATCTCCTTGACACGATCTTACGGATATGTAACGATATATTATATGACACGCAAAGGACTTGTAGTTATTTTATGGTTCCCCTTGACAACCATTCTCCTCATTGCAAATCTTACGCTCCTTGCCCGTATGGGACGGCAAGGGTCGACAGATAAATTTGCGCAAACACATACATTAAGCTCGATTGGCTCGCTGACTCGTCTGACAGCTACAGCAAACACCGGCCAAGTCCTCGGTGATGAAATCATACCTGGCGACGCCAGGGATTTACTCATTGCATCCTTTCTCTCTGCCCATAATTCGCCCATGGCTCCATATGCCGACGAAATTGTACAGCAGGCAGATGCCTATGGCATTGACTTTCGTTTGATATCCGCTATTGCCATGTGCGAATCAAATGCCGGAAAATTTATGCCAACGAGTGACTCATATAACGCATGGGGAATAGCGGTCTATACGGGCAAAAATACCGGCAAGACCTTCTCAAACTGGTCACACGGTATCGAATGGGTCTCCCGATATATTAAGGAAAAATTTTATGACAGGGGGATTTCGGATCTTCGCGAAATCAGCAAAACTTGGGCGCCTCCGTCTGTAGAAAACGGTTATTCATGGTCAAACTGCGTTGAAGGATTCATACGGTCGATCCGGTAATCGAGGCTAGCCTCAATTTTCTCCTGCTATGAAGAAATTAGCCTATATAATTTGACAAAAGGCCAATATTAGTATATAATCTCTTTCAGATCCTAAAGTAGACATGTGTAATGCTAGTTCTGCTTTAGGATTTTTTTATGAAACACAGAATAGTATTTATTATTATAGCTCTGTTGCTTATTGCGACGTTCTCAAAACCTGTCAGAGCGGCTGAGCCTGTTTCGGACGCTTCTGCGGCGCTTTCTTTTGGAAAAATCGCGCGGGATACGCGCGTCGATATGCTTACTGCGTACCTAAACGCATATAATTCGCCGCTTACTGCGGAGTCAAAACATTTTATTGCAGAAGCAGACCGATTACACCTTGACTGGAGGCTCGTTGCTGCCATATCCGGCGTAGAATCAACATTCGGAAAGAACATCCCTCCCAGATCATACAACGCATGGGGATGGGGAATACCCACAGGCACTCAAAGCGGACTAGCGTTTACAAGCTGGAAAGAAGGTATTACTGCCGTATCGGAAGGACTTCGATATAACTACTTTGATCGCGGTCTTCAGACCATCGAACAGGTAGGCCGTGTATACGCAGCCTCTCCTCGCTGGGCAGGCAACGTACGATATTTTCTGAATAATATCGATGCGTTCACCCCCACTGACCCTGATCTTCTGGAAGTCATACTCTAGTCGTGTATAATAAGGACTATGTCGGAGTGGCGGAACCGGAAGACGCGCAGGCCCTAGGAGCCTGTGGGGTAAACCCGTGAGAGTTCAACTCTCTCCTCCGACACTACTCTTTTCAGGTAAACGCGTCCCGCTGAGCTGGATGGGGTAACTTTTGAGAGTTCGAGTCTCTCCTCTGGCACAACCGTATATCAACTCCCATTGCCCTCAATTTCCATGAGTGATACGATGAGTATATGAAGAGCTTCGCCATTGCCGTTATTGTTATTCTAGGGCTTTGGTTCGTTCCACATGTTTCTGCCACTTCCGAAAAGGCATACCAGGATTATCTCTATCAGTCCGATCGCTTCAGACAGGCAATTACTGAATTTCAGACAGCCAAAGCAGAGTATGAACAGTACAAATCGCTCTCAAGCCAAACAGCAGCCCTCGCTAAAACCATCACCCTGCTTACCCAACGTAATGGCATGCTCCGAACGTATCTTTTGCTCCTCAACGAGAAACTCGACGAAGATACGGGGTTGGCCTCCCATGACAAACAATCCTATCAGGCTCTCCTTCAAAGCGAAATTGGTTTTTTGGAAAAAAACACCGCGTCAATTACTGCTGTCGGATCACTTGAGGAAGCCAAAGACGTATCCCGGAACCTTGAATCACATTATGACATGTTTTCTGCGTCTGTTCGTCGAACAATCATCGGTATTTCACTTGGGCGCCTTAATGCTCTGGCACGCCGATATGACGAACTTACACCCGCAATACAGAGTCTTATTACTACATATCGCAATCAGTACTCACCGGAGAAGCAAGCGACGTTTGACCGCTGGCTGGTTGCTATTACCAACAAAAGAAGCCTCTTCCAGCAAAAAGCAGACGAAATTACCCGCAATACTACTGAAATGACCGGAGATCATTATGACATCGATCGCATGTTCTCTCAAATGCTCAATAGCCTTGGTGAAGCGAGACAATTCTTGGCCGATGGGGCGTCATATCTCCGTGAACTTATCGTAGCATTGCAATACCGGGATTAAAACATGAATCTCACTAATCCAAAAGCACCAAATCACATAAGCTCTGAAGGCTCAACCGGGGAGCCATCAACTGTTTTTAACCAAACTGATACCGGTGATAGTTCCATTCCAATATCGGACACAGCTTCACAGTCAAACGGTCCGCCATTGAAGTTATTTAGCTTTCGGCGCCGGCTTATTCCCTTCATATTTATCCTTTTGGGTATTGCAGCACTTTTCATCGCACGCAATGTTGTTCGTTCTCCTGCACCGACCCCTGCTAGGCGTACGGCCACCTCAATCACGCCGACCATATCTATCCCTGCACCAAATAAAAATTTATCAACTGTCGCAACGCAAAGCGCGTTTGTAGCTCTTGAAGTATCAACAGCTTCGTTGTCGGCCGAAATAGACTCCTTTAACCCTAATGATCCCAGTCTTACCCCTCCGAACATCACATTGCCCCTTGAACTTCCGTGAACCTTTACCATGCACAGATAAATGTGTTAAACTCCTCCCATGACACAATCCACCCTCAAGCGTCTTGAAGACGGTACCATAGAGATAACAATCACAATCCCTAGGGCAGACGTAACAAAGGCATATGCCGCCGGTCTGTCTGAACTTACCAAACAAACGGAAATAAATGGGTTCCGCAAGGGCAAGGCTCCGGAGGCGATGGTCGAAAAAAGGCTCGGTAAAAACAAAATATTCGAGGAAGCCCTCAACAGCCTTCTGCCCGCTTCTTATAGCGAAGCCGTCGCTACTCTCAAGCTTCATCCAATCGTTTCGCCGAGTGTCGAGCTCAAAGAAGCACAGGAAGGTAAAGATTGGGTCGTGGTGGCCAAAACATGTGAAAGGCCAACAATCACGCTTGGTGACTACAAAAAGGTCGTACGCGAACTAAAGATATCCAAACGCACACAACTATGGGTTCCGGGTAAAGACCAGGCCCCTGACACACAAGAAGACCCTAAAGCGAAAGAAAAAAAGCCTACGCTTGACGAACTTGTCACAGCGTTTTTGACGGTTGTAGATGTCAAAATCCCAAGCCTCCTCATCGAACACGAGGTCAACCGTCAATTGTCTTTGCTTATCGACCAAACCAAGAAACTCGGGCTGACCGTAGAACAATATCTGGCATCAACAAACAGAACGATCGAAGGGATTCGAAAAGAATATGAAGAGCTTGCGCAACGGTCGCTTACGTTAGAGTTCGCCCTGGAGATCCTTGCTGATCGGGAAAATATTGTCGTAACCGATACGGATATCGAAACAATTCTAAAAACGGCAAAAACCGATGACGAGCGTAAAACTCTCGAAAAAGAAAAATATTACCTGACATCCGTCATGCGACGCCAAAAAACGCTTGACTTCCTTTCTAATCTGTAATATAGCTAAAGAGTATTTGTACCCATGCCCAGCCTGTAGTATAATGAACTCAAACAATATGAACTTTCAATCACTGCCCAAAAAGAAGCAGCCTGTCCTCACTAATGACAGCATCCTTGAGTCTCTGCGCAGCATCGGAAGCGGTGTAGGTAAAACCGTAGCAAAAGACGTGGTGGGGAAAGTCGGCAGTGACACGCTCGCTTCTCTCTTTGGGGCGCTACCTAAACGCGGAGAAATTACACCGGACAGACCTTTTGCAGGCAGATACGAACAGCAGGTGCGGCCGCAACCCCGACCGGAAATTCCGCAACAGCTTATTGAGAATGAAAAAGTCATGGTTCAACGCCAGCTTGAAACGATCCGAGCCGAACTGAAAGCTCTGGTTGCTTCTATGAAAAATCTTCACCAGGAAATACAGAAGGCCATTGAAGAGACGCCGGTGGATCCGGGCATCTATCACGTAAACTTTTTTGAACGACTTCGAGCTGTTCTTAAAATTCTGCGCGAACAGATTAAAGATAGCAGAAGCTGGCTGGCGTTGTGGAATAATCGTAAACAAAAAAAGCACTTTTGGGGACTTTACAAAAAACACGGTACCAAATTCGGTCTTTCTTCCGAACGCACTCTTGCAACCTCCGCAGGATAATAGCGTGTTGCCTCTCGCTACTCTCACCGCGTATAATTGAGCAGGAAATCAGATGCTAGTGTCGGTTCACACCGCGCCTGCACTGGCCGGTTAGCTCAGTTGGTTAGAGCGTTGCATTCACATTGCAGAAGTCGGGGGTTCAAATCCCTCACCGGCCACTCGTTTCTGCGGGAGGTTCAATGATTACAATATTTTTTATTCTTCTACAGCTTCTGCTTGCCCTTTTTTTCTTTTTCCTGTGTCTTGCATTTATCACTGGCGGACCTTTTGTACCGTCTAAACGCAAAAGTAGCGAAACTATGGTAAAACTGGCGCACCTTTTGCCGGGCATGAACGTCTGCGACTTGGGCTCAGGCGACGGCAGATTGTTATTTCTGGCGGCTCGAGAGGGAGCCCACGCGGTGGGGTATGAAATTAACCCGGTTCTCGTCTGCTATACGCGCCTGCGCGCATGGTTCTCTCCATACCGCTTACTCATCCGCGTATACTGGAAAAACTTGTGGCACGCGGATATTCATGATGCGGATGTAATTTTCGTGTACTTATTGCCTTGGAAAATGGAACGCCTTGCGGATAAATTAAAAAGCGAACTCAAGCCCGGCACGATCGTGGTCTGCAATAGTTTTATCTTCCCGAAATGGAAAATCCTCCGACAGGATACGGGGAATCACGTGTATGTTTTTCGGGTATAACCATCACATAACACCAAATGTCACTCGGTCCGCAGTAGCCGCTAGCACTACAGCATCCCTTCCATAGAATCTTACGTTACTATAAATCTCTATTAAAGACATCCAGCGTGTGCCCTTCCTTCCGTCCTTTTGAGTCAACTGATCTAAATGCGTAATAAAGGCATGTAGCCGGTCTTCATAGGGTCCTTCCATGGGTTGTATACTAGCATCCAGTTCTTGCTTGAGATCATCCCTCAGGCGTTGACAGTATTCTTCTATCTTTCTGGTGACATACTCCGTATCCGTTTCTTCTACAACTTCTTTTGATCCAGATTTTTTTGGCATATCTTCTCCTTTCTTTCTGGAAGATGATAGCGCGCTCCCTCTACTTTGTCAAGTGCAAGCAGGCAAGCGGGCCGTTGACAAAACCACACGTCGTACTACAATCGGGATATGATGACGTTTGACGGACAACAGGAGGGAGAGCGGGTACTCTACGCCATAACACCACATCCGATACACAAGTATCTTGCTATCGCGCGGCTCATATTTTTGTCGCTCTTTTTCTTCGTCGTCCTGTGGGTGATCGGCGGCATTGTGCCGGCAATGACCCTCGGGCTCCGACTCGCCGGATTCTTACTCTCAGTTCTCCTGCTTATAGTCGGGTTTTGGTGGAACCTCACGGTTTTCCGAAAATCAAGGAGCTACATTACAGACCGGCGTATCATCCGGTTTGACGTCGTATCTCCGTTTTTTACGACCAAACGGGCACTATTCTGGAATGAAGCGCTCAAAGCAAAAGCATATGCCTCCAATATATTCTTCCGGTCACTCAAGATCGGTACGATTGACGTGGAACCACAGCTTGCCGAACACGAAGACGTGCGCGTCACAGACGTCTACTACTTTGAAGACCTGGCCAATTACATTGATAAAATATTATTTACGTTTAAAAATGCTCCAGCAGAAATTGCCACCATCAAGCCGTTTGTACCCAAAGCGAAAGGGCAACGGGACGGTTGACTTCCACGTTTCCCCGCTGTAAATTGAAGATATGATTACCGACGCAGATATCAAAAAATTAAAGGCTGTTTTTGCCACCAAGGATGATCTCAAAGCGATGGAACAACGCTTTGATAAAAAGTTTGCTACCAAAAAACGATCTGAAGGCATTTGCCACCAAAGATAATCTGAAAGCGATGGAAAAACGACTGAAGAAAGAAATCGTTGAAGATGTTGTCTATTATCTCCAAGAAAATATTCTTCCTCTTCTAAACGAATACGGCAAACGTCTTGATCGATTGGAAAAACGCGTCGGAGGATTTCCGGCTCTAGCTTGACACGCAAGAAAAGCCGTGTAATAATACACTATTCTCGTTTGTATGAGCCTACCAACCTCAGAGAGAGTCGCTGCATCAGGCCGCCACAGGCGAGCCAAGCGTAAAGATGTTAATTAAGTCACTAAAGTTGGATGGAACCTCCCGGTGTACACCGGGATCCAACAGAAGGTGGCTTTTTTTGTATGAAAAAACAATTAAACCAATACACTACCACGGCACGCTCCTATTTTGTTAGGAGATGTGTTCGTGGGTAAAAACGTTCTCACCTTCGAAGACACCTCTTAATAAAGAGGAGAAGGAGGTGATTAGAATGAATAGTGTAGAAAATGA
>Ga0180009_10004309_pt1 | contig 15747 bp, 15 predicted proteins | sample OS_PC_MetaG_FD_123537 | JGI IMG/M metagenome (GOLD analysis project Ga0180009, IMG submission 123537) | Groundwater microbial communities from the Aspo Hard Rock Laboratory (HRL) deep subsurface site, Sweden - OS_PC_MetaG | ecosystem: Environmental > Aquatic > Deep subsurface > Groundwater...
GCTCCAATTTCAAGGTCAAAGCCTATAGAAACCCTTGTTATGAATAGGGGTGTTTATGATTCTAATGCCGAGTATAGGAACGGGATGGATTCGGAAAAAATGGAACCACTACCTATTTCATGGGCTATAAAAACAGTGGATGACACAACCACCCAGTACTTTATTAGAATGATTACGGGTTCTTCACCTCTTAAAGTAAGAAATAAAGTAATAAGGAGTACAAAAGGGGAAAGCAAGATTGATGGTGTTAGCACTCCACAATTTAGTGACACATCTAAATTGACTTTGGATGTTCAGGTTTTATGGGATGGGACATCCGACCTCGGCTTTAAATGGAGGGAGGTTTATTTCCCAGGTGCTCAGCAAACTATTAGTGAAAGTGAAGATGAGGTTGTTTTGAATATAAACGGTATGGTTTACGGTGATGTGACCAGAATAACTGCTTTTCTGGCAGGGACAACTATTCTTGGAAATTCAGCAGGACCATCATAATCAATTTTAAATGAATAAAAGGAGAGTAGATGGATAAAGAAAATGATGTTTTGGAAGTAACGGAATTTATTGAAGGGCAACCTATTTTTGAGTCAAAAGGAATATCACTTGTGAAGATTACCAAAGTGATACAGGATGATGATGGGAAGCCTATTAATCAAATTAGTACATTAAGGATACCTATCAAATCCAGTGGGGTAGATGAACTTGTAAAAGAATTTGGAAGAGAATCTCCAAAACCCCCAGTTGTAAACAAAGTGATAAAACCAGGGACTGATTTGGCTAAGCAACTTGGAATGACAGAAAAAGGATGGGTTCAAGGGTTTGATTTAACAGATCCTGAATATATTAAAACCTTGGATGAACATAACAGACTTCTTGGAATGAAAGTGGTCCTTAAAGGCCTGGCAGTTATTATCAAAGATAAAGAGGGAAATATTGTTGAAGACGATAATGAAAAGGTGAGAATCCTTCGAGGTATGGGGTTAACAGGAGAACAGTTTACCCAAATTGCTAATGATATTTCAATGCTTACAAAATGGGAGGAGGTTCGTGAAGACGCTTTTTTGTCCAGATGATGGGCCTGAATAATATTGAGAGAATCACTCCAATGTTTATGGATATGATAATTTGTACTCAATATCTTCACTGCCTTCCAAGTGATTTTTATGATGCTCCAAAACGGGATAGGAAAATGTTAAGATTATTTTTTGAGGTATCCATGGTTAAAAACCAAAAAATAAATGATAAGGATAGATTGATGTCATCACAAAGCAATCTTTCAGAAATAGATAAACCAAAGTTGGATACTCGCAATAGGAGATAAATGTGGCATTATCAACTGAAGGAATAAATGTAAAACTTGGGGCAGATATAAAGAGTTTTGAATCTGCTTTAGGCGCTGCGGGTCAAAAGTTTGAAGCCTTTGGAAAAAGGATTAGAAATGTTGCATTAGGTGTCGCAGGAATTCTTGCTCCTGTAACTTGGATGGGTGCAAACTTTGATCGTGAAATGCGGTTTATGACTTCCGTTGTGACAAGGGCAGGAGAAGATTGGGGTAGAAACTTTGCTATGATGACCAGTCGTGCCCGTGAATTAGGGGCTACAACTGAATTTACAGCCAAAGAAGTTGGAGAGGGTATGAAGTTTTTGGCTATGGCTGGATTTGATACCCGAAAAGTTTATGAAGCAATTCCAGGAACATTGGATTTGGCAACAGCTGGAATGATGGATTTAGGTCAAGCAGCTGATATTGCAACTAACATTTTAACTCAGATGGGGCTTGAAACAAGTGAACTTGGACGTGTTAGTGATGTTCTCGCTAAGGTTCAATCCACAGCGAACACTAATATTCAACAGGTAGCAGAAGCATTTGTTTATAGTGGCACCATGGCTCGTATGATGGGTATGGAAGTGGAGGAATTGGCGGGTTTTCTTGGTCTTCTTGCCAATAATGGAATTAGAGCATCTCTGGCTGGTACAACTTTAAGACAAGCTATGATGAAGTTGGCTGATCCTTCTAAGGATGCTCAAGAAATCATGGACAAATATAATCTTTCTATAAGAGAGGCTGATGGGTCACTTAGAAATTTTACAGAAGTTATTCTTGATTTGGTTGATACCGGAATGGATGCTCCGGAAGCAATTAAACTTCTTGGAGCAAGGGCAGGTGGGTTAGCTGCTCTCTTTAATATGACCAGTAATGAGATTCGGACTTATATTCGTGAATTAGAAAAAGCAGAAGGAACCACTAAAACATTAGCAGATGCTATACGGACTTCTCTTTGGGGATCGTTTAAGACTTTGTGGTCAAGTATGCAAGAAATTGGGCATATTGTTTTTGACACTTATAAGAATGATTTAAAAGAAGCCGTTGACGGAATTACAAATCTCGTTCGGGCAGTAGGAAAGTTAATCTCGATCAATAAAGAACTAATAACAATGCAAATTCACAATGTTTTTGAAAAACTTAAAAACAGCATAGAATTTGTCTTTAATATTTTAAAGGCAAATCCTGACATTTTAGAATATGGTTTATTAGGATATTTGCTTTATGGTAAAAAAGGACTTGTTCTTATTGGTGGAGGAATGGCACTTTACGAACAATTTATGAAGAATTTTTTCCCACAAAGCGAAATGGATAAAAAGGTAGTAGCACTTAAAAAATTGCAAGAAGAACAAGAAAATATGTTGAATCGAGTCACACGATTAAATACTGGACTTGAAAAACTTAATAAACAATGGGAAATATATCCTAATTCACAAACGAAGGACAGAATTAAGATATTGAGAGATGAGAAAGAAAGACTCCAAGAAACAATGGAGAGAAATGGTGTTGCAATTCATTCTTTGAAATCCAGAACGAGTGAATTGGATAAAGAGAACCTAAATTTTATTCAAACTTTGAATAAGCTTTGGGAAGATTATCAGAAGCTTATGACGACCCAGGGAAAGGTGGAAACTGAAACGGAAAAGATTACAGATGCTCTTTATACTCAAAAAATGGAAATGGAGGCCATTATGGGCATGGATGTATATTGGGCAGAAGCGGCTATGAAAAATTCGGAAGATAGGACAAAGAAAGAATTAGAAGAACTTGAAAAACAAAGAAAGGCACAAGAAAAAGCATTGGATGTTATTAGAGATCATTATCAAAGTGTATATAGTGATATAAATAAAATGACTGCTGAAAAATATGCTTTTTCAATTGCTCAGTTGGATAAGGAATATAAGGAACATGCCAAATATGTTCAGGATAAAAAAATATTAGATCAAGGATATTTGGAAAAGAAGCAAGAGCTTGATAGAGCATTAAAATTGAGTTCAGGGACATTTTTTGATGGTTGGAAGGTTGGTCTTCAGGATATGGAAAAAAATCAAAATTCCAGTGCCCAAGTAGGACTTGAAACTTTTCAAGCCTTTACAAGAAGTGTCGGAGGATTATTTCGTTCCTTTGTTGATGATGTTTTTAATGGGGAGTTAAAAAGTGCCGAAGAATATTTTAAAGCATTTGTTATGAATATTCTTGGTATTTGGGTTGATCTATTAGCTCAAATGGCAGCAAAAGATTTAGGAAAGTCGATTGTATCCGGAATTGGGACAATTGCATCCGGAATTGGAAATCTTCTTGGGATAGGTACCCCTGCGGCGATAGGAGGGGCTGAGATGGGAGCCCTGGCAGGTTATGATGTTGCAATGGCTGGTCTCTATCATAAGGGCGGAGTAGTAGGTTATGCTTCAATACCGGCCACAATTGTAAACCCCGAAATGTTTCATAACGCTCCCCGTCTCCATGAAGGGCTTAAATCAGATGAATTTCCGGCAATCCTTCAGCAGGGTGAGACGGTACTCCCAAAGGGTACTCGGCCCGGCACGGGAGGGGATACCCATATTCATTATGTAGTGACAAAAAACACATTCATGGACCAGGAAACCTTCGAGAACACGATTCGAATTATATCCGCCGCAACAGCGATGCAGGTTTTACCTGCCGCTCTTTATGCGGATTACCAGAACATCGGGATAACCAGGTCTCTCATTAGGAAAGGGAGGTAAATATACTATGGCAGCTGATGATTTTACTCTGATTCCTACCTGGGTAATTCCCTTTGCACCAGAATTCCATAACATCATCACCCAATCGGAAAGCATGAAAAAGAATTACCAAAATCTTAGTTCCAACCCGGTGATGAAATTCAAGTTAATATTTGAAAAGTTGGGTGATACAAACTTTTGGACACTCCACAACCATTACTATGGCCGCTATGGAGGTTATGACTCTTTTAGCTGGCAGAGTGTCCCATCCTATATCGATACAAACCAGGACGGCACGCCTGACGGAACTGACATGACTGGTAGATGGGTAGAGGGTAGTTTTCAATTTCAACCAGAATCCCGCTCCTGGAGTGCAGAAATAGTTTTTGAGAAGGTGATAGTATAAAATGCCAAAAGGTTTAGACGCTAATGTTCTTGCCCAAACTGATGCTGTTCAATCTCGGCCAGTCCTTTTGTTTACGATCACGCTGGCAGAATCCGGAACCTTGAGATATGCAGCATCGCAATTGAATATCACATTCCCTACAGGCGGCAATGTTTATACTGCTAAAGCTATCCTTATGTCCAACATCATAAGAAGAGCAGAGGGGCAGATAGTCAGGGCCGTAATACAGTTTGATAATGTAGCCAAGGATATGTCAGGGTATGCAGCGGCGGAATCTTTTGACGGCCAAGCGATAAGCGTAAAGAGGATATGGCGGGACGCTGTAGGCAGCGCGGCTTATTACAATGAAATATTGAACGGGTACATGGAAGAAGTTACATCAATCGGCCGGGAGTGGATGGAGGTAAAGGTAATAGAAGGCAAATCACTCCAGCGCCAAGCCCTGATACCGATTTATCAAAAACTTTGTAACCATAGATTCGGCGATTCACAGTGCAATGCAGACAGCCTCGCTAATTTGATTGTTTTAACAGCAAGCGGAACGGCAGATTCAGGATCAGCGACTACTCTTGCAGATAACGCTCTTGTCCAAGTAGCGGATTACTGGAACTATGGACAAATAGAGATAATCAAAAGCGGAGCAAAATATAGACGGAAAGTCAAAGATTTCGTTGCCAATATCGCGGCGCAAGGCACCATTACTATGGCCGGGATTGCTGTCGCTAATGAAACATTTGTTATTGATACACAAACATTTACCTGGAAGGCTGCGAGAGGTATAGCAGGGGAAGTTACAATTGGTGCCAATGCAGCAGAGGCTGTTACTAATATTGTAACAGCAGTCACGGCAGACCTGGCAACGGTAACGGCAGTTGACGGCGCTGGTGATACTGTAGTTATAACCGCCGTTACGGCTAAAGGAACGGCGGGGAATGGCGTTGTGCTGACTGAGGCATCAACAAATATGACGGTCAATGGTAGCGGAACGCTTGGCGCAACTACAGCCGGAGTAGATGCCGTTATAACCTTCGATGTCGCATTACCAGTCGCTGTTGATAATACTTGCACTTATGAGACTTGGAAGGGCTGTTCTCAGACATGGGATTCGTGTCAGATGTCCAACGCATGGGGACCAAGCGGTGATAATAAGGCCAACTTTTTAGGGTTCATCCATATTGGAAAAACGATGGGTTTGCGGGATTGGAGAACGGGATGATAAAGAGGATAACGACACGGGCAGAGGTTGCATCAATATTAGGATTGCCGGATAGCAGGCTAACGGAGCAAATCCCTTGTGAGAAGGCGGAATGGGTTCAATGGCTGGAAGGGCAGATCGAGAAGCCGGAATTTTTGAGGATTTGGGGAACAGTGGAGGATGATAAGGTCACGAATTATATGGTTGCTTTGAACGCTGTGATGCCTCCTATATCTCGATCTGTCCTTATCCTTTACCAATCTTTCTATTCCGAAACCGAAGGAGCACTGGAGGCGTTGGCAGAGGTGGAGAAATGGGCGAAGGAACTCGGCGCAACCAATCTTGCCATTCAGACTAAATATCCAAGAGTCAATAGCCAATTTGGCTTCGTGGAAGAAGGCTATTCAATGGTTATGAAAATATGAAACTGATTCTTTCCATAATTCTTTTCCTTGCTTTGTCTTTTATTCCATCAGAGGCACATGCCTTTGTGGGCATGGCGATAGGCGCGGTTGCTGGGGCTGCTTTTGGAACATTCTTTGGTGCCTCTTTTGGTATTGGAGCTTTTTTTGAAATAGCCTACGCAGCTGGGTCATTAGGAGGAATATTACTCGGAGCCGCAGGCGGCACTGTTCTCGGTGGCATGGCAAGTTTAGGGAAGCTCTTTGCCCCGGATGTCCCGGAGGTTGGTTATGACTCTCCTACTTATGGCGGCAATCAGCCAAATGTTACGGTTGAAGAAGGAACCCCTATAGCTAAACCTTATGGGCTCGGCATTCTTGGCGGCAACATAATCAGGCAAAATGATGTTAAAGAAGCCGATTATATCAAATTTATCGTTACTCATGGTCAAGGGACAATTGGTAGTTTCCTTGGCGCCTGGGTCAATGACGTTGAGTGGACGGATCTTTCGAACGCTAATCACGCAAAGTGGAGTCATATAGGTGAAAGCAGTCAATCTGGAGTAACTAATTTATTTACAGATGGAGAAGTTTGTAATTATAGGGGCCTGGCATTAACAGAAGTTAAATTAAAGAAGGGTGATGAGATCCCGCAACTTCAGAATTTCCTGACCATAGCCCGATGGAAAAAGTGTTTAAATATTGGTCAAGATGCAGGTGGTGCGACTTCTTGGACACATAATAATGCCCAGGTCCTTTGGGACTGGTATATAACCGTAGAAGGCTACGCAGCAGCGGCTCTTAATACAAATGCCTTTACCGCCCTATCCCTTTATTGCACTACTCTTCAAACCTCTGACGAGTCCATGCCTTTTCGGCCTCCTATTTCGAGTGATGATCTTGTAATGGAAGCCGCAAGGACAGATAATAAAAGATTCAAAGCAAAGTACGGATTAAAGTTTGACAAGTCGTTGGTTGACGCGCCTGACTGGAACTCATGGCGTGAGCAAGCAACGACCGCGAAAAGAATCAATATAGATTTCGGCCGTCCTGTTGTAATCACAAAAATGGTGCTTGAAAACTACCACAGCACAGGGGCGGAAGTCGATGTTGGGATTAATGCTTTTATAGTCCAAGGGTCCAACAACGCAGCATCTATGGCCAGCACCACCTATGCAAGCACAGGCTGGACGGATCTCCTTTCGACTTCTGCCGCCGCACATACCGCATCAAATGTCGTAGATCCCGAGACATTTGCTATTACTAATTCTACCGCTTACCGTTATTATGCCCTGAAAGTGGCCACCAATCAAGGCGATGCTACATATATGGGGCTTCGTGACCTTACCTTTTATGGCCACACGCCCAGATATACTTTTGATTATACCTTCGATGCGAAGATCACAATCAATGATGCAAAGAAGATATTATGGTCATCGTTTAACGGCAAGGCCGTTATGTCTCAAGGCACGATAAAGCCAGTCTGGGATGCTGCCGAGGAACATGACGGCGCCGCTGGCCTCCAGACAAAGGCCGTTTCTCATACTTTCACTATGGACAATGTTGTTAAAGGATCTCTTGTGTGGGGCAGACTTAATAATCCTAATATTGTCCGGGTTTACTATCTCAATTCGGCAGAGAATTACAAAAAAGATGTGGTGGAGATAAAAGATGAACAGGATATTGCCAGAAGAGGAGAGGTAATATTTGAGGATAACTGTTGGTACATCACTGATGCCGCAACGGCAATAAGAAGGGCAAAGCTGAAATTTAATAAATCCCGATATACTGGATGGATGTGTGAGCTTACTGGGTTCCCTGATGCTCAGGATCTTGAGGAGTATGATCGAGTAGCGGTGACGAATACTTTACCTGGGTGGACTAATAAGGATTTCATCGTTATCCAACGGGACGAGGATCAATGGGGCCGTCCGAAATTCTATCTGGAAGAGTACATAAGCGGTATTTATTCGGATGAAGGATTTGAGTTGCAGGGAGGCGTCCGATCTAATCTGCCTAATGTGTATCAACCATCTCCTCATCCGAGTGATACCGCTGCCGCTTTTACCGCAGTAGGTGCCGGAGCATATAGTGCGGGAAAAGTAAGCATTACTTTCACTCCGCCCAACCATCCATATTATTCTCATTCCAGAGTTCTTTTATCCACGGATGATACAACTTACTACCAGGTGGGCAATTCAAGCGGCAGCGGGGCGTTTAATTTTAACGGAATGGGAGTGCTATATCAGCCTGGGGATACCGCTTATGTAAAAATCCAAACCGTCAATGTCAATGGTGTTATGGAGCCCATCCCGTCTGCCTATGACATATCCTGCGTTATTGGCGGTTCGATCAGGATATCCAGCTTTTACTTTGGGACATATGATATGTGGGGCGGGAACGCAACCCTTGCCAATGCTGCCACAACCATTGTTTTAGGCAATCTGGACGGGACTTCCAAAATTGCTCTTGGAGCATCGGCCGAGACTTTAGATATTAACAATATGGCAACATATCCCGGCTTTTTTGCCGATGGTGCCGGAAACGTGCGGGCAGGAAATGCTGGGGGTGGGTTTGTATCGACAGGCGGAGCTTTCACCGTTACAGGCGCGTTGGCCGCTGCCACGATTGATATTGGCGGAGACGATGCCACATCTTTTCATGTTGATATTGGCGGTGGTATATGGTCAGGGGCCTCGATTGCCAATAAAGCTACGGCTCCATTTAGGGTTTCATCTGCTGGTGGTGTAGTTTGTACATCTATAACGCTTACAGGTTTACAGGCTGGCTCGGCTATTGACGGCCAATATTTAAATGCTTTATCAGTAGCAACTGGTGCTCTTGCAAATCTTGCTATTACCGCAGGTAAAATAGATAACCTCACAATCACAGCCGCACAAATAGCGAATCTTACCATTACATCTACTCAAATTGCCAATAGCACTATTACCGCCACGCAGATAGCAAATGATACCTTAACAGCAGTAAAGTTAAAAATCGGAGTTCAAACCTGGTCGCATGATATAGTTTTTAGCTCGACCGATCTTGATACTGTAACCTGGGCGGCTGGCACAATAACCATGGCTGATGCTGCAACGTATTCTATTGTTACTGGTAATACGGGGAATATGGCAGCGAGGACTTACATTTATCTGGATATCGCAGTCTCTACAACGATTTTGCAGATTACGACTACAGCGGGCACGGCGGTCGGGGATGGAAAAGTTCTCATAGCGGTTGCTATTAACGGAGCTGCGGAAGCAGAATTTCAGGTTTTTGGAGGTGTGGGTGGACTAAATATAAACGGTTCAAACGTTGTTGCAAATACCATTACAGCCAATGAGATAGCAGCAAATACCATCACAGCAACCGAGATTGCAGCAGCCACTATAACAGCAAGTCAAATAAAGGGTACGGATTTTGGCACACTTACCATAAGCTCCGGTAAAATTGCAATAAATGCAACGGATGCATTGGAGATTCAGGCTGCTGGGAACGTAAAGGTCCTTGCCGGTGCAGACATTCTTTTTGAGCACGGCGGGGATATAAAATTCACATCAGTAACGGCTCCAACGGCTTGTACGGGAGCATTGGCAGGTGCTGGGGCAGGGAATGTTGATAATGGAGATCACTATTATAAAATAACCTATGTAAATGCTGCCGGTGAAACGGAATTAGGGACAGCGTCTGCGGTGGTCACGGTTGTCGATAAAGCTGCTAATGGGCAGGTCTCTTTAACAGCTATTCCAGTAAGTATTTCAAGCTCGGTAACTTCAAGGAAGATTTACAGGACAAAGGCAGGAGGAACCGATTATTATTATCTTGCTGAAATAGCGAACAATACCGGAACGACCTATACTGATAATATTGCTGATGCGAGTTTGGGGGCTGACAGTTATAACAATAAATACAATGATAGTTTTGGTAAATATTATGTTGATGGAGTTTCTCGTTTAGAGTTAGGGAAATATGATGTATTTATAGGGCAAGATGCAGGGACACACAACACTACAGGATACGGAAACATTGCCATAGGGTATAACGCTCTCCATGTTAATATTACTGGGTGGGAAAATATAGCAATAGGATATGATGCTCTTCGTAACAACATTGGGTATCAAAATACGGCAATTGGTGCACACGCTTTACACGGTTATTTAAACGATACTGGGCATGGAAATACAGCAATAGGATATAGTGCTCTTACTAACAATACTATTGGGTACGATAACGTAGCAATAGGTAAGTATTCTCTTAATGACAATACTGAGGGATATTCTAATATAGCAATAGGTCGTGGCTCTCTTTATAGCAACACTACAGGAGATGAAAACACAGCGATAGGCCGTTATTCCATTTATGGCAACACTTTAGGAAATAGAAATATAGGCTTAGGTTATTGTGCCGGCCGTTACGAAACTGGCTCTGATACTTTTTATGTCAACAATCAAGACAGGTCGAATAATGCAGGTGATAGAACCTTATCCCTTCTCTATGGTGTTATGGCAGCCGCAGCCGCAGACCAGACCCTTGTTATTAATGCAGGATCGGTTACTTTAACTGGCAATATCGTTATGGCAAACAACGCAACCATAGGCCAAGCTGCCGGTCCTCTCATTGCCTTTGATGATACCAATAATTACCTGGAGATAACAGGATGCAACGTCGGCATCGGGACGACGGCGCCAACGGCTCCCTTAACTGTTGCGCAGTATGCCGGAGGAGGAATTACAACGCAAGGAAATCTTGGGACTACTGGAAATACTATAAATCTTATATCCGGCTATGCTTGGGGTTTAACAGATACTACATATGGTTCAGGTATCAAAACTATTACTGAAAGCGCGGGCTTAAATACATATGGTTTAGGTATTTGGACGCGCTCAGCGTACAATGGGACATATGAAGAACGAGTGCGGGTTGCCGGCTCAGGCAACGTCGGCATCGGAGCAACTGTGCCAATATCCCTAACAGAAATACAAGGTGGACTAACTACGGTTGGTGCAATTCTAACTCTGAGTTCCAAAGAAACATCGACTGTTGCAAATGATATTCTGGGTAGAATCAATTTCCGAGCTGCTCTCGATGCTTCCGGGGGTGATGCTATTTTAACAGGGGCATCTATTGCCGCAATAGCAGAGGCTACATTTTCTGCGAGCGTTAATTCGACAGGATTGCAATTTTCAACAGGCACGTCAGAAGTAGCTACAGAAAAAATGCGCCTTGATCATTCTGGGAATTTGATCATCGGCGACATTGCCAGCACATATAAATTTAAAGTAGTCGGCTCTCTTGCCACAAATATAGCTCATTTTCATAATGACGGAAATGCCAATACTCGATACGGGATAGCTGTAGCCGCTGGACTTGATATCGGAGGCAGCGGTGCTGATGCTAATTATTGTTATGACTGCCAAGATGGGGATCTTACTGAACACGGGGGGGTTAGAATAACATCCGGGACAGTTGAACTCTGGCAATCATCTGATGAAACACTAAAAGAAAACATAATCGAAGAACAGGATATAGATTCCTTGGCAAAATTCAGAGAACTTAAATTATACAAATATAACCTAAAAAAGGGTGGAGCGGAAAAGTTTTCACCGATCGCACAGCAAATGATGCAGGTTTTTCCTTCTTCTGTAGGTGAAAAAAATGGATTATTAAATATTGGATATGGAGAAATTCAAGTACATACAGTAAATGCCATAAAACAATTAGACAACGAAACAATTATTTTAAAATCCAGGATTCAAGAGATAGAACAAGAAATCCAGGAGTTAAAAGCAGCATGAAAATATCTAACTAAAAAAGGGGGGCAAAAGGTATGAGTGGAACAATCAAAATGACAAACGAACAAATCTCAAACACAATGGTAACTTATGTGAACACGCCTGACGGGGCGAGGGCTGTGCCAAATCCAGTGATGGAATCTCTGAAAAAGAAAAAAATACCTCCGAGAAATCAATACTGGATTCGGAGAGTTTTAGACAAAGTAGTACAAAATTTTAAAATTCTTGAGGAAACTCGCCAAGGCCTTATCCAACAACATGCAAGAAAGGATGAAGATGACAAGCCTTTGATTATTATGAAGGATTTTGCGAAAATTAAACCGCTGATGGATACAATGGAAATCGAACAAAATAATATTCCTAATATTGATGCTGCTTTAAAAGGCGAAGCTGTGAGCGTAAAAACAGCCGAAGCAATAACTAAGTGGTCTGAAGGCAAGATCAGTGCAGAAGGGAATGGGGTTATTGTATTGAAGGATGTTCCTGAATTTCAGAAGGCGGTTAATGAATTAATGACCGACGAAATTGACTTGGGAATTAATCTCATCGAAGTGGATTTCGATATATGGGAAACCTATTTTAAAAATGAAAAAGATGAAAAAGTATATCGGTATGATTTATTGGACGGAGATGAGATGGATTTGTTGATGCCAATGTTGGATGTAAAATAATGGATCTCTTAAAAAAAAAGAAATCCAGGAGTTAAAAGCAGCATGAAAATACCTTTTGATATAAAGATTCTGATAGACTGGATAAAATATTTCCTTTTTTATATTTGGCGCAAACCAACTATGTTTGAACGAAAACCTTATAATCACACATCCAGCAATTATAAGCAAATTATAGATTGGCAAACAAGACAGAAGAAAGAACTTGGTATAATGGGGAATCAACAATCAACAACCACAGGCAAGATTGATATAGAGAAAGCCAAAGAGATTCATAAATGGGTAAGAAATAATATTCGGTATGTCTCTGATCAATCACAGTATGGGAAGGCTGATTATTGGGAAACAGCAAAAGAAGTATCAAATAAGAATCAGGCAGATTGTGAAGGGCTATCTATTCTTAGATGGAAGATGCTTAGAAATGCTGGTTTTCCTGAAGATAAGATCGGAATAGCACTGACCAAAAACCACGCATTCTGTGTAATTCAGGATACAGAGGATGACTTTCGGGTGTTGGATAATGGATACTTGAGCCATATTATCATAAGGGCAAGCAAACTATTCCCTTGTAAAGATAGTGTTCCTCTGGTTGGATTTAACCTATTTGATATTTGGAGTTACTAAAAAGAATAAAATTGTTTTGGAGGAATTAAATGAATATCTTAATATGTATTTTATTTTTATTAATTGTTGTAATTCAAGGATGGGATTTTTATTCAACCAAAAGAGTAATTGAACGGGGAGGTTATGAAACTAATAAGATTATGGCTCTTTTGATAGATAAACTTGGTCTTGTTTTAGCATTGTTGTCAACAAAAATAGCGCTCATTATCTTATTACTTCTTTTTATTCTTGTCATGATAAAAATAAATCATATGGCCATTATAATTACAGAGATTGGAATTTGTGCTTTTTACTTTAAAGTTGTTGTTTTGAATAATTGGAGAGCATATAAGACTCAAAAAAATTCACTCTGATAAGAATAAGGAGATTAAAATGGAGAAAAAAACAAACAATAATCTTAAAACTATTAAAATTGGGATTTTAGTTCTTTTGGTCGGTAGTTTTTTAGTCTTTACAGTTCACAAGATCTATATATCTGATCCATTTCTTTATGCCAAGCAGAATGATTTCGTCAAGATGGTTGAAGAAGCTAAAATAGATCGAAATAGAAATAACGTTCTTGCTGTTGCTAATAAAGAAGCCATTATAGAGATTCGCAGTAACTTTAATTGGATCAAGACAAATCAATTGGATTTAAAAAAGCAAAGTGAACAAATTTTGAAGACATTAGAGGAAATAAGAAAAGATGGCCGTAAATAAAATAAATGAAAAATTGGATAAATCATAAATTTAATCCACTCCATGTTTTTTGTCGAATGTTAAATATACATATTCCGAGAAGGCTTGCCAAATTTTTAACAAGAAATTATGAAAGGTTTGTGTGGGTTAAATATAAACATTTACAAGTTCAACTTTGGGAGAAAGAAAATGATAAACCAAAAAGGCAATAAGAGGGCGAAAACGGGTTTAAAGACAGTTTGGATTTCCATGATATGTTCCATCATCATCATGTTATTTTGGGGATACTGTCATTCACAATCAATTGCAGATAAAGAAAAAGAAAAAGAGAAATCTTCGACTTCCCAATGTAGAAGATTTCCGGAGATTATCGGCAAGTTTGAAACAGTGTGTATTAAATGTCATACCTTGCCTTCTCTTAAAGTCAAAGAGACCGATTTAGCAGAAGCATACAAACTCCCAGAGGGATGTAGATTTATATTTGATAAGAATACCAAAAAACCTGTAAGTCTTGTTTTTTATATGACAAGGCCAGATGCGAGTTATGTGAGTGCAACATTGCTTTATGCTGACAAACATAATATCAAACATATAATTATTGATATAGAATCGTTTGGTGGCGGGTTATTTGAGTGTTGGGAATCAAAAAGTTTATTGACAGAATGGGCAATTCCTGAAGAAAATATACTTGAGACCAGGGTGCGTGGGAAAGCAATGTCGGCAGGTTTTATTTTGTTATTAACTGGAGAAAAACGCCTTGTTGGAATTAATTCTGAAATTATGTGGCATGAAGCACAAATTGGAGAATGGGGAGGAATAACGACCCCTACAGATGCAGGTGAAAAAGCAAAGATTTATAGACATCTCCAAGACAATGCCCATAATTATATAGCATCCAGAACTAAGATGACCAAGGAAGAAATTGACGCATTAGTAAAGGCAAAAGAATTTTGGATTAACGGTCAAGTTGCTGTTGAATTAGGAATAGCTACAGGATTACTTGATAAATAGAGGGCATTATGGAAGAAAACATCATAATTGAAATTAAAAAAATTTCTGAAATTTATGAAGTGAAGCCAGAAATTGTTTTCGGAATTATTAAAAAAGAGAGCACGGGTGATCAGTTTGCCTGTAGATTTGAACCTAATTACAAATGGTTATATTATCCTGATCAAGTTAAACCTCCTTTCTGCTCTTTGGATACTGAGAAGACTCTACAGAAAATATCATGGGGTTTAATGCAAGTCATGGGAGCAGTTTATCGTGAACATGGATATAAGGGATGGCTATCAACTATTCCTGGAAATATTGAAATCCAGTTACGTTTTGGATGTAAACATCTATTTAATAAAATAAAAAGATACGGAATCAACGAGGGCATTATGGCCTATAATTCAGGAAGTCCAAGAAAAAATGCTGAAGGAAGATATATTAATGAATCATATTTAGAAGATGTATTAAAATTCGCAGATGAATTTCGGAGGGAATAGATATGGGATTTTTAGGGGATATTGTAGGTGGAGCAACGCTTTCCGGGGTAAAAGGGATCTTCGAAGGAGTAGGGTCACTGGCCAAAGATATCCGATCGGCTATAACGGGGGAGATAAGCCCAGAGGCGAAGGCTGAACTACTTGAAAAGGCTAACCAACTTGAGGCCCTCGGCCAGCAGGGACAGTTGAAAGTAAATGAGGCAGAAGCCGCTCATCGGAGTGTCTTCGTGGCGGGATGGAGACCCTTTATCGGGTGGATTTGTGGTATCAGTCTGGCTGCTTATTTTATCCCTCAATATATTCTGGCTGCTGTTCTGTGGGTACGGATATGCTGGACTGCACAGGCACTTGCCCCGTATCCTATTCCCGAACCGGCTGGATTGATCACGTTGTTAACAGGAATGTTGGGTCTTGGCGTGCTGCGGACAGTCGAGAAAATGAGCGGGAAATCAATATAAATAAAAAAC
>Ga0180009_10004310_pt1 | contig 15746 bp, 12 predicted proteins | sample OS_PC_MetaG_FD_123537 | JGI IMG/M metagenome (GOLD analysis project Ga0180009, IMG submission 123537) | Groundwater microbial communities from the Aspo Hard Rock Laboratory (HRL) deep subsurface site, Sweden - OS_PC_MetaG | ecosystem: Environmental > Aquatic > Deep subsurface > Groundwater...
CCAGGAACCGACGGTACTTGGCCTTATCCTGGAAATGCAAACTACGGCGAATTGAGCCTTCTGTCTTGCCTGAGAGCCTCAGCCTGAGCACCGTTCTCGCCTTACCCCCAGCGAAGACATGGGCGGAAACAAGTGCGGCAAGGTTCCTCGCCGCAAGGCCGATGTCTTTCAAATCAAAAGTTATCACCATCTTCATAAATCGACGCTCCCGCTTCACACGACGTGGCACGAGGTCACCATTGTTGACAATGTCATTGACGATCTCTTTATCGAGATGGACACTCGCCGCGTTCCGATTTAGCCAGTGGTCTATCGCAGAGTAGGCCTCTCCTTTCCTGTCACTGTCTTTCCCAACGCCAATGTACAGAAGCGGACCCGGTGTCAGTTCCTGCAGCCATCCGTAAAAAGCTCCGCTATCCTTGGAACTCGAGAAATCACACGGGACCGCAACTGCACCACCGTCTGCATCGATCACAGCATCTCTAATAACATTGGTCATTGTAAACTTGTGTGACTTCAGAAGGTACGACAGTACAAAAAGAAAAAGCCCCTCGACTCCGGTTACTTTTGTTGGTCGGAATACATTCAACTCAGCCAGTACGCGATTGAGGATGCACGGCACAAGCATCTCGAAGTCACTGAAGCGTTCGGACATGGACGGGACATGCACGGATCGAATACCTGTGGATTCATCCGGCAACGGTGGGCTGTAATTCGGGCCCGGAAACAAATCCACCTTTAAGAATGGTGGCTCAGGGTCGGGAACCCTCACATGCACCGTGTGTTTCACGGCTAACACCGCCAGAGTCTCCGAAACGGGTGCAGTTGGTCCGACCTCGTGCACTATCGCCAGCGGAAGCCCATAAGCGTATGCCTTTACAGTCGAATCGATGACGGGAGACATCGGGCCATCCTCCGCGGAAAGCCAGAACATCCTTAGCAAACGTCTCAATTCCTCTGGTTCAAACCTCTTCTTGTTTCCGGAATCGGAGTGACGCATCTCAATCTACGCTCCCCTAAGTTGATACACCGTCAATGTACTTAAATGCACCATCTCACGCAAGCAGCCTGATGCATATTCCGAGCAATTCCGCCACTCGATTGCGAGCGAAGGTGTCATGTGATTCCGAGCGAAGTTGCCACTCCGTGACAGCCGGGCACATCGCCCCAGTCTTCCCTCGTGGTAATTTCACTCTGACTCGGCCAGTCATTTCAACTTAACTCGGACAGCGGTTTCACTATTACTCGGACAGTGATTTCACTTTGTAGTCGGACACTTTAGTGAACCTGCATGCTCTCGTCAGGTCCGGCAGCTGTAAGGCAGACCATCCCCACGGCAACTCTTGAAGGAGCCCGGTGCACCACAGCTGGGGACTTGTTGAAAAAGCCGTCAGAAAAGGATGTTCAATGTTATGACATAGGTTACATTTGCACCGGGACATGAGTAACACTTTTTAATGGTTTTGGTTTTCCTCGAGAAAGTGGACACATAGTTAAGTGATTAGCGAGGGTGTCCTGCACAGGCTTTATGAGCGATCACGAGGCTCCCCGAACGCAACAGCCAGCATGACCGTTTTCGTTCATTCTCGTTCTCCCAACGTTAACCATAAGAAATCTAATGTTAACAAGATGTCAAGAGGATGTCGAGGGCGGGCCGCTCCCGGAAGCAAGAAATGACATCAATGCCGATTTCCCACCGCGCGGTCGAAATCCCTCATGACGTGTCGCAATCCATGTCGCGATTTGTCGCACTGGGAAGACGGGTGATCCCAACTGGGAACTGGACGCGAGTCAGAATGGTTGCCTGGTGCCAATGCGAGGGGCCGTATTCATTGACCCAGATATCGGATTATCTGTTGAGTGTGGGCACGTTCGTGCCAGAGTGTCCGCCGCACAATCTTGCGAGCAGACCATCGCTCGCCAATACACTCGGTGATCATAGTGTTACCTGCCAAGTGCGGCAACCGGCGACGGGTATGTGTTCGCACTTTTTCGAGCATGCTCATAACATCTTCGGGCATTTCCTCACTCTTGAAAGCCAGGTTCAAGCGGTCGAAATACCACCACTCTGCCCAGGCAACGTGGTTCAATATCCCACGGATCGAACTTTGGACTTCCCCGCGGATTGGCCTGTCAAGCTGCTCTGGAGAAATTCGCCGGATGACCCGGAACAGGTCGCCTCGGGTGAACTCAAGAAGTTTTAGTACGTGTTCCACCTCGTCTCTGCTTAGGGGGCGGCGGTCGTCTTCGAAGAAAGCGTTGACGATATAATCACCTTCGCTGATGAACGAGCGGAATGATTCAGCAACCTCTATCTCAATTCTCTCAGTGGGCTGGGGTGTTCTGTAGTGGTAGTGTGTGAGCCATTCGAAGTATTCGGCGATCTTTGAAGAGGCATTGGCGACAGCATCCTCCCGATTGCGGGCCTTCGAATAGCATCCGGGAAGATCAAATACCCATGCCACCCAGTGGTTGGGCTCAATGTCTTCAACGCCTATTGGATATACCATACTGTATGATTTTCCGTCATGCGTATGCATTTTACCATATCAATCGTCCGGCCCCCTGTGCGAGGTAGCATCTTCGTCGACCCAGTCCTCTTCTTCCCAGGTCATGCCGCGGCGGCCGGGTACTTTGCGCGTGGCACCGGCCCGGTAGAGCGGGCAGCTTTTCGGGCCATAGCAGAATATCTCGAACCGATACTTCTTCTGAGATGGTTCCCACTGGTCGATAATCATCTCAACCGGCATGCGGCAACCCCAAATGCACGTCAAACACTTGGCGTCATAAGTGCGGGCATCCAAACGACGATGCCCGCGTTCCCGGTAGGTAGGCAAATCAGGCGGCACTCCGAGGAAGGGAGGACCATCAGGTGGTGCGTCCTCAGTGCCCTTCTCGATCTTGATTCGACTCGTTTTGTAGTATCCGGCTATCTCCAGTCGCGGGTCATCCACGAGAACCGACAGACCACTGAGTTCCATACCGACACGAAACTGATGTTTCTCATGCGCGCCCTTTCCGACGGCAATCAGAAACTCCCCGGTCTCGTCTCCACACATTCCGTCGACGCGAAGCACGTACCCCTGGTAGCTGTGGTGCCGCTCATCAAATGACCGCGTGAGACGAATCCGAGGTTGAACGGCCACAAGACGGCCCGACCAGGCGACTTTCTTTATGCCAGCCTTAACGCACGCCATCAGCCTGTTCCCGCCTTATCCAATTTGCACAGAACGCGGTGGATGCGCCGGACTCGTTCATCGTCCGAAAATATCAGAGTGATCCCGCGATTGAAAACCGTGATCTCGACCGTGTCACCAGCCAACACCAGTTTCAATTGGTCGTATTCCACGGGAGAGCCGACGTCCTCATCCCCGTAGACACCGCAGAGGTTAAGCAAGTCCTCTTCAGCAACGGCCATCTGAACATCCGTGGGTATTTCGGCTCCACGCCAGACTTTCACTGGCAGGTCCTCGGGCACCATGCTCTTTTCGAGCATGCCTCGACGATATTCGATAAACATGGTCGCTATAGCCTCTTTTTTAAGATTGGTTTACCGTCCAGGTTGTCCAAGATTTGCATGAGTCGTCGTTTGCGGGCGTGTTTTTCTCTTATGCCCTGTAGGTATCGGTCCCACTCCTCTTCACTCTTCTGCTGGACCATTACTTTGCCCGCCTTACGCAGGTAACCGGCAGCCGCCTCATATGCGCGGGGTTTGACTTGGTCAATCAGGTTTTCCGCCAGTTTTTTCCACATGGCAATTGCCCGCTCGGGTGCATGGTCTTGAATAGCCGCGGCAATCTCGTCTTCACCCGGTTCGTACAGGTCATACCGCTGTTTCGGCCGCTGGTCGTACCAGTGCAGTACCTGATCGGGCTTTTTTTCGAAAACGGCTATGTCAATCAGATCGTCAACCATGGGGAATCGGTTTTTCCGCTCGAGATCCGGCGCGTCCAAACCGGTTTCGGGAAGAGGCCAGCCCTTCTGTTTCCATGGCGGCATACCGCTTTCAAGGTAAACCAGAAGACACCCACGCACTTTGGGCCAGGCCTTAACCTTGCGGGTGGCTTTTCGGCAGTCTGTGTAGATTTGTAGCGAGGGCAGACGAACGAATTCTTCCGCGTGTATTGCCGCAACCATCGGCCAGTTTTCTTGTGCGACGCGAATCTCACAAAGTTTTTTGCGCAATGAAGCCGCAATGCCGGGCCACTTTTCTTTTGTTGCCCCAATTCCTTTCTGAATCCAGCGTTCTGCGTCTCCGATGCGTTGATCGGCAGTCAGCCGTTCAACCAGACGAAGGTAGCTGCCTGTCTTATGGGCCTCGACTTCACAGAGCGGAATAATCTCATCGGTGCGGCCGGATTGCTCCAGGGCATGAATAATCCAGTTGCTGAGGCAGTCCCGATCATAGTTTCGGTCGAAAGTGCCCGAGGCGGTGGCGGATTGACTCACTTTGAGGCGATCCAGTAACTGGTCCGCCAGTAAGCTCCAATCCTGCTTTTTATGCTGCCGCATCAGGTATTCGGCGAACGCATCCAAAAGGTCAAATTCATCCTTCAATACAACATCCACAGCCCACGCCAGCTTGTCTGTGAGCGCCAGAGACGACTGATCCAGGGCTTTGACAATCACCGGCATGCAGGTGGCAATCTCCATAGCGGTTTCTCCCTCGTCGTGACTTTCTTCCACCTGCCGGGTACCGACAGTTATCAATTCCTCACCCAGGATGAGCACTTCGTCGGCACAACCTGCCGCTAATAGCGTTTCAAACTTGTTACGAATAGCGGAGTAATCGGGCGTGTAACCATTCCCATGCCAGTTGTCTTGCCAACCGGGATCTTCACTGATCTTACGGATATCCCTGCGAAGGCGCGTCACTACTGATTTAGTGTTTCCTGAGATAACCTGCCTGCGGTCGGCAAGGCCTTGCCCCATTTCCGGATAATGTTCTGCAAGTTCAAGAATAAGTTCAATGAGTTGGGCCCTGGTCTTATCTTCCAGGAAAGCATGGATGTCCCCTTCAATCGCTTCCGACCGGAAAGAATCCTCATCGTCCGCGCCATCATCTTTGTCCGCATTCTCAAGCAGTTGGAGGCGCTCATCGTCCATGCGAGCTCTTGGAATGCGTTTGTTGTCTTCGACACGTTCCAGGTATTCGAGGATGACGGCTACGCCATGCTTGCAGTCGTATTCGTAGGGACAGGTACAGATCGATTCCGGCAACCTGTCACGATCGACGTCGACCTTTGTGGCGTACCTTTCCGAACCTTCGACCCAAGCAATCAGACCTCCGCCGTCCGTTGTGGCCAGCTCTGAAACGCGACCCTGCCGCTGGTAGTTCTTTCCCCTGGAAACAATTCGGCTCCCGGCCCACTCATTGAGATCATCCCAAGTCAGTTCCTTAAATAGATTGTCGTTTACGCGCCTGCGTGGCATTACCCACTCCCTTAAAAAACAACCCTATACCAATATCATCCGCTGGGAAAAAGTCAAGTACTTCCAGCTTTCTTTCTTACTTGGCGCACATAGAAAAATGCCCCGCATCATCGGTGCGGGGGTACCTGTTAAGCAACCGGTTCATGACATTCTCACTTTCTGCTATTAATTCGGTGCATGACTGTTATCTTATACGGCTATGGCGCTTGGGATTCGCAAAGTCTCGGTTTTGACGGTCACCTTCTCGGCAGCCACCGTCTGGATAGGATTCTTCGCATGGCGAGTGATGTTCAACAACTTCGCCGTTGAGACATTTGATGCTTCCGCAACAGACATGGGTATCATTCAGGCAGTTCGAGAAATTCCCGGGTTGCTCGCATTCGGCGTCGGTGCGCAGGCTGTCAGGATGACGTCGAATCACATCACGGCAGTCATAATCCCGGTTGTCGGAGGGATTGCGTGGAGTATGTTCGGCCACACCGCAACATTTCTTGCAGGTGCTGCCATCGTGGCTGTCGACATGCTTCTGGCATTGAAGGTGCCGGCTGAGATCGACAAAGCATGAAGAAGCGGGTTTGTTGATGCCGAGGTTCCAATGCCAGCGTTCCATGCTTAGCGGCTTTCTGCTTCTCTTCTCCACAATTTTGCTTGACTAATATGAAAGTCGATACTAACTTGAATTAACAAGATCAAACTTATCTTCGATCGATAATTTTACGCAGACCCCAGGAGAGGTCATATCTCGCGTCAGAGCGGAGCATCCGAGATTAGGCACAGCTTAGTTTCTGCTCTTTATGGCTGCAGCGAGGGGTTTCGAGTGCAGTTTTCGGGGACATATCTAAGTCTGACGATGATTAAGAAAATTCATGAAACAACCGGAACTCAACCGACAGGAGTGTGAAAATGAAACGCACCGAGCTCACAATCTCAGCTGTAGCTCTGATTGTCGCAATGATGGCAGTTACCGTCTTCGGGACACCATCATTTATCCACTATCAGGGTGTGCTGGAACAGAGCGGCAATCCAGTGCCAAACGGCACCTACACCGTCATCTTCAGAATATGGAACGCGCTCGAGGATGGCGATTCGATTTGGGGTGAAACGCATCAGATAACAACCCACGGAAACAATGGCAAGTTTAACGTCCAGCTCGGATCTGTCGACGAACTGGCACCGGAGATATTCGACGATATCAATCGATGGATTGGAATCGAAGTGTATCCTGACGGCGAGATGACGCCACGCTCGCAGATGGGATCGGTGCCGTTCGCATTCATGGCAAGCACCGTCGCAGACACAGCAATCGATTCGACAAAGATCGCCCAGAAGTCGATCAGGGGGGACAACATCAAAGACCGTGCCATCGGCAAGGACAAACTCGACACACTTGCTGTTGGCAAGGGGAAGATCGAGGACAAAGCTGTTGGCAAGGGCCAGCTCGATACGCTTGCCGTAGGCAAGGGCAAGATCGAAGACAAAGCTGTTGGCAAGAACCAGCTCGATACCCTTGCGGTAGGGAAAGGTAAGATCGAAGATAGAGCAATCGGAAAGAAACAACTCGATACGCTGGCCGTGGGAAAGGGCAAGATCGAAGACAAAGCCGTCGGCAAAGACCAACTCGATACTCTTGCAGTCGATGAGGGAAGGATCAAGAACGCAGCCGTCACAACTGAGAAGATCGCGGACTACACGATCCAATTCGTTGATATAGATACTAATGGAGCAACCACAGGCGATGTAATGAAGTGGGACGGAATCGGATGGTCCGCACTCCCGGATGAAGTAGGTTACGAAGATAACGACTGGGCTCTTGTTGGGGAAGTCTTGTTCACGGTAGGCGAATGGGGCATTGCCCGTGCCGGGGCTAACCTGTACGGCGATCATGACAGCACGCATGTAAATCTGGGTGTTCGATCTACGACCGGCGATCCGATCGGAGGTAACTCCAAGTATGCTACTGTAGCCGGCGGAATCGAGAACGAAGCCAGAGGCGAAAGGTCGGCAGTAGGAGGCGGTGGCAGGAATAAAGCAAACAGCCAGTATGCGATCGTCGGTGGGGGCGAGAACAACGAAGTCAATGACGCCGGTTGGTCAGGAACGATCGCTGGAGGTTCTAACAACTTCGTTATGGGAGACTACGCTGCTGTCGGAGGCGGTTACGGGAACTCTGCCAATGGAACAAATTCAACAGTATGCGGCGGCGGTGGTAATGTCGCAATCGGTCAATTCTCGGTCGTGTCCGGAGGAGGAGGCTTGGCGGGCCCAGATCCAAACGAGGCACGGGGAGAGTACTCAGTCGTAGCGGGCGGACGAGCTAACCATGCAGGCGAGGAATCCTCAAACAACTATGCAACAGTGAGTGGTGGCGAGCAGAACCAAGCTGTAGGTATGCACTCAACAGTCGGCGGAGGCAAGCAGAACACGGCCAGCAGCCCATTGTCAACCGTAAGCGGTGGCTTCAACAACACCGCATCCGGTGGTGAAACGCAGGAGGGAGCAACAGTAGGGGGTGGAGCGAACAACACGGCGAGCGCGTATATGGCGACCGTAGGAGGCGGCCTAGACAATAGTGCTGTAGGGTCGGCTTCGTTTGTCGGCGGCGGGGAGAGCAATATCGCGATGGGGTATGCGTCCACAATCAGTGGCGGCGCTGTAAACAGCGTGACAGATGACTTTGGCACGATCTGTGGCGGTGGCAACAATGTAGTCGCGAACGAGTACTCGTCAGTTTCCGGGGGCTATGACAATTCGGCAATCGGCCCCTATTCACATGCAACCGGAAGTGGTGCAAAGGCCAACCACGCCGGTTCTGTCGTGATAGCCGCGCACATCTGGGGCTGGGGTCCGCCGAATCAAGATTCAGTTCGGACCGGCGGAGGGTCCCAGATGGTTCTGCGAGCAGATAGTTTGTTCTATCTGACGAACACAGGTGAAATGGCGCCTGCCAACTCACCCAACCCGGGCGGCAAGTTCCTCGATACATCGACAGGTGCCTATCTTTCCAAGGGCGGCATGTGGCAGAACTCCTCAAGCGCCGGTTTGAAGGAGAACTTTGTCGCTTTGGATGGGGAGGATATTCTCAATAGACTGAGAGATCTGGCCATTACTCGATGGAACTACAAAGTCGACGGAGAGCAAGTGAACCATATCGGCCCAGTGGCAGAGGAGTTCTTCGCTGCATTCGGGCTCGGAGCCGATGACGGCACGATATCGACGATCGATCCGTCAGGCGTGGCTCTGGCCGCTCTCCAGGAACTGCTCATAAAATCAGAGGAACGAGAGTCGAGAATCAAAGAATTGGAAACAGAACTGAAAGAAATGAAGGTTCTTCTCCAGGAACTTTTGGCGAAACAACGATAGAATGCTGCAGGAGGAATTCCAATGCGTAAACAAAATCTCCTGACTCTGGCGGCATTCTTGGCCATCGTAGCTGTAACAGGTGCTGACGGCAAACGACTGCCGCAAACCGACACCGGAGTAATAGAGATATCACTGGACAGCTCCACGACTATATCGGAGTCCTTCGTGCAGGAACCCGACACCGTAGACGCCGTATCTTCGTTTGTTATTCCTGCACTCATCATTGATGCTAGTTCATTTGACTACAACTCAATTGGAACCGGAGGAGAAGCAATCGTGGGTATAGGAAGTTCCGACAACTACGGTGTCAGTTCCGGTTATCTGGAGGTCTCCGGTCCGTCATGCACAAGCGGAGACGCTGACGGAAGCGGCGGAGTGGATATAGATGATGTGGTTTATCTGATAAACTACATTTTCTCTGGCGGACCAGCCCCATTGCCAGACGTCTGCTGCGGAGATGCGGACGGGAGTGGTGCGATTGATATCGACGATGTTGTATACTTGATCGCGTACATTTTCTCAGGTGGGCCACCACCTGTCAACACGTGTTAGTCTGAAACACATCAGAGCAAGCGGGAGTCGCTTCTGCGGCTCCCGTTTCATCTGCCACCCAATTTTGTCAACCCATGCTAATTCAATCTTGACACACAGAAGATCTGTTCTTGATTGCGTGGAAGACCCCTTTTGCCGTGTGAATGCTCTAGCAGGAGAATGTTCATGGGAAATCCACGTTGGATAGAGTTGATGACCGAAAGCCTAAAGAAGCATGTCGGTGAAGCCAAGATGAAAGATATAATGAATGGCTGCGAAATCCTCGACAAATCTGACGAGAAGCAAAGCGCTGAGTGGATGAGAAGTGCCATGGTCCGGCTGGATCGGCACATACCCAGCAACGACATCAAAATCAACATCATGACCGGCTGTGCATGTGAGTGCTGCGTCGATCACATGGATGAGCTCAAACGTACCTACAGGGAATCGGGTGATATCGACAAACTGCTGGATGTCATGCACGGCAGAGTGTTCATGGTGCGTCCTGTCAGAGAAGGCAATGTCGTTTACATCACTAAGGCTCCACGCTTCCCGAAAGAACATGCTGAGGCAGAAACACCTGGGAAGAAGCGATACTATTTCTGTCACTGCGACCATGCCAGAGCAGCGTCCGATGGGATGTCGCTCACTTACTGTTACTGTGGGGCAGGATGGTGCAAGAAAATCTGGGAGGGGATTCTGGAACGGCCGGTGCGTGTGGACATTACAAAATCAGTGCTGCAGGGTGATGATGTTTGTCAATTCGCAGTACATCTATGATTCGAAATATCCGGAATGCTCGAGATGAAATAACACGCTCTATTTGTATACATTCTGAATTAGACAAAACATTTGCACTCCTCTTTTCGCTCACTATATTGAATGGTACCTGCGATCGGCTTCCGAAAGAGACTCTTTCCTTCCAGATGCCCCATCGCAGTGAACTGGTGAGTTGTCATATGTCAGCTACAGGCATCATATTCGATCTGAAGAGATACGCCATCCACGACGGCCCCGGTATTCGGACCACCGTGTTCTTCAAGGGCTGTCCGCTCGACTGCTGGTGGTGCCACAATCCGGAATCGCGACAGATCGAGCCGGAACTCGTCGAGAGAACGAACAATGGAAACTCTGAGCGCATTTTTCGGGCTGAGAGCGATTGTATTGTCGGTCGAGTGGTGACGGTTGATGAGGTTATGCAGGAAGTGTTAAAAGATGTTGTCTTCTACGATCAGTCAGAGGGCGGCGTGACATTTTCAGGCGGTGAACCATTATTACAAATGCCATTTCTGATCGAATTGCTGAAGCAATGTCGGAAACATGGCATTCACACAGCGGTCGATACATGCGGTTATGCATCAGCAGAGGACTTCGCATCGATCAATAACATGGTTGATCTTTACCTGTATGATCTCAAGCTGATGGACGATTCAGCGCATGTGAAGTACACTGGCGGTTCAAACCGGATTATACTTGACAACCTGAAGAATGTTATGAAGTCGGGGGCAACTGTGAATGTCAGGATACCAATGATCCCCGGCATCACCGATACTGATGAGAATCTCGACGCGATTGCCGAATATATATCTTCATTCGAGAATGTCCAGGTAGTGAGCTTGTTGCCATATAATACATTCGGTGAAGACAAACTGAGAAGATTCAGTAAGACTCAAAGGCTGAAATCACTTCAGACTCAACAACGATCAAGCCTCATCAAACTTGGAAGCAAATTCACGGCGGTTGGGCGAGAGATAATAATCGGAGGGTGACAGCTCATGAATGATAGAATCTCAAAGCTGAGACAGCGGAGCCTGGACGCCAAACCATGCATATCGATCGAGAGAGCTGCGTTGCTGACAGAGTTCTATGACAGTGGTGAACCGGTGCGCGTCTCTGTGCCGGTTGCCAGAGCGCTTGCATTCAAATACATCGTCCATCATAAAGCGATTTGTATCAATGACGGTGAGTTAATTGTCGGCGAAAGAGGTCCCGAGCCGAAATCGACACCTACTTATCCGGAGATCTGCACTCACAGCCTCGATGATTTCGACATTCTGAATTCGCGCGAGAAAGTGTCGTTCTCGGTTTCCGATGATGTTCGGCAGATGCAGAATGATACGATCATTCCCTGTTGGTCTGGTAGGTCAATGCGAAACCGAATATTCTCCGAAATCGATGACGCCTGGAAAGACGCCTATAACGCGGGCATATTCACCGAATTCATGGAGCAGCGAGCTCCCGGACACACTGTTCTCGATGGCAAAATATACAGTAAGGGAATGCTCGATTTCGTGAGGGACATTGAAGCAAGCATTGACAATCTTGATTTCTACAATGATCCGAGGGCATTTGACAAGAGAGAACAACTCAAGGCAATGTCCATAGCCGCTGATGCGATTATGATGTACTCCCGGCGGCATGCGGAGAGATTGAAAGAGCTCTCGAACGGAGAATCGGATGCTATCCGTAAGCAGGAACTCTATGAGATGGCGTGCATCTGCGAGCGCGTACCAGCGCATGCTCCAGAGAATTTCTGGGAGGCGCTTCAGTATTACTGGTTTGTCCACCTTGGAGTAATCACCGAACTGAACACCTGGGATTCGTTTAATCCGGGTCGACTCGATCAACACCTGCTGCCGTTCTATAGGAAGAGCATTGCCGATGGCACTCTCACCGAGGATCGCGCGAGAGAACTCCTGCAATCATTCTGGATCAAGTTCAACAATCAGCCTGCGCCACCGAAAGTTGGCGTGACAGCTCTGGAGAGCAACACATATACCGACTTCTGCCTCATCAATCTCGGTGGTGTTAAAGAGACCGGTGAGGATGCTGTCAATGAACTGACATATCTGATTCTCGATATCATCGAGGAGATGCGTCTTTTGCAGCCGAGTTCGATGGTACAGGTCAGCAAGAAGAATCCGGATCAGTATCTTAAGCGGGCGCTCACAATTGTAAGAACAGGATTCGGTCAGCCGTCGATTTTCAATAGCGATGCGATTGTTCAGGAGATGGTTCGGCAGGGAAAGTCGATCATCGATGCTCGCAACGGTGGCGCAAGCGGATGTGTCGAGACGGGCGCGTTCGGCAAGGAAAGCTATATCCTGACTGGATACTTCAATCTCCCCAAAGTCTTCGAGATTGCTCTCAATGACGGCGTCGATCCTCAGACCGGAAAGCAGATCGGCGTTGCGACTGGCGACCCGAAGTCCTTCACATCATTCGACAAGCTATATGCCGCGTTCGAGACGCAGCTCCGGCACTTCGTCGATATCAAGATCAAGGGCAATCTTGTGATCGAGAGATTGTGGGCGAAGTATCTTCCTGCGCCGTTTCTGTCGATCCTGATTGATGATTGTATTAAGACCGGAAGAGACTATAACGACGGCGGCGCGCGGTATAACACGTCCTACATTCAGGGCGTTGGAATAGGAACCATCACTGATTCGCTGACTGCCATCAAGTGTCATGTGTTCGACAAGAAGACCTTCACTTTCGATGAATTGATCTTTGCTCTGAGCAACAATTTCGAGGGTTGCGATGAGATCAGGCGGCAGCTTTTGTGCGAGACTCCCAAGTATGGCAATGATGATGATTATGCTGATGATGTTCTTCGCAGAATATTCGAGAGTTACTTCAATGCAATCGATGGCAGACCGAACACCAAGGGGGGACATCACCGAATCAACCTGTTGCCTACGACGTGTCACATCTATTTCGGGAGCGTGACGGGAGCGTTGCCGGATGGCAGGCTGGCTGGTGAGCCGGTGTCGGAGGGGATTTCTCCGGTGCAGGGGGCGGATCGCAAAGGTCCGACTGCTGTTGTGAAATCGGCAGCCAAGATCGACCATCTCAGAACTGGTGGCACGCTGCTGAATCAGAAATTCACTCCGCAGATTCTTGAAGATGACGACGGTATTACGAAGCTCGCGCATCTGGTGAGAGCTTATTTCAAGATGGATGGCCATCATATTCAGTTTAATGTCGTAACGGCAGAGACTCTTCACAAAGCGCAGAAGGAACCGGAGAAATATCGCGATCTAATCGTTCGAGTCGCGGGATATTCAGATTATTTCGTCGATCTCGGCATTGACCTGCAGAACGAGATCATCCGCCGCACGGAACATGGGGTGGTGTAATTGTAGGGCAGCGATCCGAAGTCACGCAGGGCGTGACGGAGCGATCCTGCCTATTCTCTTTGTGGTAGAGCAGTGATCCGAAGCGGAGCGATTCCCAGCGTGCGCGCAGTGGCTGTGCCTCTGCACATTCAGATGCAGCATTCACGGGAGCGTTGCCTTTGTGTGCACAGTACACTCCCAAACAGACAAGAAAAGCCGCCTCTTATGAGGCGGCTTTTTATTGTGAATGAATCTAATCGACAAATTAGAACACGAAATTCAACGTGATACCACTGTAAATGGTCATCGACGTGAACTTGGTCTCCGTATCATCACTCATCGCAGCCGTTCTCTTTGCCAGACCGAGGTCGATCAGATCGTTAATGCCTGTGTCACCGGTCATCTTCGTGACCACGTACCTGACACCGACTTCTCCACCGACCGAGAAATTATCGGCCGCGAAGAACTCGGCACCGAATGCTGCCAGGAAGCCGTATGGTGAGAGCAGGTCTTCCACCGGATCGAGAGAGAATCCTTCCACTTCGGGATCCATACTGGCACTGCCCATACCGTAGAAGAACTCACCCTGAATATAGGGTGCCACGTTTCCCTTGACCTGATCGTTCAGGTAGAACCGCGCACCACCGTGCAATGTGAGAGTACCGCCGCTCACTTCGGCTTCCGTAGTAACCGACTCATAGGTGACCTCTGTCGAAACCTTGTAGTTCCAGTAGTCGAGTCCGAAAATAATGTCAAACGTCGGGCTAACAGGAACGCCGAAGTATGCGCCCATGGTCTGCTCTGTCGGCAGCGGCATATTCTGGAACAGATACTGGCGAACACCGAACTTCAAGCCGGCAGACGCCGGAGTCGCAAACAGCGTCGCGCAAAAGAGCACCGCAATCGCTAACAGTAGAAGCCGCTTCATGTGATACCTCCTGAGAATTGGTTTAGTGTTTACGTTGAATTTCCTACTTAACTAACAGCAGTTTCTGACTGAGTGTGATATTGTCGGTACGGACGGTGACAAAGTAGACTCCCGATGAAACATCCCTGCCGGAGTCATCAGAGCCGTTCCAGTCAATTGTGTGCATACCAACAGAAAAACTCCCCGAAAAAAGACGAGCCACATGCTGACCCGCCAAGTTAATAACTGAAACATCAATTCTGTCAACTAAAATATCGCATTCGATAGTGACTTCCGTCGATGCATTGAATGGATTCGGGTGAGATGGGAGCAGCGAGATTCCAGGTGATGGAATCTGGGTGTCCATGTCGCTAATCTTATCGTAAAGGTTAGAGAGCCAACGCAGGTTTGCATCCAGGTCATTAGAGGAGAGAATTTCTCTCAATGCATCGTTTTCTCCGATCGATCCGTTCGCCAGGTTCGCTTCAAATGAGACATATTCTCCCTGCTTACTTTCCTGTAGTTCAACGCCCAATATATTGCATAGCTTCTTGCCGAGATGGGCGAGTGAAAGCTCCTTTGATATCGAATGCGTATGGCCGACGTGGATTTCAGCATGAGGGTTCATCGCAGCATTGACAATAGATACACATGCGGAGTCAATAGACCTGTTATAGAAGTCGATCCACTTCGATCTTGGTTCAGCGTGGCTTGCCCAATAGAGAAACAGGACATTTCTGATCACCACATGTTGGGCCACTATTGCGTAAGCCAGGAATCTCGCCATTTCGACCATCTCCTCCTCTTCAATCACACGCCCCTCGTTGTAGCGCTGAACGAAAATCTCGGAGGCATCACGGATCATCTGGGGATAGTATCCGAAAGCTATTCTATCTCCGGCATCTCGCAATATCGGATTATCGAAGTAGACTATCGACGATATCGCTAACTCCCGCACTGCATGTTCGATACCCGGTGAAGGAAGATACTCATTATGGGCTATCGCATCGCAGGAAATGTGTGAGTAGTATCCGAATGCGAACGCCTGCTTGTCCAGATCATCTCCGGCGAGTTCGAGCAGGATTTCCGCGAACCGATAATCGGAATGGGCGAATCCCGGTCCAAACAACGAGAAGATATCGGGGCTGTTGTTACTCATAACGAATCTGTCAGTGTAGCAGGCATCTGGAAGCGACTCCCGCATTCGAACCTCCTCGCCCAACATGAAGTGAGTCGGGTTGCCCCATGCAAGCAGTTTCGGAGCTAGAAGACATGTGAAAATCATCGCTGTGAAAAGGAATCTCATCAAGTCAACTACCTTTCATTGAAACAGGCAATTATCAAACCAAGAAGATACTTTGCACTGGCTTGAGCGCAAGAGTAAACTGAAAAAGGAC
>Ga0180009_10004311_pt1 | contig 15746 bp, 9 predicted proteins | sample OS_PC_MetaG_FD_123537 | JGI IMG/M metagenome (GOLD analysis project Ga0180009, IMG submission 123537) | Groundwater microbial communities from the Aspo Hard Rock Laboratory (HRL) deep subsurface site, Sweden - OS_PC_MetaG | ecosystem: Environmental > Aquatic > Deep subsurface > Groundwater...
AGGCAGATACTGGATAGCTCTTTTCTTCCATAGCACTTACCTCCGTAAGTACTATTACCCATAATCTGCAAAAGCGGACAAATCATTTGCTATGAATTGCGGTCATATCATTTGTTATCAACACTTTTATTTTTTCTCTAAAATGTTCCTTATTTTGTGAGACAATTTTGTCATTGTAAATGGCTTCTGAATAAAATCGTTAACCCCTTGTTTCATAATTTCTGCTGCCTCCCCGCCAAGGTTGTATCCACTGGAAAGCATAACCTTAATATCAGGGTTGATACTCTTTAAAGACTTGTAAGTTTCCCCTCCACCCATGCCAGGCATAACCATATCAAGAATAACCAAAGCAATTTTATCTTTATTCTCTTTATAGATTTCTATAGCTTCATTGCCTCCTGATGCCAAAAACACCTTGTATCCAAGTACGTCGAGGATCTCTTTACCTACATCCAATATTATCGCCTCATCATCTACCAAAAGTATTGCTTCTTCATTGCCGGTCTTCACCTCTTCCTCATCATGAAATGATATCGGCTCAGCCTTTGCATCTATTGCCGGCAGGTAAATATTAAAAGTTGAACCTTGACCTTTCTCGCTGTAAACATGAATCATACCGCCATGGTTTTTAATAATACCGTAGGCTGAAGCCAGCCCAAGTCCGGTGCCCCTTCCCACACCTTTTGTTGTAAAGAAGGGATCAAAGACACGACTCGCAGTTTCCTTATCCATGCCGATACCTGTATCGGTAACTGATATCCTGACGTATTTTCCCGGTTTCACCTCATGAGGCTTTGTATAACTCTTGCTGAAAACGACATTGCTTGTCTCCAGATAAATGTCCCCGGCATCCGGCATTGCCTGCCAGGCATTTATAAATAAATTCAAAAAAACCTGCTCTATCTGTCCCCGATCAACTTTTACTGTCCAAAGATCCGGTGCATATTTCTCTCTGATGGTGATTTCTTTTTTTGTACGTCCAAACATTTCAGCGCTTTTTTGAAGCAATTTATTGATATGCGTAGGTTTAACATCATATTTCCCGCCTCTGGCAAAACCTAACAACTGTGCACTGAGTTCTGCACCGCTTTTAACCTGTTTTTCAATGTTTTTGAGCTTATTATAATGATTGTGATCCGGATCGAGATCGTTTAGCATTAAAGATGCATATCCTTGAATCCCCATAAGCAGATTATTAAAGTCGTGAGCAATTCCTCCAGCCAGTGTGCCTATTGACTCCATCTTCTGGGCTTGTCGGACTTGAGACTCAAGATGTTTCCTCTCGGTAATATCTATCATTGCGCCTTCAATATAACCGTCTTCAGGATATATTTTTGCAGAAATAATTAAATCTATTTTTCCCCCATCCTTTTTTTTAACTTCTATCTCAAAATCGGTGAGAGTACCTTCTTGTTCAAGAATTCTTATAAGTTCCAACCTTCTTTCCGGAGAATAAGCCTCGGAAAATTTAAATTCTTTTGTCAGTTCTTCAACAGACTCGTATCCCAACATGTCTGCGACAATTTTATTCGCCAGTAAAATTTTGCCGTCACTTATTCTGCTTCTATATAAACCGGACAACGCATATTCATACAGGGATCGGTATCTCTGTTCCGACTCCTGCAACTTCTTCTCAGCCTCATAGCGCTCAATAATGTCATGGAAAACCAGAACAACGCCTATAATGTTCCCCTTTTCATCTCTGACCGGTGCACCGCTGTCATCAATCGGTATCTCTGTTCCATCTTTGGATATTAATATTGTATGATTGGCCAGGCCTACAACTTTGCCTTTTCTAATTACTTTTGTTACCGGATTTTCTACCTTTTTACGCGTTTGCTCATTGACAATATTAAATATATCGGCAAGAGTCTTGCCAACAGCCTCTTCAAGCTTCCAGCCAGTCAAATAACAGGCAACATCATTCATAAACCGAATGTTGCCCTCTGTATCAGTAACTATGACGGCATCGCCGATGCTCCTTAATATTGTAGAAAGCCATCTCTCGTTTTCTTTTAATTTGCTCTCTATTTTGTGTTTGTAAACAGCCATCTCAACAATGGTATGCAATTCTCTGTCATCAAAAGGCTTTACAATATATCCAAAAGGTTCTGTAAGCTTTGCACGCTCAATAGTTTTCTCATCTGTAAAAGCAGTTAAATAAACCACAGGGATATCGAAGCGGGAATATATTTGGCCTGCAGCTTCAATGCCGTCCATATCGCCTTTAAGAACTATATCCATAAGTACAAGATCAGGCCTGTCCTCTTCTATCTTTGTGATAGCTTCGTTTCCTGAAGAAACCACAGCGGATATTATATATCCTAACCCCTGCAAGCTGTTACGGATATCTTCGGCAACAATCGCTTCATCTTCAACGATCAATATTTTAGTTTCCGGCATAGCTTCATTCTCACTTTAATTATAATTTGGTCGAGTGGTCGAGTGGGAAAATGGTCGAGTGGTTAACTACTCGACTATTTACATGACTTAGTGGCTGAACTGTTACCTTTTATGTTTTGATCAACTATTAAATGTGAACAGTTATAGACTTTCAGATAATTAATTTCACAAGGCCAGAAGGAGGAAGGCGTATTAGTTATACGTCGACGACTGATAACACAGTGAAATTAATTATCTGAAAGTCTATATCATATTCTAAACCTTATCTGAAATTTAGTCCCTTTACTGCGATCCAAATCCAGTTTTCCATCTATCTGATCGGTTAAAATATTAACCAGTTTTAACCCAAGTGATCTACTATTTTTGAGATCCATCCCTTCAGGTATTCCAACTCCATTATCACTCACAAAAAGCTCAACTTCATTCTCATTTATGAAAAGAAGTGATACTTCGATCTCGCCTTCATCGCCGTCTTTAAATGCATGTTTAAGGGAATTTAAAAGAAGCTCATTAACAATTAATCCACATGGAATTGCTTTATCAATATTAAGCTTAACCTTCCCGATATTTAATTTCAGCCTTATTTTCTCCCTATTAATTTCATAAGACCTGAATAGTATTTGTACTAGATATTTTATATATTCATCAAAGTCAATATTTGCCAAATCTTTAGATTTATATAATCTTTCATGAACGAGCGCCATAGCTCTTATCCTGTCCTGGCTCTCTTTAAGCATTTCTAAAGATCCTTTATCCTCTACGCTTTTTGACTGGAGCTTGAGAAGGCTGGAAATAACCTGCATATTGTTTTTGACCCTGTGGTGAATTTCTCTCAGCAACACCTCTTTTTCTTTCTCGGCCCGAGTGCGTTCCTTTATTTGTTCTTTGAGTTGCTCTGCATAGATAATGGACTGGTCATAAGCGATTTGCAGTGCCTCCTTGGCCATTTTCTGGTCCGTAATGTCCCGTAAGAATTCAATCACCATTTTAGGCCTGCCGTCTTCATGCCTTGCTGCAACGCTGGCAGTACACCAGAAAAAGTGATGTTTATCATCTGTCCCAATCATTTTAGTTTCAAATTGGTGAATCTCGCCATCCTCAAAGCACTGTTTGACTATACACGACTCACATGCCTTGTCTCGTCCATGATAAGCAAAATAACACTTTTTACCAACCATATCAGGGCCAAATATTCTCTTGGCCACATCATTTGCCCAAACAATATTTAACTGACTGTCTATCATCACCATGACATCTGTCACAGCTTCCACTATTCCAGCCAGCTTCTGTTCTCTTTCCCGCAAAGCCGCGAAAGATTGCTCGGATATCTTTAGTTTTTTCATAATATTTTATTCAAGTTTCACGATAATCTATATCTATAGCGCCAATACAATAATATATAAGGCTGCGCTTTTCAAGCACTAAACCAAATAAAAAGAACACTTGATTTTTAATCGAAAAATTGACAATTTAGCTTAAACGCTTTGTAAACGTTCACAGTTCCAAGGTTCACGGTTCAAGGTTAGAGAGCGATAAAAATTGAACGAAGCAACCAACCGTGAACCGTGAACCGTGAACCTAACAACCTGAACAGTTACGATAATTCAGTGTAATTCCGTGAAAATCCGTGGTGAACTATTACAAATAAGGGAATAGTATATATGATAATTAAAGAAGCAATTGAGGTTCTTAAAATAGAAGCAGAAGGCATACTTGGATTGATAGACAGGATTAACGATAATTTCCCCAGGATGGTAGAACTTATCTTCAATTCCAGCGGTCGTGTAATAGTAGGTGGTATCGGCAAATCCGGAATAGTTGGCAGAAAGATAGTAGCCACCCTGAACAGCACAGGCACAAGATCGATATTTTTACATCCCGTTGAAGCCATGCACGGAGATCTCGGCATGGTATGTCAGGATGATATATTTCTTGCTCTTTCCTGCAGCGGTGAAACTGATGAGCTTAATATCCTTTTGCCGAGCATACGCAATATAGGGTGCAAGGTTATAGCTTTCACAGGTAATATACATTCAACCCTGGCAAAAAACAGCGATATAATAATTAATGTCGGTGTTGAAAAAGAAGCATGCCCTTTAGGCCTGGCCCCTACTGCCAGTACAACAGCCATGCTTGCAATGGGGGATGCACTGGCCGTTGTCCTAATCAACAAAAAACATTTTAAACCCAGTGATTTCAAAAAAATTCATCCGGGCGGTATATTGGGCCAGCGGCTTTCCAGTAAAGTTAAAGACATCATGTTAACAGGGAAGGCTGTACCAAGAGTTTTCGCCGGAACAAGCATGGAAATCGCTATAGATGAAATCAATCGTCTTGAGTTAGGAACAACTCTTGTTATAACGGAAGATAAAATCCTTACAGGTATCATAACCGATGGTGATATAAGGCGTATTATCGCGAAGAAAAAGAATATTCTTGAACTTACAGTCGAAGATGTTATGACAAAAAATCCACGAACAGTCGGCCCTGATTCTCCGGCTTACGATGCACTTAACATAATGGAACAATACCAGATAACTATTATCCCAATAACTAATTCAATTGGAAAAGTTGAGGGTATTTTGCACCTCCACGATATATTAGGTAAAGGTGATTTCAAGTTTAATGGAAGGTAAAGGGATTCAGAGGGGTTTATGAACTATAATAATATTGATACAAAAATACCGATTCTGGGAAAGTCAAAAATAGCCTCTCCGATTCTGCAAACAGACAGAGGCTCATACAGCCAGAACTTTGTCTCCGACAACGAGAGGGTATTAATCGACGTAAATTTATCTGATGTCACAAAGATGATTCAGGACGGCAAAAAGCTTCCCGCTTTTGAACGGGCCGGTCCAAGAAAAAAAATATACTTTGACCCGGGCAAACTGCAGTGCGCACTTGTAACCTGCGGAGGACTTTGCCCTGGTGTTAACGGAATAATTCGATCAATTGTTCTGGAACTTTATTATGGATACGGAGTTCAAAACATTTACGGTATTCAGTATGGACTGCAAGGCTTTATTCCAAAATATGGCCATGATATTTTAGCCTTTACACCTGACATGGTTGAGAAAATTATTAGACAGGGCGGATCCTTTCTTGGATCTTCCAGAGGGCCACAGGATATTGATGAGATTGTCGATTGTCTGGAAAGGATGAATATCGGGGCGCTTTTTATGATCGGCGGCGATGGCACACTGCTGGCCGCATCAAAAATAAATGATGCCCTAAAAAGAAGAGGCCTTAAAATCAGTATTATAGGAATACCAAAGACCATTGACAATGATATTTATATGTTATCAAGGTCTTTTGGCTTTGATACCGCGGTTGACGTTGCTACCCTGGCGATCAGGGCTGCGCATAATGAAGCGCAGGGATATCCCAACGGCATCGGTCTTATAAAACTGATGGGCAGGTATTCCGGCTTTATTGCGGCAACAGCCGCATTGGCACAGCAGGATGTAAACTTTGTTCTGATACCGGAGGTCGGCATTGATCTTAAAGGGCCAGACGGCTTTCTTACAGCTCTTGAAAAACGCCTTGAAAGCAGAAGCCATGCGGTAATAGTTGTGGCGGAAGGAGCAGGCCAGAACCTGTTCAAAACGGGTGAAAATAAAAAAGAGACTCGGGATGAATCGGGAAATATCAGGCTGCATGATATCGGTCTGTTTCTAAAGGATGCAATTACAACCTATTTCAAAGAAAAAAATATTTCCATAGCCCTTAAATATATCGATCCCAGCTACATAATCAGGAGCCTGCCGGCCAATTCCAACGATCATGTGTTTTGTAGTTTTTTAGGACGTGATGCTGTCCATGCAGCAATGACCGGCAGGACAAATATGCTTATTGGCCACTGGAACGACCATTTTGTGCATATTCCCATCAGCCTGTCGGCAGGAAAGCGAAAACAGGTTGATCCGCACGGAAAGCTTTGGCTCAACGTTCTTGAAGCAACAGGACAGGGCTCATTGAAGAATAATTAAGCAGCCGATATATTACAGAATTTTAACCGTGAACTGTGAACCGTGAACCGTTACTATTTCAGCTCAACAAATTTATTACCCTTAATTTTAAGAAGATAAAGATCTTTCTTAAGCTCCCCGTTACTATCAAATGAAGTAAGACCTGTCACCCCCTGAAAATTACTAAGTTTCATTAGCTCATTTTTCACTGCGCTTCTGAATCGGACATCCGGCCGGCTGACTATCTGAAACAACATCATTGCAGTATCATAAGCTATAGCTTCTATGAAACCGGGCTTTTCTCTGAAAGTCTTCTCAAAAGTCCTGACAAAATCTTTCACTTTTTCTGAAGAGCTTTCTGCGAAAAAGATATCCGGCATTATGGCATTCTGTACATATTGGTGCGCCATTTTGATTAAAATGTCTGAGTGCCATAGATTGGTACCAAAAAGATATACATTATTAACATCATAAAATGACAACTGGGGAATAATAAGTCCTGCTCTTTTCGGTGAGTCGGGAATAAATATAGCATCAAAATCAATAATGGGCTCTGGCTCATCAGCCTTTACAGAGCCCTCTTCCTCTTCTTCATAATCATCGCTTTTATCTTCACCTTCAATCAGCTCGCCTGTATTTTCTAAATCCTTCGGCAATTCATGGTAAAGCCCCACAAGCTTCTTTATTGGATCAGCAAAATCGGTACTGTTTAGCTTGTATGATTCAACTCCAACTACCTTCCCGCCATAAGCCACAACCTCATCCCAGAAAAGATTCATAAAAACCTTACCATAATTTTCATCAGGATAAAGGATTGCAAATTTTTTTAGTTCAAGCTCTTCAATTGCGTAAGAAACAATTGTTTCAACCTGCATTCTGGGAGAAAAAAAATTTCTAAAAACATAATCTCCGGTATCAGTTATATTATCTTTCTGAGTTATAGTAACTATAGGGATCCCCCTGCTTTGTGCTTCTAAAGCCGCAGACTCAGCAGTAAAAATCGGGCCGATAATCGCTGCAACATGCTCTTCGAACAACTCCTTTACAGCATTGGCCGCAACATCCGGTTCAGAGCCTGTATCCTTTATTATTATTTTAATAGACGGCTGGTCGCCCTGAGAACAGAATTGCTCAAGCGCAAGTTCAATTCCTTTTAATGCCTTGCAGCCAAAATCTTTGTACGAACCGCTAAGAGGAAGTAAACAACCTATGGTATAGCGACTGTAAACAGACTTTTTGCTGAGTTCTTCTATCAAATTTTTAGCCTGTTCAACAAACTTATGCTCAGGAAATCTATCGACAAAATCAGAAAGCATCATTAAAGCATCATCATATTGCTCCTCTTCAGCTTTTTTAAGGCCGTATAGATACATAAGCATGCCTGCAGGCGGTTTATATCCCATGTTTTTTATAATGGACATAATATCTGCTTTATCAAGCTGTACGACTGCCTCCTTAAGTTTAGAAATAACTGTCTCTCTTTCCAGATCTTTTGACTTATCAAATGCCAATGTATAAAAATGTAAAGCATCCAACGGAGAACTGATTGCAATATAACTATCACCCACAAGAACATACATTCTCAGAATGTGAATCCTGGATACAATTTTCCCCAGAACGCTGTCAGCTTCCCTTATTACTTTTTCGTATTTACCTTCATTATAAAATGTAACCAGCCCTTCAACTCTTGCATCAGGCACAAAAGAGCTGTCAGGATATTCAACAAGCAAACGTTTATAACTATCGCGTGCTTTTTCATAGTCTTCAAGCGCTGTATAAATTGCCCCTGTTTTTATGAGCACAGCATCGGCAAAAGACCCGTCAGGAAATCTGGATATATACTCATTGTAAGCACTAAGGGCTTTCTCATATGATTTTACCTGATACAATTTCTCTGCTTTTGAAAACAACTCATCGGCAGGTTCAAGCTGGACAGGAACCGGCAAAAAAATATTTTTTAGCCCACATGAGCATAAAAACAGAACTGCAATTAGAATAAAATTTAAATTTATTTTTCGCATAACTCGAAATTTATGGTATTGTAAAAAGATAATAGTTCAGCTACAAAGGCTCAAAGCATATAACTAGTCGAGAGGTCAATCGCTCGACTGCTCAATTAATATCAAATTGTTGCAAGAATTACAATCAACTCAAAAATTTAAATAGGAGTTGTCATTCATAACAATAAAGTGCATAGATTCGATGCAAAAAAAATGTATGTTATAACATCTGAAACAGTCCAGCCAAATCATTTGATATATAAATACTAAGAATTATATATTGTATTACAAATTGAATCAAAGGAGTTTTTATGCCCAGACGTGACGACATTAAGAAAGTATTAATTATCGGTTCGGGTCCAATAATAATCGGCCAGGCATGCGAGTTCGATTATTCAGGAACACAGGCTTGCAAGGCTTTGCGAAGCCTTGGCTACGAGATAGTGCTGGTGAACTCGAATCCTGCGACTATAATGACAGACCCTGGAACAGCCGACGTAACTTATATAGAACCTCTCAACCTTAAGGTGTTAACGGAGATTATTGAAACTGAACGTCCGGATGCTTTGCTGCCTAACCTGGGTGGCCAAACAGGACTTAATCTTTCATCCGAGCTGGCAAAAGCCGGCGTTCTTGAAAAATACGGCGTAAAGGTCATCGGGATTAGTATTGACGCCATTAAACGCGGGGAAGACCGTACAGCATTTAAGGAAACCATGAATAGACTCGGGATTGAAATGCCGAAAAATCAGGCCGTTAACAGTGTCGAGGATGCGGAAAAAGTAGCGGAACAGCTTGGCTACCCTGTTGTAATACGTCCGGCATACACCATGGGAGGAACAGGAGGCGGCCTTGTTTATAATATTGAGGAACTTCGTACGATAGCTGCTCGCGGCATAGCTGCCAGCCTGGTAAATCAGGTTTTGGTTGAAGAATCTGTGCTTGGATGGGAAGAACTTGAACTTGAAGTTGTCCGTGATTCCAAGAATAAGATGATCACAGTATGTTTCATAGAAAATGTCGACGCAATGGGCATTCATACAGGAGATTCATTTTGCACAGCACCAATGATGACAATCGATACAGAACTTCAAAAACGTCTTCAGAAATATGCCTATGATATTGTTGAAGCAATAGAAGTCATCGGAGGTACAAATGTTCAATTCGCACATGATCCCAAAACAGGAAAAGTTGTTGTTATAGAAATCAATCCCAGGACTTCTCGCTCGTCAGCACTGGCTTCAAAGGCAACCGGTTTTCCAATCGCTTTGGTTTCATCACTTCTGGCCGGAGGCCTTACTCTTGATGAAATTCCTTACTGGCGGGATGGAACCCTGGACAAATATACTCCATCCGGCGATTATGTTGTAGTTAAATTTGCCCGATGGGCCTTTGAAAAATTTCCAGGCGTGGAAGACAAGCTCGGCACTCAGATGCGGGCAGTCGGCGAAGTAATGAGCATAGGGAAAAATTATAAGGAGGCTTTTCAGAAAGCTATACGTTCGCTGGAGATTAACCGATATGGTCTTGGCTTTGCTAAAGACTTTAACAAAAAATCATTGGACGAATTAACACATATGCTGAGAACTCCCACTAGCGAACGGCAGTTCATAATGTACGAGGCTCTGCGCAAAGGAGCAGACATCCAGGCTCTTTACGAAAAAACCCACATAAAACCCTGGTTTATCGAACAGATGAAAGAGCTGGTTGAACTTGAAGATAAAATTTTAGAATACAAAGGCCAAATGCCGCCGGACGATTTGCTTCTACAGGCTAAAAAAGATGGTTTTGCAGATAAGTATCTATCTAAACTATTAACAATCCCTGAAAAGGATATACGAAATAAACGCATTTCATTGAATATAGTAGAGGCATGGGAACCTGTTCCGGTAAGCGGCGTTGAAAATGCAGCATATTACTATTCTACCTATAATGCACCTGATAAGGTAAAAGTAAGCGACCGTAAAAAAATTATGGTTCTCGGCGGCGGGCCAAACCGAATTGGCCAGGGAATTGAATTCGACTATTGCTGCGTGCACACTGCTTTTGCCATCCGCGATGCAGGATATGAATCCATAATGGTTAACTGCAACCCTGAAACTGTCTCCACTGACTACGACACTTCGGACAAACTATATTTTGAACCTCTTACAGTAGAAGACGTATTAAGTATTTACCAAAAAGAAAAGCCTGAAGGAGTAATTGTACAGTATGGAGGGCAAACACCGCTGAACATTGCAAACGATCTGGCTGAAGCCGGCGTCAAGATACTCGGCACATCTCCTGAAGCCATAGATCTTGCGGAAGACCGTGACCGCTTCTACAAGATAATGCAAAAGATGGGGATTCCTCATCCAAAATCCGGAATGGCGTATTCATTTGAAGAAGCCTTGGATGTAGCAAAAAATATCGGCTATCCTCTTATAGTTCGACCTTCTTATGTTTTAGGCGGACGCGGGATGGAAGTTATCCATGACGAAGAAATGCTCAAACATTATATGGCTGCAGCCGTAGATATTTCACCAGAACGGCCTATTTTAATTGACAAGTTCCTTGAAAATGCGATTGAAGCTGAAGCAGACGCGATCTCAGACGGAACTAATGCATTTGTTCCGGCTGTTATGGAACATATTGAGCTCGCTGGTATACATTCAGGTGACTCTGCCTGCGTAATCCCGCCTGTCAGTATTTCTCCCAAACACATTGAAACTATCTGTGAATACACACGCAAAATCGCTATTGAGTTAAATGTCATCGGGCTTATGAATATCCAGTATGCTATTGCCAATGACACAGTTTATATTCTGGAGGCAAATCCAAGAGCATCGCGTACAGTACCGATAGTTTCAAAAGTCTGCAATATCTCCATGGCGCGACTCGCAACCCAGATCATGCTGGGTCAAACCATTTCAGGCCTCGGTCTTAAACAAAAACAGATTAATCATTTCGGAGTAAAAGAAGCAGTCTTCCCCTTCAATATGTTTCCTGAAGTGGACCCGCTTCTCGGCCCTGAGATGCGGTCAACAGGAGAAGTTCTGGGGCTTGCGGATTCTTTTGGCCTGGCATTCTTCAAATCCCAGGAAGCAATTCAGTCATTGCTTCCAATTGAAGGAACCGTTCTGTTTACTATAGCTGAAAAGGACAAGTCAAGTTCGCTGGAAGCTGCAAGACTTTTCAAGGAGCTTGGATTTAAAATACTGGCAACAAAAGGAACGCATCAATTTTTTACAGAACACAACATAACTTCAACGCCTATCCCTAAACTTGGATACGGAAGGCCTAATCTTGTTGATGCAATTAAAAATGGAGAAATTCATCTGGTAATAAATACACCGAGCGGGAAAAAGAGCAAGACAGACAGTTCCTATATCCGTAAAGCAGCTATTAATTATAAAATCCTGAATATTACAACAATAGCCGCCGCTCTTGCTGCTGCAAAAGGAATTGCTGCTCGAAAGAAAGGACAGTATAAGGTCAAGTCCCTGCAAAGTTATCACGCAGATATTTTGTAGGGGCACGGCGCGCCGAGCCCATACCATTATCTGCCTGTTGTCAAACTCCAGGTAGCTTCATAAAATTCAGCCGCCGAAGCATTTGTTTGCATATCCGTCGACATTGGAATAGTTTCTGGAGAAGATCCTTCAAAAGCAGAGACAACCGATACTCCCCGTGTCATCGTTGCCAGTGCCTTCATGCTTCCCCTGTATCTTCCTAATCCCTGGCCGATACTTTCCATTTCAACCTTGCCAAGTGGGACTTCACTTGCATAGACGACTATTTGATCTTCACCATATGGAGCTGTAACTTCCAGCTCAAAAAGATCACCCTTATCCGGAATCTTGTATACTTTTCCTGCCTGAAAAAAATCGTTGGTACGATATTCATTTGGCAAAAGCTGTATAATATCTCCGCCGGACATTATATCAACAATCATGGCATAAAAATCTTTGTTACCCTGGATATAAATCTCTATATTTTCTCCATCCCTGTAATGTTTTTTAGATGTCCACACCTTAACAGTCAGCAGAGCATTTTTATCTCTCACAATGTCTTTATCTGCTTGCTGAACTTTCGGCTTGAGTACATATTCGACCTCTGCCTTGATCCAGACATGATACCGAGTATTATCTACCACGCCATGGTCTTTCTGTTCTAAAATAGTTACAGCCCCCTCCGCAGCAGCCGTTATCTCATCTGATTTTAAAACAAAATCCTCTACCTTTGTCTTTGATTGAATATATGTCTTGGCCATTTCAACTGCCTGCCTTTTGGCATTGGCAAAGGCTACCTTCCGTACCGCGTTAAGCGTCATATCTTCTGAAAGATAAGCAAAGCCGTCCACAGACTGAATGCAGGAGCGCTTTTCTTTGTCAGGAGTTATCTGGTTTGGCTGTCCATTCTGGCTGCCGGCTGTCTGGGGAATAACTAACATTAAATTAAATGCCAAAAATGCCAGCCAGATTCGACTATTAATTAAGACTGATTTATAATTCCCCATAATAACCTCCTGTTTAATATTATTCTGAGACCTTTGAAAAATGCTCAATTTTGTTCAAGGTCAAGGAAGGCGAAAATTTTAACCACAGGAATACATTGAGTATTTTGAGGATTAAAATTTGAGCCTGACACCGAGATTGGGCAAAAGGGGGTGTTTTTCAAAGGTCTCATTTCTTCTCAACTTAACGGCGCTATATATTCTGTTAATCTGTTTGATGTCTTCCGCAAATTATAGCTCAGCAAACGCGCAATGCCCTTTAGAAGTTTTATACCTATTTTTGAATGCCTTTCTAAAATCATATCAAAAGCGCTTTTCGATAATATATACAATGTGGTTTTTTCCTTAGCCCTGGCAGTAGCTGAACGTGGATAGTCGTCTATAACGGACATCTCACCGATTGACTGTCCCCTATATAATGTCGCAATAAGAACTTCGCTGCCTGATTTTGATTTTTTGATAACTTCCAGTGCGCCTTCAACGATAAAACATATATAGTTGCCCTTATCAGATTCGTTGAAGAGGGTTTGTCCATCGTCCAGCTCAACAATATTCATATGTTTTGCAACGACTCTTAATTCTTCTCCATTTATTCTATCAAAAATAGGAATATTCACAAAAAAATCTATAATAGCTTTTGACATGCTTTCTTCCACCATATCTTTAACCCCACAGCTACACAGCCTCCATAGTTGACGGCGGCTTTTTAGTAATATTATAAGTTGTGCTGACAACACCCTGGACTTCTTTTGTAATGCGGTCGGCAAGATAAAACAGGGTTTCATAATCAATTCTCATTGGTGTCGCTGTTCGCGCATCAGTGCTTTCCCAGCTTCTTATTTCAATCTGCCTTCCGAATTCTCTCATGTTGTTTCGCATACCAGTCGCTCGATCCCTGTGCAAAATAGCCATATTCTGAAATGAGTCCACATTTCCAAGCACCTCTTCCATAATAACAGTCGCATGCCTAACGATCTCAATATCTTCAGGCGTAACAGCGCCAATAACCCTTGCAGCAAGCGCAGGCCCTGGAAAAGGTTGTCTGTTAAAAATTATTTCAGGAAGTCCGAGTCCTTCAGCTACTTTTCTTACACCATCTTTGCGAAGTTGTAATAATGGCTCAATTATTTTGTACCCGAATGCTTCCTGAGGATCAATACCCAATTGCTCAAAAACATTATGCTGCCTCTTGATACCCGCAACCGTCTCATCAACATCAGTTAATATGGTCCCCTGAAGAAGATACTTTGCCCCGCTGTTTTTAACAAGTCTCCCAAAAACGTTTTTATAAAATGTTTGAGTAATCGCTTCTCTTTTTTTCTCTGGATCATCTATATCTCTCAATGCTGCGAAAAATTCCTCCCTTGCATCAATTATCTCTACATAAACGCCCATTTTATTAAAAATAGAAACTACTTCTTGAGGCTCATCCTTTCTCATCAAGCCATTATCTATAAAATAAGTTTTCAGCTTTTTATCCAGAGCCTTATGGCCAAGCAGTGTAACAGTTGAAGAATCAACACCGCCTGACAGAGCATTAATCGCTGTATCATCCCCCACGGCTTCAGATATCTCTGTTGTCTTATCTTTAATAAACTTTTCAACATCCAGTTCATTTGCTGTTATTTCAACGATAAGCACTATTTTTCCTCCTTATTTACAACGCCGACAGCTATAAACCCTATTCCTTACCGAGGATCTCTTTTATTTTTATAGACAGTTCACTCGCTCCAAATGGTTTCTGTATGAAGCCATCACAGCCACGGCTCAATATCTCATTCGCCCGGCCGTCTATACTGTATCCGCTTGAAAGGAGAACCTTTACTTTCGGATTGATCTCCTTTATGATGTCAAAAACCTCTCCTCCCCCCATAGTGGGCATAATCATGTCCAATAATACCATGTCGATCTCATCCCGATTTTTACTGAAAACTTCAACAGCTTCCTTTCCACCACTGGCTGTTATAACTCTATAACCCATTGCTTCCAACAATTCCTGGTTTACTTCAAGAATAACTTTTTCGTCATCCACTAGGAGGACGGTGCCGGTCCCTTTAATGATTTCTTCAGAAGCTATACCGACTTTTCGGGCCTCTTTTTCAGATGCAGGGATATAAATCCTGAAAGTTGCACCCTCTCCTTTCTTAGATTCAACATCAATATATCCACCACAACCTTTTATTATACCATAGGAAGAGGACAGACCAAGCCCGGTACCTTGCCCCGGCTCTTTGGTCGTAAAAAAAGGTTCAAATATGCGTTCAGCTGTTTTTTTGTCCATACCAATGCCCGTGTCTGTGACACTCAGCTTAACGTATTTGCCGGGCTTTGGATCATATAACTTTTCCTTCATGTCTTCGCTTGTTACATTTGCAGTTTTTATAATAAGATCTCCCCTATCAGACATTGCGTCTGCAGCATTTATAAAAAGATTAAGCAAAACCTGCTCAATCTGTCCAGGATCCACCTCTATTGCCGATAAGTTGTTAGCGAGTTTTTTATGAATCGCAATTTCCTTTCTGGTTCGAGAAAAAGTGCTGGAAATTTCCCCTATTAAGTGGTTAAGGTCAATAGGTCTTACCTCATATCTAGCTTCTCTCACATATCCAAGCAGGTGGGAAGTTAGACTGGCAGCTCTAACAATCTGTTTTTCAATATTATCCAATCTTTCATAAAAGGGATGCTTGGAGTCAATATCCATTTGCATTAAGGAAATATTCCCCTGGATACCCATAAGAAGGTTGTTAAAGTCATGAGCAATGCCGCTGGCCATTTCTCCTATTGCACTTAGTTTTTCCGTTCGAATAATATTGGCCTGAGTTTCTTTAAGGTCTTGAAGGCTTTGGTCTAACTCTCCTATAAGTCTGATGTTCTCCAGGG
>Ga0180009_10004312_pt1 | contig 15734 bp, 22 predicted proteins | sample OS_PC_MetaG_FD_123537 | JGI IMG/M metagenome (GOLD analysis project Ga0180009, IMG submission 123537) | Groundwater microbial communities from the Aspo Hard Rock Laboratory (HRL) deep subsurface site, Sweden - OS_PC_MetaG | ecosystem: Environmental > Aquatic > Deep subsurface > Groundwater...
GAGTGGATTAAAGTTTCCGATCGAATCCGCAACGGTGATGCCAACGTAGGCTGTATCACCTGACGCTGATGCGGTTTGGGTTGTAATGGTGCTGATTGACCATTTTGCGTTTCCTGTTCTGATGGACCCTGAGGGAACTACAGGTGTAACTGGTGTTCCATCAGGAAGAGTCGGTACTGTGGGTGTGTCGTCTGGTCCAGTTACGCCTCCTTGCGGAGTCCAACTGTAGCCAGAGTACATAGCAAATACTGCAATTACTAGAATGCCAATTATTGCGTATGTCATGTTTTTGCTGAGTGCTTTTTTGTCTGTTAAAATTTTTTGTATTTTCATTAATTTATACCTTCATTTGGTATATATAGACATGTATGGTATTGTCTAAATATCTTTTAACAGTTTGGGTATAACAAAAATTATATAGATGTATTACAATAATACTACTTAGTTTAAATATGTTTGAACGTGATTGAATGAAGGGGCAAAGGGGAAGCAGGTTTAAATCTTTTTTAAGCATTTTGAAGGGAGAGTTTGATGAGACGCATATAATAGTCACGGATAAACAAGGCAACATCAAAGATGGACATCCATTGCCAAGCAAACTGATAAAGTTTAGAATAACAGGACAGGATCAAGCCGACAACAGCATAACGTTGCATGGCACAAACAAAACAACAGTAAAGATGACTATAGAAAAAGAAACAGCAGACATGATCAACGATGGAAACGGTCACGTTAACGGACCAGTATTGAAAGGTTATGATGACGTAACCAAAAAGGATGTGTTAGTCATCTATTGTCTAAACAAAGGAGGTGATTGATGCATGAAATTAAACAAAATAGCAACCATCGGCTTCATCATAGCCCTATCCATAGCAATAGCCAGCCTAGGCATAACAGTCTACGCAGCAGTAACAGACGTGTGGTCACCCTCAGTATCCGTGACGGTATCCGACACATACACCCTAACACTCACTGACCCAGCAGACGGAAACCTGTCAACAACCTACATCTTCACGGGAGTACTAAACAAGAATGGTTTAGCACAGATAGGCAAAACAGTAACTCTCTACATCAGCACAGACAGCACAACCTACAGCAGCACAGGAACATCAACAACAACAGACGGGGCTGGAGGCTACTCAATCTCTTGGATCCCAACAACGGCAGGAACATTTCAGTTCAAAGCATTCTACAACTCAGCAACATAGAGGATGAACAAAATTGGTTGACCCATTCTGGATATTCTGGAAAGAAACATGGTTCATAGTAGCTGGAATAAGCATGCTTTGTGCTTTCGTCTTTTATGCGCTACGAAAGAGTTCAACGCAAACACAACAGCAGCCACTTCCACATCACCTAAGACTCGCACAAACAAATGAAACAACCATAGAAGAACCAGTCTATGAACTAGAGGAACATATAGGCAATAATCCGTTCAAGAAAAATAAAGGCAAACCTAAGCTTTCTCTTGAAGACTTAATTGAACATGGAATAGAGGCAGGTCAATTACAGGTTAAATTACAGACAAAAATCAAAGACAGAAAAATGTATGGAGAAAAATGGCGAGGCAGCATCATAATTGACACAGAAGAAAAAGAAGGCGAACAGCCAATCACAGAAAAGGAAATAGACTCTAAAGAAGAACAGCACAAAGAAGACATGAAACAGTTCATGGATTCAGTAAAACCGTCTAAAGAAGAAACAGAAGAAGACGAAACGGTAGAAGAACCAGAAGGAGGATGGAGACGCCCTGCCAATACAGAAGGGTGAAGCAATAACATGGATTGTGCTTCTAGCAGTAAACGTATTCGTCATGTTTAGCCGTGTACTCCTGCAAGGACAATCCTCAACAGTTATAATGATAGTTCAGTTTGCTGTAATGGGATCAGCTTTTGGAGTCCTATTTTTACGCAATCAACTACTAACAGTTGAAGCATCGAAATATGACATCTATAGAGTACATCTAAGTCCTCCAGGAAAAAGCCTAGATTTAGCAGTAACAAAATCGGGATTACGTCCAACTGAGCCAAATCCACGTTTTCCACAAATCAACAACACAACATTAGAGTTAGCGAATGAAATGAAAATAGAGCCTTACGGAAACGGAGAAAAAATCAAACGCTTTCACATTAACCATACAGGAAAACTAAAGGAACGGTTAGACAGTGTGGCTGACTATGCAGAGTTCAAAGGAGAAAAAGTGTGGCACAACAACATTTACCTGATGACCTTATGGCAAAATGACTTGTTTCCAGTTGGACAAGAAGAAAGCAGACCTGAACCAAACTTTGTTTTAATCACCTCATCCGAAGCCGACAGAAGCGACAGACAAGTTAAAACCAAAGTTTTGTCTATGGCACTTGGCTTTGATAATCCACAGCCCAACATTCTCGCTGGACAAAAACCGAAAGTAAGAACTTACATAAAACGGTTAGAGTCAGAAAATCAGAGACTTAGAAACGAAGTTGTAGAGGAACGCAACTATGTAACAAGCCTAGTTAGTACGGTTAAGCATTGGAGAATAAACGCAATAAAAGCCGGACAGAAACTTGGAATATCCAACCAAGAAATAACAGGGCTGCTAGATACACCTACAGACGTGAAGAAGGCTGCAATCAGAAGAAACCAAGCAGACATAAGCAACATACAGGACGTTTTTGACATAGGCAAACGTGATAACTGGTGGAACAAAATAGACTGGAAATGGATAATTATTGGCGTTGTATTCATGGCTGTTCTAGTGTACTTTGGACTTAACACAAAAGCCCAAGATGCAGTAGGAAAATTCATGAATAACCCGTTTAACTGGCTACTGGCGATACTCCTGTTCGGAGTCATCGGAGCCGTCATCTACTATGGAAGCAAAGCCATAAAGGAGAGAGACTAACATGAGCTTTCTTGACCGATTTAAAAAAAAATCGCAAACCAACTTCATGTTAGATGCAGAAAAAGATTTAGGATACTACGTAAAATCGGGTCACTTACTGGAGTTCATCATAGATGGAAAGCTTCAAATTAACAAAAAAGTTACAGCACTAGAACAGAAAATAGATTGGGTCATGCTTAACGCACAACATACTGCAACATACCGATGGTTACTGGCAGAGATGATGCAATCTATAACAGATTTGAATAGCCTAATGCACGCATATGTTCTTCCTTTTATTCAACCAGAATCAAAAGACAAGAAAATAAAGTGCGTTAGAGGATATGCACAAATTTACGTCAACACAATGAACGAATCAAGATTTTTGCTAAGGGACCTAAAAAGAAAGCATATTAGCGAACAGAAAACTTTGCTACAGCAAAGAATCACAAACAATTACGCGAAATATATTACAATCGCCGAGTTTCTAAATGGCATAAGCCCAGACCGAGACTTTGTGATCCCAACAAAAGACAGAGTATATGTGCTACCTCCAGGACAAGTACCACTGAATCAATCAAGAAGTATTACCCCAGCCGAATTTTTAGCGCAAAAAGAACGAGTACCATCCAGAGAGCCATTTCCTGAGAGATTGCCGGAGAACATATAGAATTGAGCGAAATAGTAGAATTAGAGAAAATGGAAAAGAGTTTATCTCTCGAGCAACTAGGCAGCTACAAACTAAAAACTGCTTATCAAGCTGGATTCTTCAAACCTGGATGGGCAATAGAAGATTACTTACGCTATACCATTGATGAATATAAATGGTCATGTATTCCAATATGGGGAATTAAAGGCTCATACAAAAGCAACAGACTAATGAAATGGTTATACGACATCTATCAAGATTGGGATTTAGTCCACAACTATACTGTGTTAGGTCCAGAAGACTTTGTTAGACTACTCAATGAGGAAGGAAGAATACCCGCAATGGGAGGAGATGACCTAGCAGCATGGCTAGACGCACAACTCTATAACGACAACAGAGCATTATACATTCAGATCAAAAGAAACTGGAAACTAACCAGAACCATGCTAAACGTATTCTTCTACACTAGCCCACTAAAGACAGACGCACCAGGTTTCATACTAGACGATATAACAGAAGAAGTCATGTGTAGCCCCCTCATGAAATACAGCTACGACAGATGGACTTGGCAAAAAGACTATAAGGACCCTAAAAAAATCATAAAACGTCCAGTATGCATTTCTCAATATAAACCCTTCGACATCAAAGAGGTTCCAACAGAAGAGTTCAAAAAATACTGGAAAAGAAGATTAGTCTTAAGCAAACAGGGAAAACGTAAACTTGTAGAGGCAATCACAAAAGCCTTTGAGGACGCACCCATATCCCAAGCTGATGCAATAGAGCAAGAAGCAAAAGAGAACGATTTAATGGACGGCATGGACCAGAAAGAAAAAGGCGCAATAAGCCTCTATCATAAACGTGCAGGACAGAAGGGTGGCAAAGCAAGCAAGAAAACGGCTTAACGGCTTATACACATATAATTAATTATAGATACACTAAAAAACTAAAAAAAAGCCTAAATTGGGCTTCTTTCATGTTAATTTCCACTTTGATGGAAGTGGAAAGGTTTAAGTATTAAAACAACAACATATATGTAGGGAAAAGTGTTGTCTGAACTTCCTGAAGTAGAAACAATCAGAAAAAGAATAGAATCAGCACCAAAAAAAGAAGCAAAGTTCTGCTTAATGGCAGCCTACTCGTTTTGTGGACGAGTTAGCGAAGTCATAGGAAAAACTAGCCCTTCTGACTTAGCCAAAACAAAAGCAAGAGGACCAACTGGAAAAGACGTAATATTGGACATCTATGAATTAGGACCAATAAAAGAAGAAGTCGCAATCTTTACTGTACGTACAGCAAAAAGGGGAGGAAAAAAAAGAAATGTAGCATTACCACTAGACCCGAAATATGAACCTTGGACAGAACAGCTTTACAGTTATTTTCAAGAGTTCAAAAACGATAAAGTCTTTCCATTCACTAGACAGAAAGCTTGTGCGTATGCACGAGAAATTTTTGAAGGATTGAGCTATGAAATTGACGATTACAAGCTGTGGGATAACGGAAAAGCAGAACCAATAAAAGCACACCCAAAACCATTCCGTACCCATGCCCTCAGGCACTTACGTGCAACAGAACTAATCGAATTTTTTGGTTTCACAGGAATTGACCTTTCAATCTATGGAGGTTGGACATTACGAAGCATGATAGGTGTAGGATCAGCGATGAGCAGATACGCACACCTAAACTGGCAATACTACTTTCAGAAATTACTTAAGAAAAGGCGATGTTAGATGCTCCTACTATTGCGCTGAATTCGGCAACCCAATTACTGAATGTTTCAAGTATCACACAATCACCTCCACAAAGCTTTTATACCATTACAACAATAACAATAACAACAATAACGTGATAAAGCTTATGAAGTGTAAATCATGACTAAGGATTCAGGTAGATACAAAGTGAAATGCCCTCATTGCGGTTACGAGTGGGAGTCAAGAACAGAAAAACCAAAGAGATGCCCCATGTGTCAAAGATGGCTCCCACCTTGGGATCAATATAGGAACAAAAAGGTGGAGAAAGTTGAGTAATCAAATAACTCCTAAAGACCTAGAAGATGGAATAGACCTAGACTTCACAGAATCAAAAGAAGGCTGGAACGTCTACAAATTAGAGGATGGAACAACCCTCAAAGTCAAGCTAGTTCTCAGATCAGTCAAACGCCTCAAAAAATGGAATCCAGATGGAACACCACTTTACCTGATCCAAGCAGCAAATGTGGTCAGAGTCCTAAATGTCCCAAAGGAACTACGCGCTAAACCTAAAACGCAGACATTCAAACCAGTCTAGGAGAAAGAAAAATGAGCCATTGGATAACTTTAATTGGAAAAGACGGAAAAGTTGTAGAGGTTCCAGTTCATTCAGAAGGAGGAACTTATGCTTTAGGAGGTTTACCTGAAGCTGAACTGAATGTCACATACAATTACTCTAAATTCTATTACCAAACACTAAACAAAGAAGAGGGCATAAGATGGTTAAATGGGAAAAAGGCTAAAGAGGTTCAAGCAGCTCTTTCGTTAGCGATCCATAAACTAGGAACTGTTCAACATCCTGACTATTGGAGATCCACAAGAGGAAATGCTGGTTATGCTCTTTCAATCCTTCTTAAATGGGCTGAATTATATCCAGAAGCAAAGTTTGAGATAAATTAATTCGCAAGGATATGTGGTTAAACTAGGGAGGGATTGAGTGAAAAAAAGAATGGTTCAATTAAATGTCAGAGTTCCAAAAAAATTCAAAGATTTAATGATAAAATATGTTGAAGTTGGAACCCATAAGGACCTTTCTGAATTTACGAGAGATGCTGTCCGAGAGAAAATAAAGAGAGATGCTCCGAATTTCTTCGCTGAAATGATTGAAAAAGAATCTAAAGAATAGAATGGTAAACTAGCAAGGAATGAGAGAGATGAGTGAAAGTAAACGATTAAAATTTGCACTATTAGTTGGTTTACTAGAAGTCTTAATGTTACCATCAATCGTTCTTGCTGATGGTGGAGTAGGACCCCTAGTTGAAAACGTAGATTTGCAAGGAGCCAAAATGGTTAGTGAGGGAGCATACTTCTATGTCGAAATCACTAATAATCGAGAAAACATAGCTAATTTATTGCTTGAATCTGGAACTCTAATCTGTGAAGAATGGGATAATCTAACTCATTATTATGGAACTGGTGGAGGGGCAGGTAGCAATATGAAAGCTGTTGAATTTTCGCTTCAACCTAACGAATCAATCAAACTACATTATCAAGCTCCCTTCATTGAAGAGAATTACATAAATTTGCTTTTCAGGTTAGATGATCTTGATGATGGAATACCATACGGCTACAAAGAGTTAGAAACAAAAATTGTAGATTTATCCTGTGATTTAACTTATCAAAGATCATCAGAAGATTATTATAAGCTCTGGTCTTATGACAATATAAAAGAATTGAATGATGAATTAAAAGAATCTAATAGCGAACTAAAAAAGGAACTTGCTCTCGCAAAACATGATCCTTACGTTACAATATCTAAAACTTATGTTATTGTAATGGCAATAACCATTTCCTTATTGTGTTGCACTCTATTCTTTCTAGGTAGGGCAACAAAATCTAAGTCACCACAAGGTTACACGCCTAAACTTCCGGAGAACCAGAAAGAAAATGTTGAGTAGATTAAGAATGTGGCTAAATTCTGCTATTTTTCAGTTTTTCCACATCAAAGCTTATTCACAAGGTTTACCATTACTTGAGCTATGGGAAATTTATTCATTTCAGATCAGATGGTCGTTCATAATGGCAACAGCAACAGTTTTTGGTAAAATTCAAGGATACCTATCTACACTAGCAGAAAAGGAGAAAAAAACAAAGAATGAAGGGGGTGAATTAAAAAGTTGAATGCCCAGAACCTTTTCCAAAGCACCCAATGAAATATTTATGGGATCACATTTCTAAAGGTCATACACCATCGTTTACTGCATGTGTGACATGGGATAGACAAGTCGGAAGAGATACAGGAGATTTTGAGTATTGCTACAGATGGTATCTTTACATCTGGAACCCTAAAAAACAAGATTTTGACCGAGAAATCCAAGATGAAGGCTACGAATGAGTCTGCTAGGATACATAGCTAATATTGAGAACGTCCATTAACCACTTTTTTGTAATTATTTAAATTATTAATAGCCAAGTCAATCATAGCATTCACTTCTCCCTTACATTCATTCTTGTAGTCCCCGATTTCTATTTTTATTTTAACTTCCCTGTTACCCATTAGAGTTCACCTCCCTCCATTTTTCACCTTTATGTAGTCGTTGCACATGCTTTCTACATTTATAGCAGATTCCCTCGAGCAAAGTTTGGCTACCAGCCCTTATTTTAAGAGCTACCTTGCTGTGACTACACATTCTTGATTCTAAATTTATGATTCCAGATTAGCCACTGAAAGGCGCAGACCCCAAAAACAAGCCCATTAACAATCAGAGATAACGGTTTCTTTTTTCAATTATAAAAGTGAAATGGATAAAAGCAATAACAAAAACCAAAACGTTAACCAATATGCTAAAAACAAATTGGGTAGAAGTACTCCAAAATCCAAAAATTCTGTAGGTCGGCATCCACCACCAATTAACAGTTTCAGGCGGAAAACTTCCACACCATAACCCAAAAAAGAATAGGTCTTGGGTAGCCGACAGAACAAAGGCTTGAGCTGCAAAGAAAAAGTATAGGTTACGGGTCCACAAACTCAAAGGAACAATGACAAGCTGATACAAAATAGCGTAAAGATACCAGTATTCCACAGCCCAACTATAACTAAAAATTAAGCCATAATCATAAAGTGTTGAATGAACAAGAAAATCTATGCGTGTAAGAACAAGAACAGAAACAGCAAACAATAGAATAGCGCACCAGGTCTTGTTAGATAACAAAAGGTATCTCAAAAATAAAAGCAGTCAATAAAGCAATTAAAGCAGTAACTACAAGAATAATAAAAGATGTCAGTTCCCGTTTGTAAATCATCTGTTAAACCCTAAACTTAACCAAACGCTTAACGGTTCCATAGATTTTTCTAGACATTTTCCAAAATAACACAGGAAAATAAGTTGCTTCGATACTATAATTTATCCCCCAATCATTCAAACATTGTGGGTTGCAAGACTTGACAATTTTTCTGGCAACACCCAAGTTTTTCCATACTACACTTGGTTTTTGAGAACACATGTTACCATAGATTTTATCATAATAACGTAGACAAGAGCTCACATCACCGTTACAGTGAAGGAAAAAGAAGCTGTGAAGAGCAAAACAACTCCATTGTTTAGGATTTAACCAATGTTGCTTCAAGAGATTGTTCGGCAAGTCCTCAACAACTTTTCTTTCTACATCTGACATCACTAAAAGTTTTTGTGGTGTCCCATAAAATTCGCTACAATCAAACTTTTGAACAAGCAATGGATAATCACCATTTAACCATTGTTTAAGTTCTAAATAGTTTTGTGCCGTCAATGGAGAAAGAGTGAATCCAATTGTTGAAACGATACCCAATTCTTTTAATTCTTTCATAAGAGTAGTTGCACTTAGAAAGGACCCATCTACTCCACGAAGGTTATCATGACTTCTCGCCACTCCATCAAGGCTTATTCCCACACCAATTTTAATGTTGTTTTCTAGACATTTCTTAACGGTTTTGATTATTCTGTTTTGGAGTAAACCATTTGTGCTAATCCAAACATGAATTTTTGGGTTATATTGATGAAAAACAAGAATCAATTCATATAAGTCTTCTCTGAGGCTGGGTTCTCCACCAGTTAAAATCACGGATTCTAACTTAGAGAAAAGAGGGTCACAAAGCATTATACTTAATTGTGTGTAACTTATTTCTTTTTTGTTTTCCTTGTTTATCCAAATTTGGCAATGTTTACATTTGCTGTTGCATCTACGTGTAACCTCAAAAACTAGGTGTTTTGGTTTAATTCTAGAAGGAAAGAATCGGCGATATGTAATATTCTTGATTCCACCACAAATATTATAGGTTATTTTAAGAGCGTTCATTTTTGTATTACCTTCCTAAACAAGTTCCATAACCTTAAAGGATGTTTTACGGCAAAATGCCAATAGAACTTGTGCTTAAACAAACCTACGAAGTCACGAAGAGGCATTTTGCTAGATTTGTAAATTAATCGTATCTTTTGTGTTACACTAGCAATCCTTTGAATATCATTAACCAATTTCTTAAATTCCTTTTCGTTCATTGTATTACAAACAACATACGTGTTATTAGCGTTGGATGTTGGAACCAACTTGGTATAATCCAGTTTTTTTGGTAACAATCCGTTTTCCATACAAATTTCCCAAACTTTTGTGAAGGGATATGGAATAATTACATTTACGCCCATAAAAGCCAATTCGTCATGATTCTCCATGAAAGCTAGCGTCTCGAGCATTTCCTTTTTGTTTTCGGTTGGTGTACCAAAAATGAAGCTTCCACCAACCATCATACCAGCATGTTTTGCATCTAATAACACTTGTTCATTCTGTTTTACGGTAATTGTGTTATTTTTCAGTAATGAAAGTACACGTTGATTAGCACTTTCAAATCCAACACTCACAAACTTGCAACCACAACCCTTCATCAGTTTCATAGTTTCATAGTCTAAGGTTGTGGCTCGCGCTTGGCACCCCCACACTATTTTCTTGTCTATACCATATTCTTTGAACAGAACAGAAATCTCTTTCAAACGTTTCTTATTTACTGCAAACTCGTCATCTACAAAAAATATGCTATTAGCATTATAATGTTCAATAAAATATGTAACCTCATCAACAACACGGTTTGCGCTATGCCAACGAGGAGGAGTTGAACGAAAACTGTTATGGCAAAAAATACACTTCCAAGGACATCCCCTGCTGGTTATCAAACTGCCTAGTCTAGCATGTTTCAAACCGAAAGGAAATGCTTGGCTAGGATTGTCTGTTGTTTTCATATATGCCTCAATATCTAATAGATCATAGGCTGGACTTGGAATAGTATCAAGGTTTAATATTGGTTTGCCATGAATAATTTTCTTTTTATTTGAAAAAAAACGTGTTATCCCTGGGAAGTGGTTCTTAACTAGCTCTAACAAGACTGTTTCTCCTTCTCCAATAATGACACAGTTACAATGTTCAATAGCTTCAGATGGAAGACATGAAGGATGGACACCTCCCATAATAGTATAAATTTTGTTTTCACGAAGAGTATCAGATAATTTGTAAGACTCTTGTGCAAGTGGAGTTGTAGCAGTTAATCCGGCAATATTAGGGTTCCAATTAAGAATGTTTTTTTCAATATTTTTGGTAACAGCACCATCAAAGATTTTCACGTCCACATTACTATTTTCCCGAAGATAACTAGCCAAATACCCAAAATTTAATGGGGGGCAACTTGTGTTTAATGAAAGTTTAGAATTGGGAACAACTAAAGCAACCCTCATTTTATTGCCTCCTCAAACCTATCAATAAACACATCAAAATTATATCTTTTCGCAGTGGCGTACCCTTCAGCGATTAATCTACCCCGTAATTTACTATCAAACATCCCCTTTTTTACAATATCCAAAAAAGTAGGCAAAGAAACATGTTTAGGAACAACCAATGCATTAACATCATGTTTAGCATACTCGTTTAATCCTAGACAATCCGTGACAAGAACTGGTGTTCCGCAAGCCATTGACTCCAAAGGCAAAAGACCAAAACCTTCATAATCAGAAAGAAAAACTGTTAACCATGCACGACTATAAGCTTTTATCAATTCCTCATCAGAATAAGAACCGTCTATAATCTCAACATGATAGGGAAGATTCTGACATAAACTTTTTTCTATCCTTTCCTTCCATTCTATCCCACGCCTAAACAGAAGAACGGATGGTTCCTCAGATCTACCACAGACTACCTTGAATTTTTTTATGTCTACACCATTACCAACATAGGTTCCTCCAACCATTTTTTGTAGCCAATGGCTAACAACCAACTTTTTCAGAGGCAACTTATAACTGAACTCCGCTCGGATTCTTTCAATATCATTATTGATTAACCAAGGTTCATAATGCTGAATAAGATAGAATGGTGACCCCTTTTCACTAAAAAATGTAGGATAAACTGTTTCAAAATAGGTAGCCACATTAACGTCACAATCAGGAACCGTTTCTGTTAATGCTTTAGCATAATCAAAATCCCATCTTCCCATAAAAAATCTACGAAAGCTTCTTTGAAGGCAGAACGTTTCAACCTGATTAATCTCAGCCTTAATTTCTCCGAACCAGTTGAAGTTGCCTTTACCCAAAACGGTTAATGTTACTTTATGCCCCCGACCTGTAAGACCATTAGCTAAACCCAGAACGGTACGGATGCCACCGCCAACACCTACGCTCCAGATGTTAAAGTTTACGTGCAAATTAAGTGACTCCGTAGAATACCCAAAAAAATGCTTAAACGTATTGAAGTGTAAGTTGGGATAATCTGCCAGCATTTCTTCTTAAACGCTATTTTTATGCCTGCAACTGGACTAATCAAAGTGTACAATAATATTTTTGAGTTTTTAGCACCAAATTCACCTAAATATTTATTGAGTTCATGGTTACATATTCCATACCAATAATAATGCTTCAATTCTTCTATTAACCCATTTCTTAAATGAGAACTTTTTACATCAAAATCAACAATCCATTTTAAACCATGTTCATTTACTTTTATTGCTAAAACATTATCAACTCCTGGGCTTATTGCAAGTTTAGGAAAACCACCTATCTTCCTCAACAACTCCGTTTTATAAATTGTATTATCAAGAGTTTTACCATAAAGAAACAACGATTCGGAATTGCCCATCTTCTGATACTGCGTCATTATATAATCTTCTAGCTTTCTAAGTGCCACTGGTTTATTTGGTAGCCTAATTCCAGAAGCAACCATAACATTTGGGGTATCCAATAGTCTAGGAATCTTATTCCACCAATCGTCAGACAAAAACAAGTCTTGCTCTAGACTCATAAAGTATGGGCAATCAACTTTGCTTAAGGCAAAATTAGCACCAGAAGAAATCCCCGAATGGGGGTTCGTGTAAACTTCCCAGTTGAAATCTTTCCCAATCTCCCTTGTTTCATCGTTACTGTAATCGTCAACCATAATCTTCCGGTGAACACACTCTGAGGGCAGAACATTCTCTAGCTGCTTCAAAGTTTTAGGAAGAACCCATGCACCATCTTTAACCCAAGAAACAACATCAATCATCATATGCCCCTACAAAAACCATTCAAGATTATTTTTGTACCAATTTATAGTTTCAGTTAGTCCCTTATCCAATGGTACAATTGGTTTCCATCCAGTGGCTCTAATCTTTGTAGTGTCTAAGGCATAGCGTCTATCGTGTCCAGGACGTATCTTGTCATCGGTAATAAACTCAATTGAACCATTGGGTTTATGTAGTGTTTCCAAAATCTTTTCAGCTAACTCCAAATTTTGAAGGTTGTTTCCCGCACCAATATTATAGATTTCTCCAATCTTTCCTTCAGTGACTAAATGAATTATCCCTCGAACATGGTCTCTTACATGAATCCACATCCTAGAATGTTTACCGTCGCCATAAACTGGTAGAGGTTCATCATTCATAGCTTTTTTTATGAAAACTCCCATGACTTTTTGTGGATGTTGCCAGGGTCCATAATTGTTTTCAGCTCTTGTAATGATTATCGGAAGACCATACGTGTTATAATAACTTATACAAAGCATATCCCCAGCTGTCTTCGTTGCTGAATAGGGATTCGTAGGATTTAATGTCACATCTTCTTTGTGCGCACCATCTAAGATGCTACCATATACTTCGTCAGTTGAGACTTGAAAATGTAGCTTTAAGTTTTTGGCGTTTATCCTCTCAGCCTCTAAAATTCTGTAGGTTCCAATAATGTTACTTTGAATAAATGGCTCTGGGTCTCGAATCGAATGGTCCACATGCGTCTTCGCTCCAAAATGAAACACATAATCGACGTCTTCCATGACTTCACTAAGGTCATCTTTGGCAAAATCGGTGTAATAAAGTCTAAAACGAGGATTATTTAGGATGGGTTCAATCCTAACCAAATGTTTCTGGTCTGAGTTCCTTGCGATTCCGACAACTGAAACTTTTTTGAAGTTTTCAATCACGTACTTGGCAAAGTAACTTCCAATGAACCCTTTAACGCCGGTAACTAAAATCTTACTGCTAGAATCTATCAATCTTTCATCATTCTTGTTGTATCGTCATCCGCAAGTTTTTTTTCAATCCTTTTAAGACTCTCCAAAATAATCTTTAAGTATGGATCTTGCTCTTGAGACAAGGTAATGTCGGTTTTCAGTTGTCTTGTGCGATGAAAATGCCCCACAACTATGGCTAACGGAATGTATATAATCAAAGCAACTATAAAATAAATAATTAATGTCGGAAAAACATTTTCAAGAAATGGCACCTGCTCAACAAGTAAACGATATGTAATAAGAAGGAAGTTGAAGAAAGAAAAGGCGAACCCCAAATATATAGAATGCCCATATCTTAGTTCTGCCCACCGCCTTTTTATCCAATTCATCATCTTAACGTCCCCACCATTTCTAGTCCATAACGTTTTGCATGAATGTAACCAACAATAAGTTGTGGCGATAAATGTATAAATGAGTGGAACAAAGTTTTTTTAAGATTATAGGATGGAAGATAATAGCGAGCCACACCTTGCATAAACTGTTTTTTTGCAGATAACCCTGAACGTAAATGTAAAATTCGTGTGTACGTAATGTAAACAATATTCCATCCTTCTTGCTTTACTCTACGGCAATATTCGTCATATTCACTGATTATATCAGCTAAACCACCAATTTCCACCATCATTTGTTTCCGAAAAGCGTAAACTCCTGTGTATCTTGTCTCGTTGCGGATATGTTGTAACATTGTCATGTAGAGATTGTTATATTCACCATGAAGTCTCAAAAGCGTAGAAAATAAGTCATAGTTTAAAAAACGAAAACAAACCATTCCAACTTTTTTGTTTACAAACTGTTTTTGGAGAATAGAAATGATGTCTGAATCAAGAACCAAATCGGCTCCAACTGCCAAGATAACATCCCCGGATGCCTGTTCAAAACCATGTTGAAAGGATTCTGCAGCATAGAACCTCCAAAGGTGATTATATATTTCATAAATTTTTGCACCAGGAAAGTAATGTTTTATCAAAGTTTTACTGTTGTCTGTGCAGTTGTCTAAAACAAAAATCTTCTCATCAATCTCACCCTCAATATACCTCAACGAAGCCAAAAAGTAAGGTAAATATTGCCCTTCATTATGTATAGGACAAACCATAGACATTTTTAGGTTATTCATTTTTTTTAATCCCATATCTTTCATGAATATATCCTTTAATTAAGTTGATACGAAACATAAACAACATATTCAAGAATGCCATTAAAAAGCTTCTATGGGCAACACTCCAATATAATCTACCACATAGGTAATCACGACTACCAAATCTAGGACGCAAATGAATGGTATTGGAAACAATACACAAACTTTTGTGGTGTGTATTTATTGCTTGTTGCAGGTGTGTGTCCTCTGCACTTTCAAGACGCTTCAATCCATCAAAATCTTCAAGCTCAAAAGATGTGTTGCGATCAAACAGCAGAACTGGACCCAACCATCGCTGTTGCCCAAGTCCACCAATTTTTGTTTTCACAAGTAACCGTTTGAGTAAATTACGAAAATCAACAGGATAATCTTTATGTAGAAAGCTAACTAACTCAACATCATTATTACCTAAAGTACCCAAGTGATTAACAATTTGTTTATCTAAAACCAAGTCTGAAGCAGTAATCAAAATGGTGTTGTTATGTGCTATTACACATCCAAGCCATCGCATATAAGCAAATCTCATAGTAAACCCTTCAATATCATCTCCAATTTCGATAAATTGTGTATGATTCAACATACCATATCTCTTCGCAATCGTCTTTGCAATAGTTATACTATTATCGGTGCATCTATCGAACAACAGAACAACTTCACTAGGAAATAACCTGTAAACGCTTGGAAGACTCAAAGGCAAAAACTGTTCCTCATCATGAACTGGAAGCACCACAGAAAACTTAATCATCATCCCTAAGTAAAACACAGAAAGTGTACAATACAACAAAAGGAGCCATAAATATCCTCAAAGGAAACGGTAAATCAGCTAAAATCCCCTTCATTTATTCAAAAGTA
>Ga0180009_10004313_pt1 | contig 15734 bp, 13 predicted proteins | sample OS_PC_MetaG_FD_123537 | JGI IMG/M metagenome (GOLD analysis project Ga0180009, IMG submission 123537) | Groundwater microbial communities from the Aspo Hard Rock Laboratory (HRL) deep subsurface site, Sweden - OS_PC_MetaG | ecosystem: Environmental > Aquatic > Deep subsurface > Groundwater...
ATTGGGGTTGGGCCAGGCGCGTGGCCGATAACACCACGGGAACTTGCGCGAAAAAATAATCCTCGCCGGCCAGTTCGCTGAGTTGCGGCTCAGCCGCGGCTGCAAATAATGGTGTGCTGGTTGACAGTGACAAGGCGAGCACAAGGCAATGCACGGAGCGGATAGCGTGCTTGTTCATGAATATTCCTACAGCTAAGTGATTTATGGGAGAAATCGGCCATCTGGTCGCGGCCGTGGGGTAAGGATGCCGTCTCGGCATGCTGCCGTCAAAAGCCCGGATTTCCGAAGGCTTCTTTCACAGGGTGTCCATGCAGTACACTCTGCCGCCATGGAGTTTCCAACCCTAGAAGATTTCGTCGGCAATACCCCTCTGGTGCGTCTGCAGCGTCTGGTCGGGGACAGTTCCAACCGTATCCTGGTCAAGTTGGAGGGCAACAATCCCGCTGGCTCGGTGAAGGACCGTCCGGCCCTGTCTATGATTCAACTGGCTGAAAAGCGGGGTGAAATAAAACCCGGCGATACCCTGATCGAGGCCACCAGCGGCAACACCGGCATTGCCCTGGCCATGGCCGCGGCCATCAAAGGCTACAAAATGGTATTGGTCATGCCCGACAACATGACTCTGGAGCGACGTCAGGCCATGGCCGCGTTCGGTGCCGAACTGGTGCTGGTGAGTCGCGAGCAGAGCATGGAAGGTGCCCGCGATCTGGCCAAGCAGATGGAGGCGGAGGGCAAGGGTAAGGTTCTCGATCAGTTTTCCAACATGGACAATCCGCAGGCGCATTATGAAGGTACCGGCCCGGAGGTCTGGCGCGACACCGGCGGCCGCGTCACGCATTTTGTCAGTGCCATGGGTACCACCGGCACCATCATGGGCACTTCGCGCTATCTGAAAGAACAGAATCCCCAGGTGCGGATCGTCGGTGTGCAGCCGACCGAAGGCTCCTCGATCCCCGGTATCCGGCGCTGGCCCAAGGAATACCTGCCGAGCATTTTCGATGCCTCGCGGGTCGATCAGATCATCGAGATCGATCAGAAGACTGCGGAAGACACTACCCGTGCGCTGGCCGCGCGTGAAGGCATTTTCTGCGGCATCTCATCGGGCGGCGCGGTAGCGGCGGCGTTGAAACTGTCCGAACAGGTCGAGAACGCGATTATTGTGGTGATTATCTGTGATCGCGGTGATCGTTATCTGTCGACGGGCGTGTTTCCGGGCTGATTCGACGCAGACGATGGGAGAATATCTATCTGGCGCCATCGTGTCATAGAAGTCTGGGGTATGAATTACCATTGATGTTACGAGATGCATCCCTTCTCCCTCCGGGAGAAGGCCAGGATGAGGGGATCAACTTCATTGTTTTGATCACCTCACCCCAACCCTCTCCCGGAGGGAGAGGGAGTTTGTGATGCAGCTGTGAGTTCAGACCTGTGACAACCCAGCACACATCCTTCTGTCGCGCGGCGTTGTTTCTGATAGCGCAATGGGTCTGTGTATCGTCCTATGCACTGGACAGCATCGAAATCGCGCTGGGCGATCTGCAGGGTGCAGGCTGGCAGGCATCGTCGGCGAGCTTGCAGATACAGCTCTTGCCGGGCAGTGAACACGCCGGCGCCATCAGTATCACATCCATTACCCTGCCGGCACCCATCGGTCGCGTCGATGATGTGCGTATCCACTGCGATCAACTCACGCACTCGGCCGCGGGTACCGCCTGCACCGGCCGAATCAATATCGCGCATCTTCTGGGGGAACCCATTAAGGGTCGCATTTCGGTACAACATGACAGTGCCTCGAATCAGGTGTCACTCACATTGAAAGAGATTGGCCTTGCCGGTGGCGTCTGGCAGATTGCAGGACAATCACAGACGCAAGGTTGGAGCCTGGAACTTGCGGCGCGGCAGGTATCGGGCGAGGGGCTGGTCGGTTTGCTGCGTCGGCTGGGTTACGGCGTGGAGCAACAACTCAGTGCGCGGTTGAATCTCACCGCGACGGTGCAGGGTACAGCCGCGGGTGTCGAAACGGTGCGTTTCCAGATCGCGGGCGAACACATCAATTTCGCCAATGCTATCGGTACACAGGCAAGCGAACACCTCAAACTAGAGTTGAGCGGAAAAGCCACGCGCACGGCGGCAACCTGGCATGCCGACGTTGACGCACAGTTTGACGCGGGCGCCTTATTTATCGATCCGCTGTATTTCGAATTCAGCGCGGTGAATCCCGCGCAGCTCAAGCTGACCGGTGACTGGCACGCGGGGCGCCAGCGTTTGCATCTGCAATCCATGACACTTGAACACCAGGGCGTGGCGCGTGCGCAGGGCGAACTGCTGTTGAATCTGGCGAATGAAACTCCGTTGGAACGCGTCAACGTCGATATCCTGGACGCGCAGTTGCCGGCAGCCTTCGATACCTATATTCAGCCCTGGATTCGTGGCCAGTTGGGTGATGCCTTGAAAACGGCGGGGCGTTTCACCGGACATTATGCCTATCAGGCCGGCGCGGACAGCCTCGTGCGCCTTACGCTGAATCATGTCGGTATCGAAGACCCGCAACAGCGCTTCGGCTTTACTGATATGTCCGGCGTTATCGATTGGAGCAGCGATGCAACGCCACGGGTGACGGAACTCGGTTGGCAATCGGGCAGTCTGTACCGTTTGGAACTGGGCGCTGCGCAACTGGCGGTGAAAAGTCGGGGCACAGCGTTTGAATTGCGTGAGCCGGTGGAGATTCCACTGTTCGACGGCAAACTCATGATCGAGGATCTGGCCTTGAGTGATCCGGGCGAGGATGACATGCGCTGGCGCTTCGATGGCCTGTTGACGCCGGTCTCCATGGAAGCGGTGTCTACAGCACTGGGCTGGCCCGCCTTCGGCGGCCAACTGTCCGGCATGATCCCCGCGGTTCGTTACGCCGACAAGCGACTTGAAATCGGTGGTGTGCTGTTGGTGAAGGCCTTCGATGGCGCGTTGACGGTGCGTAACCTGCGTCTGGAAGAACCCTTCGGCCGCGTGCCGCGCCTGAATGCCGATCTGGCGCTGGATAATCTGGATCTGGAGGCGCTGACCGAAACCTTTTCCTTTGGCAAGATACAAGGCCGCTTGGATGGTTACGTCAACCAGCTGGAGATGCAATCCTGGCAGCCGGTCGCCTTCGATGCGCGCTTCGCCACACCCGAGGATGATGATTCACGACATCGCATCAGTCAGAAGGCGGTCGATAATCTGTCCAGCATCGGTGGCGGTGTCGGTGGTGCATTGTCGCGGAGTTTCCTGGGTGTGTTCGAGGAGTTCCCGTACGACAGAATCGGCATCAGTTGCCGTCTCAAGAACGGCGTGTGCGCCATGGGTGGCGTCGCGCCTGCCGCGAATGGTTACTATCTTGTAAAAGGTCGCTTCCTACCGCCGCGCATTGATGTAGTCGGCTACGCGAATCAGGTAGACTGGCACACACTGATCGATCGACTGAAATCGGTCACATTGGAACAGGGGCCCACCATTGAATAACACCGGGGCTTCACACTTGGAGAGGAGTATGACCATGACTACGCTACGTACGCCCGTGCTGTTGGCACTGCTGATCTTTGTGACGGCCTGTGTGACCATCAATGTGTATTTCCCTGCCGCTGCCGCGCAGGAAGCCGCCGACCGTATTATCAATCGCGTCTACGGCACAGAAGGCGAGGGTGAAGCGCCTGTCGAACCGGCCGCGCCCGCGCAGCCGCAACCGCAACCGCAACCGCAACCGCAACCGCAGTCAAACAATGATGGTCTGTTCATGCCGGTATTGGCCAGTGCGCTCGATTGGCTAATCGCTCCAGCGGAGGCGGCCGAACCGAACATCGACATCAAGTCGCCGGCAATCCAAAGCATCACCGCGGGCATGGAGGCGCGTCATCCAAGTCTGGCGCCGCACTATGCCAGTGGCGCCGTCGGTATGACCCGTGATGGACAGATTGTTGCGCGTGATCTCAATTCCATTCCACTGCGTGACCGCAGCCGGGTGCAGCAGTTGATCGCTGACGAGAACAAAGACCGCACCGCCCTCTACAGCGAAATCGCCCGCGCCAACGGTCATCCTGAATGGGGTGACGAAATCCGCGCCACCTTCGCCCGGCGCTGGGTCGCCAATGCGCCTGGTGGTTGGTGGTATCAGGATGCCGGGGGCGGTTGGAAGCAGAAGTAACACAAGGAATACAAATTGAGGCGCGAAGGAGAAACTTAATCCCCTCTCCCCTCGGGGAGAGGGGGTGAGGGGGTTGCCTGAAACGATTCACCCTCTCCCTGGCCCTCCCCCGTCTAGGGGGAGGGGATTAACCTTTGTATTTCACGGCTAGTAATTTGTGCGCATCTTGAGGCGCGAAGGAGAATCTTAATCCCCTCTCCCCTCGGGGAGAGGGTTAGGGTGAGGGGGTTGCCTGAAAGTGAATCACCCTCTCCCTGGCCCTCCCCCATCTAGGGGGAGGGGATTAACCTTTGTATTTCACTGCTAGTAATTTGTGCGCATCTTGAGGCGCGAAGGAGAAACTTAATCCCCTCTCCCCTCGGGGAGAGGGGGTGAGGGGGTTGCCTGAAAGTGAATCACCCTCTCCCTGGCCCTCCCCCATCTAGGGGGAGGGGATTAACTTTTGTATTTCACGGCTAGGAATTTGTGCGCATCTTGAGGCGCGAAGGAGAAACTTAATCCCCTCTCCCCTCGGGGAGAGGGGGTGAGGGGTTAGCCTGAAACGATTCACCCTCTCCCTGGCCCTCCCCCATCTAGGGGAAGGGGATTAACCTTTGTATTTCACTGCTGGTAATTTGTGCACATCTCCGTAGCCACTGCTGTTATTTAAAATATCGATGTAAAGGTTTCACGCATGAACGTATTGGTATTCGATATTGAGACAATCCCCGACCTCGATGCGGGACGGCGCTTGTATGGCCTTGAGGATCTGAACGATAAGGACGTCGCCAAGGCGATGTTCCACTTGCGTCGGCAAGAGACCGGTGGCAGTGAATTTCTGCGCCTGCATCTGCATCGCGTGGTGGCCATATCCGCCGTGTTGCGCTCGCGTGACAGTCTGAAGGTCTGGTCATTGGGCGAACCCGAATCCGATGAGAAGGAGCTGGTGCAGCGTTTCTTTGACGGTATCGATAAATACACGCCAACATTGGTGTCCTGGAATGGCGGTGGTTTCGATTTACCGGTGTTGCATTACCGCGGACTGGTCCACGGCATCGCCGCGCCGCGCTATTGGGATACCGGCGATGACGATCGCGATTTCAAATGGAACAATTATCAGAGTCGCTTCCATGCGCGGCATACTGACCTCATGGACGTTTTATCCGGCTATCAGCCGCGCGCTGTAGCGCCACTGGACGATATCGCCAGCATGCTGGGTTTCCCCGGCAAGATGGGCATGAGCGGCGCCAAGGTATGGGATAACTACCTGGCCGGCGGCATTGTCGATATCCGCAATTACTGCGAGACCGATGTATTGAATACCTATCTGGTATATCTGCGTTTCGAACTGATGCGCGGCAAACTGTCCGCCGCCGAGTATCATGCCGAATGCTTGCAACTGCGCGATTACCTCAAGGCCGAAGCCAAACCGCATTTCGATGAGTTTTTGGCGGCTTGGCTGTGAAATAGTAATTGCACACCAGAGGGCGCAGAGAACGCAGAGTTTGATCGATTAAACAATCAATTACTCCGCGTTCTCTGCGCCCTCTGGTGTGAATAAAATTGGATTATCGATGAGTCGTTCCCGCAAACCCCGTCTTCCCACTGAGCCGATTGAAGCCAGCATCGAATCCCTGTCGCATGACGGCCGCGGTGTCGCGCGCATTGAGGGCAAAACGGTATTCATTGATGGCGCCTTGCCGGGCGAGCGCGTTCTGGCAAAACTGGTCGAGCGTCACAGAAAATATGACGAGGCCTCCGTCGTCGAGGTATTGCAGGCATCACCGCAGCGCGTGGAGCCTAAATGCCTCCATGCCGGCGTCTGCGGTGGTTGCAGCCTGCAGCATATGGAGGCGCAGGCGCAGATCGATGCCAAACAGCAGGTGCTGCTCGGCAACCTCAAACATATCGGCAAGGTCGAGCCGGCAGAAGTGTTGCCGCCTCTGCGTGGTCCTCATTGGGGTTATCGCACCAAGGCGCGCTTGGGTGCGAAGTATGTGCGTAAAAAAGGCCGTATGCTGGTCGGGTTTCGTGAGAAGCATGCGCCCTATCTGGCCGAGCTGACGCGTTGCATGGTGCAGCATCCGCTGATCGGCGAGCGCATCACCGAGCTGGCGGAGATGCTGGAAGGCATGGAAGCGCGCGAACGCATTCCGCAAATCGAAATTGCCGTGGGTGATAACGCCGCTGCGCTGGTGTTCCGCAATCTGGATGTGTTGTCGGATAAAGACCAGGCGCATCTGCGCGCTTATGGTGAACGTACTGGACTGCATATCTATCTGCAGCCGGCAGGCCCGGATAGTGTCTATCTGCTCTGGCCCGAAACATCGACGTTGGACTATGGACTGCCGGACCATGATCTGCGTCTGCAATTTCTGCCCACCGATTTCACCCAGGTCAATCGTGATATCAACCAGTCGATGATCGAACTGGCGATCAGCATGCTCGATCCGCAGCCAACCGACCGTGTGCTGGATCTGTTCTGCGGACTGGGTAATTTCACATTGCCCCTGGCGCGGCGTTGCGCGCAGGTGGTCGGTGTGGAAGGCGACGTGGGCCTCGTGCAGCGCGCCCGCGACAATGCCGCGCGCAATGGCATCGCCAATGCCGAATTCCATGTCGCCAACCTGGCCGAAGACACAACGATCTATCCCTGGCTCAAACAACCGTTCGACAAACTGTTGCTCGATCCACCTCGCAGCGGCGCGCTGGAAATGATTCCGGCCATCGCTAAGCTGGGTATCAAGCGGGTTGTATACGTGTCCTGTAATCCCGCTTCACTGGCGCGCGATGCGGGACTGTTAGTCACCGAACATGGCTACCGGCTGATGAAGGCGGGCGTGATGGATATGTTCCCGCATACCACGCATGTGGAGTCGATCGCCCTGTTCCAGAAGACGAAATAAAGACGGATAGGGAAGATGGGGTGTAACCTGGATTGGTCCGATCAGAGGTTGCTGTTGAATGACTGCTCAATCATGTGGATTTAACCGGCGGATGCAACGCACTAGACTCTTCTTAAGTAGAAGGTGTTGCAACCACCGGTTGAACCCGCAGTTGAGAGCGGTAATTTGGAATTGCTTCGTTTCCGTAGACACTCAGCCTAATCTTGCCATCTGCTGCTCAAAGTCTGCCGGGCTGATATTTCCAGGTGTTGATGGCGTCTCGCCCGATTATAAAACACCTCAATATAATCGAATATTTCCGCTCGCGCTGCTTCACGGGTTTCGAAGATGTGGCGACGTATTTTCTCCTTCTTCAGGCTGCGGAAGAAGGACTCCACCGGCACGGATTCTCTGGGTGCCGCGGAAACCTTGTCGGCGACTATGTGCTGGAAAACCCCTTCGTGGCCAAGCAATTCAAGCAGGCCGTGGATACCGTGCTGGCCAAATAATTCCCCACTAGAGCGATTGTTTCGTTTACACGCGGTAAACATCTGGCAGTAGCGGTGTTGCCACGCTGCTTGTCATTGTTCTGTCATCTCTCTGTCACCCTCCCTACCTAAAGTAGAGCGCTGTTAACAGTGGCGGTATCAGCCGCCATTTCAGGCAATCTCAAGAAAAAATGTACGGGAGTCATTATGAAACTGCATGCACTTGCTCTGGCGCTGGGTCTCAGTGCCACCACCAGCGCGAACGCCTGGTTTTTACCTTCACCCACTTTGTCACTGGAAGTGATCGGCCAGCATCAGACCGGTGTGTTCGACGAGGGCGCGGCCGAGGTCGTGGCCTACGATCCTGCAACCAAACGCGTATTCAAGGTAAATGCCGCGGCGGCCAATGTTGAGGTGCTGGATCTGAGCGATCCGAGCAACCCGGTGCCGATGGCGGTGATCGATGCGACAGCATTGGGCGCGAGCGCCAACAGCGTGGCCGTGAAGAACGGCATTGTGGCAGTGGCTATCGAAGCGACGGACAAGCAGGCGCCGGGCGTAGTAGCCTTCTACAACGCAACGGATCTGTCATTGATCAACAGTGTGGTGGTGGGTGCATTGCCGGACATGGTGACCTTTACCCCGAACGGCAAATACGCAATGGTCGCCAATGAAGGCGAGCCGAATGATGATTACACGGTCGACCCGGAAGGCTCGGTCAGCATTATCGACCTGCGTAAGGGTGTCGCCAGCGCAACGGTGAAGACAGCCGACTTTACCGCCTATAACGGCATGGAAGATGCGCTGCGAGCAGCTGGCGTACGTATCTTCGGCCCGGGCGCCTCTGCGGCCCAGGACCTGGAGCCAGAGTACATCACGATTTCGCATGATTCACGTACCGCCTGGGTGAGCCTGCAGGAAGCCAATGCGCTGGCGAAGATTGACATCAAGAAGGCCAAGGTCATCGACATTCTGCCACTCGGCACCAAGGATCACAGCCTGCCGGGTAATGAGCTGGATGCCAGTAACAGGGATGACGCCATCAACATCACCAACTGGCCGACCAAAGGCATGTATATGCCCGACGCCATCGATAGCTACAACTTCTTTGGCAAGACCTATATCGTCACCGCCAACGAAGGCGACAGCCGTGACTATGACGGCTACAGCGAAGAAGAGCGTGTAAAAGACCTGGTGCTTGATCCGACCGCGTTCCCGAATGCGGCTGAGCTGCAGGCTGATGAAAACCTGGGTCGTCTTAACTCGACAACTGCCAATGGTGATACTGATGGTGATGGCGACGTGGATGAAATCTACAGCTATGGCGCGCGTTCTTTCTCGATCTGGACGACGGATGGTAAGCCGGTATTTGACTCCGGTTCCGACTTTGAAGTCATTACCGCAATGGAACTGCCGGATAACTTCAACAGCACCAATGATGAGAATGACACCTTCGATAACCGTTCTGATGACAAGGGTCCGGAGCCGGAAGGGATTGCCGTCGGCACCATTCTGGGCAAGACCTATGCCTTCATCGGGCTGGAGCGTATCGGCGGCATCATGGTATATGACATCACCAATCCCTACGACGTGAAGTTCAAGACCTATGTAAACAATCGTGATTTCAGCGTGGATGCACAGCTGCCGGATGGCTCCGTTAATCCGCTGGTAGGTGATCTGGGTCCGGAAGGTCTGGCCTTCATCCCCTGGTACCAGAGCCCGAACCTGCGTTCGCTGCTGGTGGTGGGTAACGAGGTTAGCGGGACTACCACGATCTATCAGATCAATCTGGATTTCCAATAAACCGTTAGTACAACATAAACAGGTATCGACTGGCCCCTGCTATAGGCAGGGGCTTTTTTATGTGCGGGATATCTGCTATTGATCCAATAGCGCCAATAACAGGGACAGCTTTATGCAAACGGAATTAACCGGCAATTGTTTATGTTGCGCGATGAGTTACAAAATTCAGGGCGAAGCGCAACGGTTTTATCACTGTCACTGTAGACGCTGTCGCAAGGCAATGGGAACCGGGCATGCCAGTAACATGCTGGTGACACCGCTGGCCAGTATCACCTGGCTCAAGGGAGAAGGCCTGTTGGCGCGCTTCAAGTTACCGGAGGCAGAGCGCTTCTATAATTGCTTCTGCAAGCAATGCGGTAGCCGGATGCCACGCGTGGTACCGGAGCTGGATGGCGTATTGATCCCGGCGGGTTTCACTGGATGACGAGCCGGCGATGGTGCCGCAGGCACGTATCTTCTGGGGTTCGCGAGCGGAGTGGTCATGTGAGGATGGCTTGCCGCAGTTTGTGAAATACCCGCCAGGGGTTTGAGACTTCGGGTTGCGGCAGTTGCGGAAGCAAGAAGCATAAGGAGTCCCGTCATTGCGAGGAGTGAAGCGACGTGGCAATCAAGCGGAGGTTATATAGCTCAATCTCGACGCGTAATGCAAAGAAAACGCTTGCCGGGTGGAAAAGGGGGCGGAGGAATTAAAGTTTAATCCCTCCGTCACCTTTCGCCGACTGTGTTCTGACTCCGATTGGTGTAGCTATTCCGGCAATGGCTGGGCAGTGGTTGCTGTTAGCAAGGCGGATGGTTCGCTGACATCGTGCAGATTGTTGCGTGAGTATATCGAGCCGGGAAACTGTGGTCTGACCCTATTTCCTCTATCCAGCGCATACGCCTCGCAGATTTCTCTGCAAATCCCGGAGCGTACCGAGTCAGCTGCCTTGAAGGTAATCACCTTGATACTCCGAACGGCGCTGAGTATGCGCAAGGCTTCCGCTAGGCCCGAGATGCCAGGCAAATCGGTCTGGTTAAGATCTCCATTCACGACCACTGTGCAATTCTCCCCGATACGGGTGAGAAACATCTGCATCTGTTCAGGCGTGGCGTTCTGGGCCTCATCCAGAATCACAAAGACGTTCTTGAATGTGCGCCCGCGCATGTAGGCGAGCGGCGCGCCTTCAATCTTTCCGTGGCCTAAATGGTAGTCCACCGCGCTCTTGCCGAGACGCTCATGCAGCACGTCTCGAAAAGGTTGTAGCCATGGCTCATATTTCTCCTCCTTGGTCCCGGGCAGATATCCCAGAGATTCACCAGCTTCTACTGCTGGCCGGGAAATGATGATTTTTTCAATGCGTTTTTCTCTGAGTGCTTCAGCTGCCAGCGCGCCACACACGCAGGTCTTACCCGTGCCAGCCGGCCCTAGGCCGAACACCAGCGGAAAGGTTTCAATGGCATTGCCGTATTGTCGCTGGGAAGTGTTTAGATACTTGAAAGGCTGGATCTTCGGGAGGGGGTGTACAAAGGAGAGGATGTTTTCAAGTTCGTTGGGATTCGACGCTGCTCGGGTCTTATGGGCTCGGTTTCGTCTGCTCATAGCTACCTCAGTTGATGTTATTGAAGCGTGCTGGTAATAAACCTACTCTATAAATATTACAGTTTAATTATCTCCGAACTCATCCTGGCAACATCAACCGCTCAAGGACATGAACATAAATGCAGAGTTGTCATCATCGGTGCTTGCGCTCTGAGCACCAGACCCGTATTCCAGTCTCCACGCCACCGGCATAATTGGATCGCAATGAAAGTAGATGATAGGTTTGCGATATCAGTAATACAGGGTAAGACATTTGCAACAAATCGGTGATCATGCGTCACTCGGCCCGAATACCTTTCCAGTAGCCAAACTTTTCGGTTTTTCTCGATTGCGTGACTTCTGGCCAGTGTGCTACTGAGATCGTGAGCCGGCGCGCAATTATTTTGCGATTCATGAATACCTCAATACCAAAGCGCGGTAAACCAGAGATCTCCTCCAGCGCCTCACTCAAGAGTTCCTTTCTTATGACACGCTCACCGGAGACGAAATCAAGGCCAATGGCTCGGAATACCAGAAGGCTGTTCTGCCGCAGACTTAGGCTAACATCTGCTTCACCCAATAAGACTGGCGTTGCGAGCGCCGTAATATGCTCATCGGCCAGACCGCTAAGGTCTGCATCGAGCAGCATGAGCAGTTCGCATTTAGCCACTGCGACGCCTGTCGCCATTGCAAAGCTTTTACCTCGATTCATCCGGTAGGAAATGAGTTTTATCGAAGGAAATAGCTTGACGACTTCGGCGGTATTATCAGTCGAACCATCATCTACAACGATGATCTCGTGTATCAAGGGGTGCGCTGAAGCGACAGCAAGCATAGCGGCTATTCTCGGCGCCTCATTGAAGGCGCAGATGACGCAGGATATTCCGCGAGCGCCATCCGGTGAAGAGTTGCAGTTCATAAGGGTTCCCAAGCGTCGAGTGAATCAGCTTTGCGTTTCAGTTATGGAAATCGCATTCGATCTCCGGGTCCAAGTCAGTGCCGCAATGCTCAGTGCGCCGAGTATCAAGGGGAAATAAAGCGTCGAAAAACGCCAGAGAAGAAGTGTCGTGGCGATCACCGGGCTGATGACCCAGAGCGATAAGGCAGCCGCAAGGCCGATATCGGCGCTACCGCCACCAGACGGGACCCCAGTCCAAAGAGCAACATGAAGTACTACAGCCTGTAATACCAGCAGAAACCCGAATGGCAATTGATAACCAAGTTCATACAGCACCAACCAGAGTACGCTATAACGGATGATCCACTGCAGGGTCGTCAGCAGCAGCAACAGGATATTCTGTCTGGCTGCCCCCTTTATCAGAGTGTTTATCTGCCCTCGTAGCTCCGCAATGAATTCGTCTATTCGTTGTTGCCTCGCTTGAATCCAGGGAATGGTGCGACCAAATCTATGTAGTGCGGAGATTATCAAATGACGGCCATGCCAAAGGCCATAAACAGACAAAAGAGCAATGATAAGCGCTATTGCATAAACATAACCGGGCATAGTAGGTGCAATCTGCCCTAACGGAACCAATGCGAAGACTGTGGCGACAGGTATTGCTATGGCGAAGAAAACGAGATCGAGCGCCTGCTCGGCTCCAACAACAGTCGTCGAAACAGTCCAGGGAGTAGCGGCAGATCTCAACAGCGCTACGTTAACTACATAGCCGGCGGCGCCCGCAGGCGAACACAGAAACGCGAAATCCGTGGCAAAGGTGATCGCCAAAGTGTGCAGGAAAGGTAGAGGTTGCCCGAGGCTGGACAGTAGTATTTGAAGTTTTCCGGCCTTTGCAACGCCTGCCAGGACAGACAGTCCGGCCAGGATGATGACAAAATAAGGATCGACATTTCGCAGACTGTCGAGGACGGCGCTCCCGCCCAGCGCAAAAGGAGCACCCAGGGCCAGGCCGACACCGACGATCGCAATTACCGAGGCTAAACGGCGCAACTGTTCCGCTCCGATGCTTGCCTGCTGCCTGGCAGCTCAAGCTCTATGCCACCACAGGATTTTCCGAAGGAGAGTTTTCCATGCGTAATCTGTGACATTCGGTAGCTCGTAGCACCTTGTCGAAGGATATAGCAAACTGCGCTCTCCGCTATTTGGCAACAAATAAATTACGTTTTCATGACAGACACAATCGAGCTCAGAACACAGCTCTTACTTGATGTTGGCCAAAACTGTGGTTGGCTCCGATTACGAACTCGATCACGGTGACAAATGCAGTTTATAGACGGGTGTACCGTCCACATCGATCACCGATACATATAGTTCGCCATTCGCGTCGATACTCACGGCGCCGAAGTTCATCCAGCGACGCGCCTGGCGATAGTCGCCGACCGTATCAGGCGACGCCGGGCCGAAAAAGAACAACTGCTCGGTACCCAGGCTGGTATCGAAATCCCGGTTGGGAACAGGCCGGCGTTCAGAGGGCCGGTTGCCACCTCGTAAACCTGGAAGGCGGGATCGTCCGCGAACGGGCGGTAGCGGAAGGCGGCGGCGAAGTGCACATCGGTGGTGATGAATAGGAAATTGCGTAGTTTCTGCTGGCGGAGAAACTCGAATATATCCCGCAGTTCACGTTCAAAACCCCGGTTCTGATCGAAGTCAGCCCACCCGTCGCGTCCCTTTTCCGGCGGGAAACCGGTGGGGATGGAGAGGGGTACGCTGGACACGATGATTTTCCAGGTGGCCTCACTGTCGGCGACGGTATTCCTGAACCATTGCAATTGTGCTGCGCCAAGCATGGTCTTGGGCTGGACGCCGTCATCGGGTGCCAGGTTCGAATCGCGGTACTGACGGGTATCGAGCAGTATGAGTTCGAGGTGTTTGCCCCAACGTACAGAGCGATACAGCTGACCGGGGTCGTCGCTGTTGCCGGCGACCGGGTTGTAGTCGAGAAAGGCACGTAGTCCGATCGGCATCAGGTGCACTGCCAGACTGTAGGGCGGCGCATCCCGCGTATCCTGCTGCGGCCCGAAATCGTTGACCACCTCGTGATCGTCCCAGACCGCAAGGTAGGATGTACCCGCCAGCAATTGCCGGAACGCGTCATCTTCGCGGTTGTATTTCCAGTGCGCACGGTAGTTGTCCAGATCGGCCGACTGAATGAATTCACCTGCGACCTGGCTGTTGCCGTAGCGTCCGGTCGGTTTGCAGATGCCATCGGCGTAGATCATGTCACCGAGGCCAATGAAAAAGTCCAGCTCGAGTTTGTTCACTGCGCGAAAAACGGGAAAACCTTCGGTCGCGTCACGGCAGACGTTCTGGCCGGCCAGATCGCCGCCCCAGGCGAAGTGCAAGGACGCGGGGCTCGCAGCGTCCGGGGCGGTGCGGAAGCGACCGTTTTCGATATCCCCCGGGGCTTCGTCGCTGTCCGAAAACCAGACAGTGTACTGGTATTCACGATTCGGTTGCAGACCGGCAACGAGTACTTTGCCGGTAAAGTCGTCTGCGGCGCGTACCGTGGTAGTGTAGATCCGCTGGTCATGGGCGGACTCATTCAATCGCACATGCATCCTGCCCGCGGCGCTGCCACGCGACCAGATGACGACGGAATCGCTGCTGGCATCACCCGATGCCACCCCGTGCGTCGCCAGAATGCGTTCCGGCATCAACGGGCGCGTGCCAGTGCAGCCGGCAAGACAGACTAGCAGTACCAGACCTGATGCGGCAGTTTGCAAATTTACGTGTCTGTCACGTCTTACCGAGGTTCCCATTGGGCAGCATCGCCTGATGCCCCGCGCGCTCAGGCCAGCACGGTGCCTGATCGGATCCCACGTCTGGCATCGGCCACTGCGCCTTCCACCAACACGGCGTGGTTGCTGCCGTCGGCAACCTCCACGGCTGCGGCCAGAGTCTCCGCCGTATCCGGATTAAGCACATCGTTGATGTGATACCACTCGGCACGCGTGCGCCAGGAATCGATATCCACCACCATATAGCCATTGTGTTCCAGATCCACATAGCGGGTATGCGGGTTGTTGTTCAGTGCGAATTGTTCCAGACCCTTGAGCAGCACGGGATTGGGTTCGGTGAAGAACGGTGAGGAAATTGCCGGCGCGACGAATTCGACCGCGCGCGAACCCACGCCGGTGGCCGCATCGTAGCTGCCGGGATTGTACGGGTCCGGGGCGATATCGTGTGCCCAGGAGGAATGGAAATCGCCGGTCAGCACGACCGTGTTGCGCACGTTCGACGCTGCCAGTATATCGAGCAGACGCGTGCGCGCGGCGGTGTAGCCGTCCCACTGATCGGGGTTGATCGGAATACGCACTCCCGGCGGCAGACCTTGTGCCGCCAGAGTCAGTTGCCCCATCATGACCTGTTGGCCAAGCACCTGCCACTGGGCGGGGTGCTTCATCTCCCGCTCCAGCCCACGTTGCAGCCAGGCCTCCTGCAACTTGCCGAGCAACTGACGATCGGCACGGTTGATCTCATTAAGATAGTAGAACAGTTCCTCGGGCGTGACCAACAGCTGTTGAGTCACGGCGTCGATCAGCAGCGGCGCCTGGCGTTCGCGACCGCACAGACGCGTATCCAGCATATCCAGCTGCACCAGGTCGCCGAAACGAAAACGCCGGAAGATCCGGCCTTCGCGCTCGCGCCAACCGAAGGTGTCGCGGATCGGTAACCACTCGAAATAGGCACGCAGCGCCGCGGCCTTGCGCAACAGCCAGTCGCCTTCGTCGGTCTGGTGGTTTTCCGCACCATCCTTGAAGGCGTCATTGGCGACCTCATGATCGTCCCATACAAGAATCCAGGGATGCAGACGGTGTGCTTCCTGTAACTGATAGTCGCGGCGGTACTGCGCATAACGCGTGCGGTAATCGTTGAGCGTCAC
>Ga0180009_10004314_pt1 | contig 15731 bp, 12 predicted proteins | sample OS_PC_MetaG_FD_123537 | JGI IMG/M metagenome (GOLD analysis project Ga0180009, IMG submission 123537) | Groundwater microbial communities from the Aspo Hard Rock Laboratory (HRL) deep subsurface site, Sweden - OS_PC_MetaG | ecosystem: Environmental > Aquatic > Deep subsurface > Groundwater...
CTCCAGCGAGGACAGCGGGCAGTTCTTCGCCTGGGCCAGCGGGCAGCTCCGGGTGATCGAGACCACCTCCGGCAAGACGGTGGCCGAGCTGTCTCACGACCAGATCAAGGGCGGACATATCTCGCGCGAGCAGGCCTGCGAGCGGGCGATCGACAACGCCGTCTCCCAGCTGCAGTCGGCATTGAAGCAGAAGCTGGCCACGCTGGACTAGCCGCATGTGTGGACGCTTCACATTCGCCACCGCGCAGGCTGCGCTGGTGGAGCTGCTCGGGCTGGACCAGCTCCCCGAGCTGCGGCCGCGCTACAACATCGCGCCGACCCAGGATGTGCCCGTGGTCCGCATGGTGGCCGAGGGCGAGCAGCGCCGCAGGGTGCTGCACCTGCTGCACTGGGGGCTGGTGCCCTCCTGGGCCGCCGACCCCACCGTCGGCAACCGCATGATCAACGCCCGCTGTGAGACCGCCGCGGTCAAACCGGCCTACCGGGCCGCCTTTCGTCGCCGGCGCTGCCTGGTGCTGGCCGATGGCTTCTACGAGTGGAAGAGCCTGGGGCGCAGCAGTCGGCAGCCGCACCTGATTCGGATGCGGGACGGCCGCCCGTTCGCCTTCGCCGGGCTGTGGGAGCGCTGGCGCAGGGGCGAGGAGCAGGCGCTCGAGTCCTGCACGCTGCTGACCTGCGACTCGAACGAGCTGGTGGCGCCGATCCACAAGCGCATGCCGGTGATCCTCGCGCCCGAGGACTACGACCGCTGGCTCGACCCCGAGCTACAGGACCCCACCGCCCTGGCGTCGCTGCTCCGGCCCTACCCGGCCGGGGAGATGACCGCCTTCGTGGTCAGCCCGCGGGTCAACAGCCCGGCGCTCGACGATCCCGCCTGCGTCGAGCCGGTCGGCGTCGAGCAAGCCCCCCAGACCGAGCTGCCCCTGCCAGGACCACCAGCAACAGGAGAAGAGTAGGGGCGCTGCCGGTGGCGCCCACCGTGCAGCCGCAGCCGTCGCCGTCGCCCGGCGCCGGTCCTCGGCTCCCTTCGGGAGCCTCCGGGATACAGCAGCGGCGCCCGTCGGAGCTGCCGGGTGCGTCGCTGCCCGGCGACAGGTCGACGGCGGGCGAGGGCTCCCCCCCCGGGCCGATGTCCGCAGCTGGATACCCGTCGGCCCACGGCACCCAGCCGTCGCTGTTCGCCGCATCGGGCGGACCGGCGTCGGGGGGGATCGTCCCCGCCGTCTCGGTGGGATCGCCGGCCGAGCTGCAGCCGGTGTCGCCGGGGAAGTCGATCAGCTTGTCGCCGTCGTTGTCCAGACCGTCGTTGCAGTCGCCGCCGGTGCCGCCCAGCGCCGGCTGCTGGGCCAGCGCGTTGTGGATCAGGTCCCAGACCGGCTTCTTCTGGTACGAGCCGGGGTAGCTCGGCGAGCTGCCCGAGCGCACCGCCATGCCCCACTTGTCGTTGATGTTGTTGTCGTCGACGATTTCGTAGAAGAAGGTGTGGGTCCACCAGGAGCGCTTGAGCTGCTCCTCCACCACGCGCCGGTAGTAGGTCACCTGGTTGGCCATCGCGGCGGTGTCGCCGAGGGGGGCGGTGTAGCCGGTCTCGCTGATCCAGACCGGCAGGTTGCCCAGGGAGTGCTTGAGCATCACCTCCCGCACCGACAGCCTGCCGTGGAACCCGAAGCAGACGCGGTGCTGGTCCAGGTCGTGGATGAACAGATCTCCGTCCCAGCACAGCCAGCCCGGCTTGGTCTCGACGAAGGCGGAGTAGATGTGCCAGGTGATGATGTCGTACATCAGGCCCTTCTGCTTCAGCTGCGTCAGCGAGTCGTCGAGCCACGTGTCGTACAGGTCGCCGATCGAGGCCAGCTCCGGGCCCAGCACCTTGCACGAGGGGCAGCCGGCCTTGATGCCCTGGATCCCCTCGATCACGATGCGGTCGATCCACTGCTGCTTCGTGCCCTCGAAGAAGCCGTCCAGGTTGGGCTCGTTCCACAGGCCGATGTGGTCCACCTTGCCCTGGAAGTGCGCGGCGACCGCCTGGCAGAACTTCTTGTACTCCCCGACCTTGGGCACGTTGTTGTAGGGCTTGCCGTCGGTGTCTGGCTCGCTGGCCCAGGCCGGCCCGTACGCCACGGTGGGGAAGACCTTCAGCCCGCGCGCGGTGGCCTCGGCGACCATCTTGTCGAACAGGGAGAAGTCCGGCGTCGTCGTCGCGCTGGGCTGGGCCTGGAACCAGTTGAGGTCGATGCGCACCCAGCTCGCCCCGAGGTCCTTGATCCCGTCCAGCACGTCGGTCTGCGGCTGGTGGGCGTTGACCCCGATGAAGTTGGAGGGGGCGGCCTGCGCCACCGAGCCCAGGGCGAGGAGGCAGAGAACGCGTGTTGCCTGCATGTGCTATCTCCTGGATCTGTGGCCATTATGCCCCAGCGGGGGGCGGCCGGAAACAGGGCACGGAAACAGGGCAGGTCTTGACGCCCCATGGGGCGGGGAGCATACTCCGCCAGCGACGGTCAAGGACGTGGTATAAGGAAGTTCGAGGGCGCCTGTAGCTCAGTTGGATAGAGCATCGGACTTCTAATTCGGCGGTCGCAGGTTCGAGTCCTGCCAGGCGCGCCGGTAGAGTTGTGGTGGGCGTAGCTCAGCTGGTAGAGCACCGGGTTGTGGCCTCGGTGGTCGCGGGTTCAAACCCCGTCGCTCACCCTTTGGAAACGGGCAGTTAGGTGAAAACCTGGCTGCCCGTTTCCTTGCCGCCACCGCTGTGCTTCCGCCGCTAGGTTACAGAATCACGAGCGGGGCAGAGTCACCGTGGCACTTCGTTGGACAGAGTTGTGGCCGTGTCGCGGGTTCAAATCCCGTTTTCTGTGAGTAGGCCGCCTCAGAAGCTCAGGACCAGCTTCGGGCGCTTCGTCTGGTTCGTGACCGCAGGCGCGTACATCCGCCAGTAGTTGTTGTCGGTCGGGAACGGACATCCGCGCTCAAGCGCGATCCTGCGGGTGGTCCGGGGACCGCTCCGTGCTCGGCCCCGCGTCATCGGTCGTGCCCATGGTCAGGCGGACACACCCCGCGAGGGGGAAGGCCAAGGCGAGCCCGGGACAGCGCACGGTTTCAGGATACCACGAGCGGCCCAGGCGCGTGTTACCCTCACATCGAGATCACGGTCTACTATTGCTGATCAGAGATGCATGTACCTGGCATGGTCGTTTGCACCGGTGCACGAGCTATCCGCCCCTTGATGTGAGCGTTTTCCGTCCAGAACGGGGGGTGGATGCGGCATCCGACGGCCGATCTGGACGTCTTTCGTCCAAAACGGGGGGTGGATAGAATCTGTGGCCCCCAGTCTGTTCCAGCCTTTGCGAGAGTGGACGTTCGCTGAGCGGAGAAAGGAGCTGGCTTCGAACATGACGAACACAGGAGTCATGCTGGTCTGCCTGCTGCTGGGCGCGTGCTCCGACGACGGGGGCTCGCCGGCCGACGGCGGCACGCCCGACGGGCCGGTCGGGGACTGCACGCAGCCGGGCCGCTCCTGCTTCGCCCCCTTCGTCTGCCGCGACGACTCGTTCGGCGGCAAGGCCTGTCTGTCGCCGGTGGGCGATCTGCCCACCTGCAAGGGCACGCCGGCCGGGCAGGCGGTTCCGTTTCAGCCGACCCCCGGCGGCGCGGTGGTGCACTGGGCCTTGAAGCCGGGCTGTGTGGCCACCAGCCACGTCCAGGCCCTGGCCTCGCGGGCCCCGGCCATCGCGGCCGCCGTCAAGGCCTTCAGCGACGTCGGCTGCAGCAACCTCAGCCTCGATCCGCCCGCGGTGCTGGAGGTCGATCCCGACCTGGGCCGGGGCGAGCGGCGCATCCACTTCAAGCTGGGACAGCCGCTCTCCTCGTCGCCGGCGGTGGCCACGGCCACCTTCGAGGTCGAGACGGGTCGCGTGCTGACCGCGGTGGTCACCATCGACCCCAAGCAGCAGAACTCGATCACCGACGCCGACCTGCTGGAGCTGGTGGGCCTGTGCGTCGGGCTGGCCCCGGCGCCTCAGGGGACCGACAGCGTGATGGCCATCGGATCCCAGGTCAGCGCGCTGACCGCCGAGGACGACAAGGCGATCTGCGCGCTCTACGGCTCGCCGACCTACTGCGGCGACTGAGGAGCGGGTCGGTCGCGTCGGTCCGTCCCGGGCGATCTCTGCCCGAGCCAGCCCTTGCGGCGGAACACCAGCAGCATGCCGGACACCACCAGCAGCATCACCCCCCACAGCGACAGATAGCCAAAGCGCCACTTGAGCTCGGGCATGTTGTAGGGCGAGATGGCGGTGTCGAAGTTCATGCCGTACAGCCCGCACAGGAAGGTGAGCGGGATGAAGATGGTGGCGATGATGGTCAGGACCTTCATCACCTGGTTTGCCTTCTCGCCCACCATCGTCGTGTACAGGTCTGCCAGGTCCGCGGCCCGCTCGCGGGCGCCCTCGACGAATTCGATCGCCTGGATCACGTGGTCGTGGCAGTCGCGGAAGAACGGCTGGATCTTCTTGGAGATCAGCATCACGTCGCTGCGACCCAGCGCGCCGGTCACGTCCCGCAGCGGCCAGACGGCCCGCCGGAGCTGGCGCAGCTCGCGGCGCATCAGGTGGATCGCCGCGCTCTTGTCCCAGGTCGGGTTGTGCCGCACCTCCTCGTCCAGCGACTCCATGCTGTTTTCGTACAGATCCAGCGCCGGGAAGTAGGCGTCGATGTTGGCGTCCAGCAGCGCGTAGGCCAGGTAGCCCGCGCCTGCGGTGCGGATCAACCCCCCCTTGCCCTCCTTCAGCCGCCGCCGCACCGGTTCGAAGTTGTCTCCCGGCCGCTCCTGAAAGGTCACCAGCAGCCCCTGTCTCAGCACCAGGCTCAGCTGCTCGCTCTCGATCGTGTTGCCGTCGTCCAGCAGGTGGACCGCGCGCATCACGACGAACAGGTGGTCCTCGAACTCCTCCAGCTTGGGTCGCTGGCGAACGTGGGCGATGTCCTCCACGGTGAGCAGGCTGAGCTTCAGCGCCTCCCCCGCCCGGCTCAGCAGATCGCTGTCACCCAGGCCCTGGATGTCGACCCAGACCGACTTGTCGGGGTGGGGCTGAAGGGCCGCGGCCAGCCCGTTCGATGGGATCTGTTCGGTCTCGTAGCCGTCCTTGTCGTACAGATGCCGCCAGATCACCGGGGGCGGCAGATCCTGGTGGACCACCAGCGTCCCGGGTCGAGAGCCGGGCGCTGGACCGGCGATCCGCTTGCGGCGGATGCTCGGCATACGAAAGGGCAGGGATGGAAGTTTCACGGTGGGCCTCCCTTGTTGCTTGTTCTCGCCTCCGACTGCATCCCCACGTCAGTAGGTCTGCGGTCTGAAGTCAAGGGCCACGGCGCGGGGCAAGACGCTTGTCCGGACGCTGCAGCCAGGTGATGATGACACCCCAGAGATCAGGAGGCACGAATGCTTGTCAGGAAGATCCCGCTGCTGCTGACCACGTGTCTGGTGCTGGGCTGCCCCGGCTCCACCACGGAGACGCCCGACGCGACAATCGACCTTGCCCCCCCGACCGAGGGGCCGGTCTTCCCCGACGGCGCACCCGACCTGCCCGAAAAAGACCAGCTGGCCCTGGTGGACCAGCTGATCGATCAGACGACCGACGGTCCGGGGGTCGATCCCTGCCTCGCCGTGACCACCGACGGCATGAAGCTCAACCCGGGCTGCGACCTCGACTTCAAGGCCAACGGCCCCACGGCGATGGGTCAGTTCGTCAACGCCACCACCGGCAATCCGGCCTGGCTGTTCGTCTCCGGCACCAAGTACTGGCTGTTCGATCCCACGGCCAAGGCCGGTCAGGGGGCGTTCACGGCCGGTGGAAAGGACATCGCGGCCGCTGTCATGGCCCTGGCCCCCACCAACTGCACGAGCCTCTCTCCCAGCGGGATGCCGCTCAACCCGGGCTGCGACGTCGGGTTCCAGGCCAACGGGCCCACCGTCGTCGGCACCGCCCGGACGTCCGGCACCACCGGCGTCGAGGGCTGGCTGTTCACCAGCGGCAAGAAGTACTGGATCTACGAGCCCCAGTCGTCCACCGGCGGGGCGGCGGCCTTCGTCGCGGCGGGCGCCGATGTCGCGGCGGCGACGATGGCGCTGCAGCCCACCAACTGCACGGCGACCGGGACCGACGGGACGCCGCTCAACCCGGGCTGCGACGTCGGCTATCAGGCCAACGGCCCCACGGCCTGGGGCGAGTTTTCCAACACCAGCACCGGCGCGGCGGCGTGGCTGTTCGTCTCGGGGCCCAAGTACTGGATGTACGACCCGGTGGGCGGGGGCCAGGGGCAATTCACCGCCGCGGGCGCGAGCCTGGCCACCCTGCTGGCCAGCCTTCCGCCGGCCTGTACGGCGATCGCTCCGGACGGGACCAAGATCAACCCGGGCTGCGACGTGACGTTCCAGGCGAACGGCCCCACCGCCGTGGGCGAGTTCCGCCAGCCGGCCACCGCCCAGGTGGCCTGGCTCTTCACCAGCGGCAAGAAGTTCTGGCTGCTCGATCCGACCACGCTGACCTTCACCGCCGCCGGCGCTGACATCTCGGTTCCGATGCGGAAGCTGGCGACCCAGTAGCCAGCGGACTCTGTGGATTACCGCATCCAATACGAGACGATCACCAGCAGCAGCAGGGGGAGACCGAACAGGAGGACCACCACCTTGTAGGGTTTGGTGCTGGTGCTCTGTTCCGACGCTTCCTTCGCTGCTGGGTGCTGCTGTGCTGCTGGGTGCTGCTGTGCTGCTGGGTGCTGCTGTGCTGCTGCGCGCTGCCGCGCTGCTTTGGCCATTGCCGTGCTCCACGTGAGCCATTGCCCGCTGTACGGGTCTCGTTGCCCGACACCATCGTCGGAACCACCAGATGCCTGCTGTGGTCAGTGAAGCGGGGAGGCGCGGGCCGGGCCCACCAGCTGGAAGCTGCGTGCGGGGGTGGGCGGGGAGCACTGGGAAGCCAAGCCGAGAACGCGAAAGCTGTCCGCGGAGTGTGTTGGCAGGAGGTTCCAGTCGGAGCATCGGCTGCCGGGGTCCGGATCGGAGACCAGCAGGGCGACGGCGGCCTCCTCGACGGTCGCCGCCGTCTGACGCGGGAACCGGTTGGGCTGCGTGAGCTGAAGTCGGGGGATGTCCCACGCCAGCTGCAGAGAGACGACGAGCAACACCAGCGACAGCCGGACCAGGGCGACCATGATCAAGGATTATGGGTCGGCGGGCGGGGGAAACAAGTGGCTCCCCGGGTGGCCGTGTCAGGGGCGAGTCGGGCCGCCCCCGGGCCACGTGGTGACCACCCGGGCGCCGCCGGCCCCACCCTCGTCGATGATGATCGTGCCCTGGTGAGCGGCGACGATGCGCTGCACGATGGCCAGGCCGAGGCCGGCGCCGCCCGACTCGCGGGAGCGGCTGTCCTCGAGCCGGGCAAAGGGCTCGAGCACGCGCTGCCGCTCGGAGGGCGGGATCCCGGGACCGTCGTCGCAGACCGCGACCACCACGCTCTCGCCCTCCCGTCCGCACCGGACGGTCACGCGCTGCTGGGCGTGGCGCATGGCGTTGGACAGCAGGTTCTGCATCGCGCGGCTGAAGGAGCGGGCATCGCAGACCAGCTGGCAGGGCGGCTGACCGTCCGTGACCTCGACCACCAGCTCGGCGCGCAGGTGCCCCAACCGCTCGACGACGCCGCGGATCGTCTCGCCGACCGCGATCGGCTCCATGCTCTGCGGCGGCGCCCCATCCTCGAAGCGGTTGAAGACCAGCAGCTCCTCCACCAGATCGTCCAGCTCCGTCAGGTCGTCGTCGATCGAGGCGATGCGCTCCTGCTTCTCCACCTCACTGTCGGCGCTGGACAGCATCTCCAGGCCGAAGCGGATGCGGGCGGTGGGTGTTCGCAGCTCGTGAGACACCGCCTGGAGCAGCAGCCGCTGGTTTTCGATCAGCCGCTGCAGCCGGTGCGCCATCACGTTGAAGTGGCCCGCCAGGCTGCCGATTGCGTCCCTGGAGCCGAGGTCTGCCCGCGCGCCCAGGTCGCCCTGACCGAACTGCTCGGCGGCACGCTCCAGCCTGCGCAGGCGGCGCACTATCCCCACCGAGAGGAAGAAGCCGGTCAGGCCCACGACCAGGATCGACAGACCCAGCACGCTGGCGACGATCCACGGGTTCAGCAGCTCGAGGCCGGGCAGCGGACCGGCCACCACCACCTTCTGGCGCAGGGGGATATAGAGCATCGGCTGGTTGTGCCTGAAAGCGATCGCGCCGCGCCGGGGCTCGGCCTCGAGCCTCGCACGGACCTTCGCCGGGATCCGTCGCGATGACAGCTCCAGGAGCTCGACGTTGGTCTGCAGCAGCTCGCGCTGCCGCCGAAGCTCCTGCTCCAGAGCCTCCGGGCTCAGGTCGACCATCTGCTGCCGCAGGGCGTCCATCGCGGCCAGCGTTGGCCCCGGCGGGGAGCTCTCCATCGTCCGCTTGGCCCAGTAGCCGAAGATCGAGTGCCCGATGAAGAACATGATGGCGGAGGCGGCGAAGATGGCGAGGGAGATGCGCAGGAGCAGGCGGGTCATGACCCTGCCACCAGGACATAGCCGGTGCCCCGCACGGACTTGATCTGCTGCGGGTTGCGGCCGTCATCGCCCAGCTTGCGGCGCAGCCGGGCGACTCGCAGATCGATGGAGCGGTCGAGCCCGTCCCACTCGATGCCGCGCAGGTCGCGGTAGATCTCCTCCCGGGTCACCGCCTCCCCCGCGCGCCGGGCGAGGTAGAGCAGCAGGTCGAACTCGGCCGTGGTCAGGTCGAGCTCCTGGCCAGCGAGGGTCGCCCGCCGGTTGGCCGGCTCGATGGTCAGGGCCCCCAGGATGATGGCCCCCTCGCCGTGGGCCGGCTGGGGCAGGCGTCGCAGCAGGGCGTTGATGCGAGCCAGCAGCAGGCGCGGACGCACCGGCTTGGCCAGGTAGTCGTCGGCGCCCAGCTCGAGGCCGACCACCTCGTCCACCTCCTCGCCGCGAGCGGTCAGCATCAGGATCGGGTTGGGGAAGCGGGGGCGCACCTCGCGGCAGACCTGGAGCCCGTCCAGGCCGGGCAGCATCAGGTCGAGGATCACCAGGTCGGGCCGCTCGGTCAGGATGCGGTCCGGTGCGCGGTCGCCTCTGGGCTCGATGATGACCTCAAAGCCGTTGGACTGCAGGTACTCCTGCACCAGCAGGGCCAGCTTGGCGTCGTCCTCGACGATCAGGATCCGGGCCTGTTCCATGGCTGCGGCTTCGGTCGTGGCCAGCATATCATCTCCGCCCGGCCAAGGGCCTGTTCCTAACCTGACTACACATCATGTACGCGGCTGCGGTTGTGGTCTCGCGCGGAGCCGCCAAGCGGCCCTCGGCGTACAGTCCACCCGGGCGCCGCGAGCCGCGCGGCATGCTGCCCCGGCGCCCAGGTCTCCCGCTTTCTTTTTCGAGCTCCGCGCGGGCCACAACCGCCTCCGACCCTCTACGGACCCACGGCCGAGATTTCCGGTCCTCGCGCCCCTGCGGGGCGCTCCGGGATGAAGCGGCGGAAATCCTCGCCCGTGGCGCGGAGCAGGGCCAGATGCGCGATCCTGGCCTCGAGCTGCTTGGTGGCCAGGGATGTCTCGGCGGACGCGGCGGTGCGACGGGCGTCGGTCACCTCGAGCGAGGAGCCGGCCCCGGCCTGATAGGCCGTGCGGGACAGCCCCAGCCCCTCGGCGGCCAGCTCGACCTGGCGCCGGGCGATGCGGACCGAGGAGACGGCGCCCAGGTAGTCCCGGCGGGCCTGACGCACAGCCTTGCCCACGTTCTGCTCGGCGTCCCGCAGCCTGAGCTCGGTCTGCCTCAACTCGACCTTCTTCAGCTTGATGTCGTGGTAGCTGACGATGTCGAGCAACGGCACAGACAGGTTGAGCATCGCCGACCAGCGCGTCTTGTCCTGGTCGCCGAAGTCGGAGGGGTCGGTGATCTGGAAGCTGGCCTGCCAGCCCGCTGCCAGCGTGGGTAGCAGCGCGGACCACGACGAGCGTAGCTGGCGGCGGGCCAGCTCCAGGTTGGCGCGACCGATCTGAAGATCGAGCCTCTGCCTCGACGTCAGCAGCAGCTGGTCCTCGTCGAGGCGCGGGGCCGGCGTCTCGGCCACCTCCTGCGGCATCGGCAGGCCGCCCACTCCGGTCAGGACCCCCAGCGCGTCCCGGGCCGTGTCCAGCGAGAGCCGGGCGCTGAGCAGCTCCTGGCGTGCCTGGGCCAGATCGGTCTCGGCGCGGACCACATCCAGGCGCAGGCCGCTGCCCGCGGCGTGCTTGCGGGTCGCCACCAACAGGTGGTGCGCCGCGGATCGCACCTGCTCCTCGCGCAGCTGCACCAGCGCCTTGCTCACCAGGGCCACGTGGTAGGACTGGGCCGCCGACAGCAGCAGCTGCTGGCGCGCCTCCTCCACGTTCAGGCGGGCCAGGTCCGCTCCCTTGCGGCCCAGGCTGATGGCGTACCAGGACTGGGCGCGCACCAGGGGCAGGTTGACCGAGATCGTCCCGCTCAGGTCGTCCTGCCGGCGCATGACCAGCGACCCGGCCCCGGGGAAGGTCGAGCCCATCTCGACCTCGTCGGGGTGGTCGGCCCGCATGTACTGCAGGCTGCCCTGGGCGGTGGGGAACAGCAGGCTCCAGGCCTTCGAGAGCTGCACCTCGGCGCGGTCCACCTCGAGCCGCAGGGAGTTTAGCTGCACGTTGCGGCGGGAAGCAGCGGCGAGCGCCTGCGCCAGGGACAGCGGCCGACCGGGGGTCGTGCGGCCCAGGTTGATCGGGACCGGTCGGGTCGCCGGCGGCTCGTCGGCCCGTACGGCCGTGGAGAGCGAGAGCATCGCCAGCAGCAGGGTGGTCGCGCTCTTTGTCATTGTCTTCATCTTCATGTCGTCACCTCCGCGACCTCCGGCCGGGTCGGTAGTGGCTCGATCGACGGTGCCCTGTTCGAGACGAACAGGGTGTACATCGTCGGCACTACGAACAGCGTCAGGGCGGTGGCCAGGGTCAGGCCGCCGATCACCGCCCGGGCCATGCCGGACCAACTCGACGCGCCCTCGCCGATCTCCAGCGCCAGGGGCACCATGGAGAGGATGGTGGTGAGGCTGGTGAGCAGCACCGGCCGCAGGCGCTGGCGCGCCGCGCGGGCGATGGCCTCCAGCGGCCCCAGCCCCTGCTGCCGCAGCTGGTTGCCGGCGTCGACCATGATGATGCCGTTGTTGACCACGATCCCCACCAGCATGATCACGCCGACAAGGGAGGAGACGTCCATCGCGCTGCCGCTCAGCACGAAGATCAGCACCACGCCGATGCCCGCCAGCGGCAGGGTGAACAGGATGATGAAGGGCTGGCGCAGCGATTCGAACAGGCTCGCCATCACCAGGTAGACCAGCAGCACCGAGACCAGCAGCGCCACGGCGAGGGCGGCGAAGGACTCCTGGAAGTCCTCGGCCGTCCCGCCCACGTGGTAGCTGAAACCGTCGGGCCAGGAGTGGCCGGCGAGCATCCGCTCCACCTGGGCGATGGTGCCGCCCAGGTCCTTGCGGACCTGTCGGCCGGTGCCGTCCAGGTAGTGGGGCTTGAGCGTACAGGTCAGGGTGGTGACCCGCTCCTGGTCCTTGCGCGAGATGGTCGTGGGGCCCGGCTCGAGCGAGAGGTCTGCGATGGAGCTGAGCGGAATCGTGATGCCCTGCGCCGTCGCCACCGGCATCCGGCGCACCGCGCCGACGTCGAGCCGATGCTGGCGATCGTAGCGTACCAGGACGTCGTACTCGTCACCGCCCTCGGAGAAGCGGGCGGCGACCTTGCCCTTGAAGAAGGTGGAGACGGCCCGGCTGACCGAGGCGGTGGACAGCCCCATGTCTGCCATCTTCTTGCGGTCGAACTGGATGCGCAGCTGCGGCTTCTGGTCCTCCATGGAGTAGGTGACCTCGGCCATCTGGGGCATGGCCGCGAGCCGCTGCTTCAGCTCGAGCCCCAGCCTGCGGGCGGCGGTCAGGTCGTGCCCCCGGATCTGGATCTCCAGGTCCCCCGCCCCCCCCGCCATGTTGAACGGCATCCCCACCGTGGCCTTGATCCCCGGCACCTGCCTGAGCCGCTCGCGGATGCGGGCCTCGTACTCGGCCTGGGATGTGGTCCGCTGCCCCACGGCGGTCAGCGGCACGCGGATGGTGCCGGTGTGCGGGCCACTGGAGAAGATGGAGGCGAACCCCTCGGAGGTCCCGATGTCCACCGCGACCAGCTTGCGGTCATGGGCCGGGATCAGGCGCTCGATCTGTTGACGGACCTCGTTGACCGCCTCGGTGGTGGCCTGCAGGTTGTTGCTGACCGGCGTCTCGACGCTGACGTAGATCGAGGACTGGTCGTGGCTCGCCATGAACTCGGTGGGCATCGTCTTGACCAGGATCCCCGTGGCCGCCAACAGCGCCAGCAGCCCGACGCCCACGCTCCAGCGGTGGGCCAGGGTCCAGTCCAGCGCTCGCCCGTAGGCCCCGGTCATCCGGGAGCCGACGCTGTTGGTCCGCGGCTTCTCGCGCGACGGCCGCCTGCCGAGCAGACGGGAGGCGGCCAGCGGGACGAAGCTCAGGGCCACCGCGAGGGATACGATCAGGGCGAAGCAGATGGTGATCGCCATGTCCTTGAACATCACACCCGCGATGCCCGTGACGAACAGGATCGGCACGAACACCGAGATGGTGGTGAGCGTCGAGGCGATGACGGCGGTGCCGACCTCGGCGGCGCCCTGGACGGCCGCCTCGCGGATCGGCAGGCCCTCCTCCGCCAGGCGGAAGATGTTCTCCAGCACGACAATGGCGTTGTCCACGAGCATGCCGATGGCCAGAGCCAGGCCCGCCATGGAGATGATGTTCAGCGTCATTCCCACCTGGTCCATGACGAAGAACGTGGCCACCACCGACAGTGGGATGGCGCTGGCCACCACGATCGAGCTGCGGACGCTGCGCAGGAAGACCAGCAGCACCAGGAAGCTGATCGCGATGCCGGCCACGGCGGTGGTGGACAGGTTGCCGAGGGAGGCATTGATGAACTCCGCCTGGTTGTTCAGCACCTTGAAGTCGAGCTTGTGGCCGCTCTCGCGGGCGACCTCCGGCAGTGCCTTGACCACCGCCGTGGCGGCCTTGACCGTGTTGGCGCCCGACTGCTTGCGGACGTTGACCCAGACGGCTGAGACACCGTCCACCTCGATCACTCGCTGGGCCTCGTGGAAGCTGTCCTCGACCCTCGCCACCTCGGACAGCCGCAGCGGCTCGAGCCCGGCCAGGCCGCGCTTCTGCCCCACCACCACCTCGCCGATCTCTCTCACCGACCGGTACTTGCCCCGTGTCTGGATCGAGAAGCTCATGCTGCCCTGCTCCACGGCGCCGCCTGGCTCGTGGAGGTTCTCCTGGTGGATCGCGCCGAGCACGGCGCTGACGTCGAGCCCGTAGGCCTCGACCTTGGCCGGGTCGAGGGCGACGTGGATCTCTCGTTTCAGACCGCCCGCCACGTTGGACGAGGCGATGCCGTCGATGCGCTCGAGCTTGGCCGCGACATCGTCCTCGGCGATCTTACGCAGCCGGTCCAGGGGGTAGGGCCCGGTGACCATCAGCGTCACCACCGGCTGCATCGAGGGGTCGAGCGCCACCACGATCGGGTCATCGGCGTCGTCGGGCAGCGCGCCCTTGATCAGCTCGAGCTTGCGGCGCACATCGGTCTCGGCCTGCTCCATGTCCTTGGCCCAGTCGAACTCCACGGTCACCACGGAGGAGCCCTGGGTCGAGTCCGAGCGCGCCGCCTTGACACCCTTGACCGCGCTGACTGCGCCCTCGATCGGCCGGGTCAGCAGGGTCTCGACATCCTCGGGGCTGGCGCCGGTGTAGCTCGTCAGCACCAGCACCTTGGGGAAGGTCAGCTCGGGGTACAGGTCGAGCTGGAGCCGGGAGAGGGAGAACAGCCCGAATCCGGTCAGGACCAGGAACACCACGCCGAAGGTCACGCCGCGGCGCACCGACAGGGATGACAGGCTCATCGGTGCGCTCCTGTCCTCTGTGCGATCGGCTGACCGTCGGAGAGGCCGTGCTGGCCGCGGGTGACGAGGCGCTCGCCCTCGGACAGCCCCCGCAGCACCTCGTGGTGGTCGCCGTCCCGCGCACCCAGCCGGACGATCCGGCGCCGGGCCCTGCCCGCGGCATCGACCACGAAGGCGCTGCGCAGGCTGTCATCACCCCCGTCGTCCAGCAGCAGCGCGCCCTGCGGCGCGACGACGACCCGGTCCCGGCGGTCCAGCTCGATCTCCACCCGCGCGTACATCCCGGGCTTGAGCCGCCGCTTGCCCGACTCGTCGCGCGGGTTGTCCAGGGTCACCAGGGCCGTGTTGGTGTGGAGCGTCGGGTCGAGGTAGGGCAGGATGCGCGTCACTCGGCCCTCGAACGACTCGCCGGGCCGCGCGTCCAGCCGCACGATGACCCGCTGTCCCTCGCTGATCCGGGTCACCTCGGTCTCGGACAGCCTCAGCTCGACCTTGAGGCGGTCGATCGCCATCAGCGTGCAGAGGGGCACCTGCGGCGACGCCATGTCGCCCACCTTGAGCTTTCGGTTGGCGATGATGCCCGATAGCGGCGCCGTGATGGCGGCGTTGCCGGCGTTGATCGCCACCTGACTCCGGCTGGCGGACAGCGACTTGCGCCGGGCCACGCCGGCCAGGTAGGCGGCCTCGGCCTGATCGAGGCTCTGCCGGGTGATGACGTTGCCCCTGGCCAGCGCGCGGGCCCGCTCGAGCTCGCGCTTGTTGCTGGAGATCTGGACGTCGAGCGATTCGATCTCGGCGCCGATCTGCTGCAGCGCCTGCTTCAGGGTCTCGGAGCGGACGCGGGCCACGACCTGTCCCTTGCGCACCGGATCGCCATTGTCCAACGGGAAGTGCAGGATGCGCTCGGCCACCTGGGCGTAGAGCGTCACCTGGGCGGCGGGCTCGAGCGTCGAGGTGAGCTGGATCGTGCTGGTGAAGCTGCGGCGCTGCACGGGCTCGGTCCGGACCTGGACCGGCCGGGCGGCGGCATTCTTCGCCTCTGCCTGGCTCTCCTTGGCACATCCGCCAGCGGCGAGGCCGAGAGCGATCAGAGCGATCAGGGCGTTGTGGACGGTCGTCATGGCGGGCTCCCTTGTGCTCTCTTGATGGTGAGCCGCTGGAGCCCGGACTTCCGTTGGGGTTGTGTGACGGGTTGTGTCGGTCTGTATCAGGCCGGTGTGACGGGCCGCACGCCTCAGGCGACGCGCCTGTGGATCCGGAGCTTCGGCCTCCCCGCCGTTGTGCACCTATGCTGCACAGCTCCCGGCCGGCCCGCAGCGATCTAGCGCAGGATCCCCTCCTCCAGCGCCGCGCGCTCGAAGGCCTTGAAGTCCTTCTCGCTCGGCTCGGCGAAGCCGTCGACCAGGAAGCTCGGCCCGAGCTGGTCACGGCCGATGTCCCGCTGGGCGCTGAACTCCAGCAGTGCCCGGCGCGTCTTCTGCACCAGTTCGGCCGGGAACCGGGCCGAGGCGCAGATCACGTCCAGAGGGATGTTCCCCGCCACGGTGAGCACTCGCAGGCGCGAGGTCGCCAGGCCCTCCTTGGTGGCGCGGACCAGCCACCCCTCGTTGGTGGCCGCCGCGTCGCACCGCTCCTCCAGCAGGTCCTTGAGCGCGGCGAAGTGCGAGTTGCTATGCCGAGAC
>Ga0180009_10004315_pt1 | contig 15723 bp, 13 predicted proteins | sample OS_PC_MetaG_FD_123537 | JGI IMG/M metagenome (GOLD analysis project Ga0180009, IMG submission 123537) | Groundwater microbial communities from the Aspo Hard Rock Laboratory (HRL) deep subsurface site, Sweden - OS_PC_MetaG | ecosystem: Environmental > Aquatic > Deep subsurface > Groundwater...
AGGGGTGAGAATGTGCAGTATGATAGTTGGTTGACATTTGTCTAAGGCTTTCTTTTGTAAATATCAATGAAATAGCAAAAAAACGCAAAATTTGCGTTTTTTTGATTTGTTTGTTCTAGATCCATAGTTAAACATATTTTAGCAGAAATAATATATTTTAGTTAGAGAGAGGATGATTACAAGTTTATTAACAAATGTTAGTCTTTTCCAATCAAGAGATGAGCCTCAAATGTTCCGTAGTCCCGTAGGGACAAAATATGTTAGACAGGTGCTTTTCCGCCAGAGGACGGATCAGTCCTTTGAGCCAAAGGACTCATCCGTCCTATGTCGGAGGCTGAAGCGCCTGTATAATGTTCCATTTTCATCCTAGTCCCGTTAGGGACGGTATAATTGTTTATGTCGTCCCTACGGGACTTACTCTGCAATTGCGATTATTTACAGGCACTGAAGTGCCTGCCTAACATATAACCACCCCCTACGGGGTTATTTTTCCAGACTCTTTTTGCGTTAGAATGAGGTTCTATTTGGGGCTCATGTTGTATTGGACAAGACTTGCTATTGACTAATTATATTTTATATATTATAATATTGTCGTTAATTATGGCCCGTTCGTCTAATGGTTAGGACTCCAGGTTTTCATTCTGGCAACAGGGGTTCGATTCCCCTACGGGCTACAAAAAGAGCTGTTTAGAGTTCTTTTTTGTTTACAGGGCGTAGCTTGGCGAAGCCCTGTTTTCCACAGAGTAGCTTGATAATTTATTATATAACTGATAAACTAAATCATACCAGTCGCTTTGGCTGGCGTTCATTTTTAGGAGGTTTGCATGTCGCAGACCAAATTGTGTCGGGTGGTGACCTACACCAACGTGCCGACGACCAGGGGCCATTTCGTGGCGGTCGAAGGCGTCCGGGAAAAGTCCTTCATCTAGGGTATGACGAGTCCCGCTACGGAACACACCCGTAGGACTTCCGCAAGGAAGATGAAGGTAATGGGGAAGGTTGGTATTGCCAATAAGACCAATGAAAGTGTGTCCTTCCCCGCACTTCACTTTTTAAAGACTCCTGTAAAAGGGAGTCTTTTGTTTCATTCATAAGCCTCGTTAGGGGCGCACTGTTCGTAAATGATATAGAACCAATCATCCAGCCTCGTAGAGGCGCACTGTTTGTAGAAAATAAAATTAGGTATTAAATACTAGCTCCGTAGGAGCGACCTGTTATTTGGATTGATTGAATAACACAGGTCGCTCCTATGGAGCTACATTGTATTTTTGGTAATTTAATCTACAAACAGTTGGCTCCTACGGAGCCGGTGTAATAAAATATGTGTATAGATTCGTGTTTGTCCACAATTTTCCTTAATTTTTTTTTCATAACTGGTAAACTTAAGTAAGGATTTTGTTGGCAACAGTGCTAGCTTGCTTGCGCTGTCAAACGAACAGGAGGTGATTCCATGTTCACTGCCACGACGTCCACCCAGATGATCCGGAGGAAGACCGAGTAGAAGGAAGACGCAAAACACCTTCGTCTCAAAAACCCGGAATGTTGCAGATTGGTTTACTGCAACCATCGCTCCCTGCGCTTGAGGGAGATCTCTTCGGAGATGGTGGAAAAAGAGGGGACCATTGCGCCACTGGTCCTCTTTGCTTTTATATTCGTGTAGATTAGTGCCTGCCTGCCGGCAGAGGCAGGTTAAAATTAGTGGTCCTTGACAGGTTTTTTCATTTATGATATTATGTAGTTAATCCACAGACAGTAGCTTCCCGATTAAGTCGGGATTAAATATGCTACCGAGGAATCTAAATTTCAGCTTTAAGTTGAAGAAGGTCGAAGATTCTTTTACAATTGTGGTGAAAACCACATTTTTTGTTTGATTAATTAGCTTTAGTTACTTGGTTACTTAATCAAATTAGTTAGTTAAATTTATGGCTAAAACCAGACAACAAAAAGAAGAAGCAGTCAAAATATTGACTGACAACATCAAGAATGCCAAGTCAGTAGTCTTTGCTAATTTTCAGGGTCTGAAAGTTGAAGAGTCAGATGAGTTGCGCAAAACTTGCAGGGAACAAAATATCGGTATCTTGGCTAGTAAAAAGACATTGGTCAAAAAAGCAATGTCCGATGCAGGCCTAGAAGCTGATGCCATGCTATTTGATGGAAGTGTAGCTGTTTTTTTTGGTCTAGAAGATGAAGTTGCGCCTGCTCAGGTCGTTAGCAAGTTTGCCAAGAAGCATAGTGTCGTTAAATTTTTTGGTGGTGTTTTGGAGGGTAAATTTATTGACGGAGACAAAGTTACTGAATTATCAAAATTACCAAGCAAGCAAGAGCTTTATGCTAGATTGGTTGGAACTATCAATGCTCCGGTTTCCGGTTTTGTAAATGTATTGGCCGGTAACATTAGGAACCTGGTTAGCGTTCTTAATAATATTAAAGAAGCCAAAGCTTAATACATCCAAATTACGAAACTATTCGAATTTACGAATTACGAAAATTCGAAATTCGAAAATTCGTACCATTTCGTAATTAGAATGTAAAAATATAATTAATAACTTAAACATATAATATATGACTGAAGAAAAAATAGAGGTCGTAGTACCTGAAAAATTCAAATCTCTTGTTAGTGAGATTGAAAAAATGTCTGTTCTAGATTTAGCAGAACTTGTTAAAATCTTGGAAGATAAATTTGGTGTATCAGCTGCCGCCCCTGCCATGATGATGGCCACTCCAGCTACTAGTGGTGAAGCTGGTGAAGTTGCTGAAGAAAAAACTGATTTCAATGTTGAATTAGTAGAAGCTGGCGGTACCAAAATTGCTGTTATCAAAATAATAAAAGAGTTAACAGGGTTAGGTTTGGCTGATGCCAAGGCTTTGGTAGATAGCGCTCCAAAAACTGTTAAAGAGGGTGTTAAAAAAGAAGAAGCTGAGGAAATGAAGAAAAGAATTGAAGAAGCTGGTGGTAAGGTTGAACTCAAATAATTTTTGTGAATTTCACGAATATAGTTTGTGTTAATAACACAAATAAGGACGAATAGACACGAATTAAAACCATCCTGATTTAACAGGATGGTTTTTTTGTACTGTGTTGTTGGGTGTTATATTAAAGTATACTAGTATTTTTATACTATAATCCAAATTTATACACCTTGTTACTATCTAAAACATAAATTATTTTATTTTCTTCTTCAACAACCATGTCCGTTGGATTTTGCCAAGTAATGGCCGTATATTGATTTAACATTTTACCCTGTTTGTCTAGTACGACAACGCGTCTGTTTGTGGGTTCCAAAACATAGATATTATCTAAGCCATTATAAGTCCAGATTTTAGTAGGGTTGCCAAGGGCTGGATTCAGGCCTGTGATAGTAAAGTCTTCTTTTTGTCCACCAGTCAGTTTTACAATCTCACCGTTTTGTTTTAGCACAAATAAATCGCCGTCAACTGCCAAAGAAACACTATCTTTTATATCCACTAAATTATCTTTGAGCCAAACAACACCCTTGTCATAGCCAGTTTGAGTTTGGCTATGGCGATAAATTTGATTATTAGAGGGGTCTAAAGAGTAAAGTCTTCGGTTGTAGATAAAAATATCTGCTAATTTTACATTATTATTTGGATAAGCAATATTTTTTTCAGAAACCAGTGAGGATTCCTTATTGTATTGCGCAATTGTATCATCTCCACTAACAAATATTATCATGTCATCTTCCTTGGGAGCAGAGGAATGTAATAAGTTGGAGATATTAGAATGTTCTTTGCTCTCCTTAGTATTATCTAGTAGATTGATTTTATAGAATAATTTATCATTTTTGCCAAAAGCTATTAAGGTATTATCAATTTTGACCAATTGTTCTGCTTGGGCTTCTGGATTTATTTCCGTTAGATCAAAAATGATTTCAGGTTCAATTGTAGAGAGTTTTTGTAATTTCAGTAAGACTGAATCTATGTTGTTTGTCAATTCTGAAATTTTGTCTTTTTCTTCCTTCTTTTCATTCGGCAGTTCAACTATTATGTTTTTGGCTTCTTGTAGTAGATCTAAAGCTCTTTTATTATCTCCATAAATAATACTAGCGTCAGCGGCATTTTTTTTATCTATAACAGCCTGTACATAATTTATGTAAGTTTGTTTTTTGACAGCAGTGTTTTCTTTTATTTTAAACACTCCAATACTTACAAAAAAAACAACCACCAAGATTATGGAGCTAAAAAATAAAATTTTACTAGACATTGGTAATTCATAGAATTTTTCTTTTTTTTCATCAATATTATTTTTAATATTTTTTATAACATCACGACGTTTATTATCTTTATTAGTTATCAGTAAAATTATCATAATTAGACCTCTCACGGTCGTTAGAGCAATTTTTTTAAGCAATTTTGAAAGTCCAACTACCCCCATTACAATGGTTTTGCCAATAGTGACCATGATCGTGTTTACAATAGATTCTTGTTTTTGTCTGGGTCGGAAATTAGTTTCTATTACACCTCTTTTTTTACTGAGAAGTTTTTTGTTTTCAATTATTTTTTCCTGTTTGTTTTTTGGTCGTTCTTTTTTAAATTTGTTTATTCGTTTTTTTAGATTTCCTAAAAAAGGCGGAGACATTATTTCTCTAGTATTTTTTTCACGAGCCAGCATTTGATTTATAGAAGCATCTGACCCTTTTTTTAAGTAAATAGATGATTTTCCTGTCATTGGCATTTCTTTGGGGTAGTGCATTATTATTCCACCAAAAGATAGACTGCTATTTAAATCATTGAGAACTTTTTGTATGTGTTCGGTGCTTTGTTTTATATTTCTTGTTCCGACTATCTTCTTGATCCTATCATGCGTGAAAAAATCAGAAGTATGAGGGGTGGTTATATAAAAATAATCACCAATATTAACATTTCCTTGAATTATGGCTGAAAAAAGATAATCCTCATTCTCTCCCTGCTCTTGTCCATCCATTATATCTATTTGTTCAAGTATACCTTCTTTATTTTTGTAAAACAAAAAAGCTTGTGGCAATCCATGATAGGCAAAGAAGATTTCATGGTTTCTCAAAACCCCAACTAAACAATTAATTGCTGAATTTTTATATTGAAGTAGGTGGTGTCCGCGCCTGTTGATGTATTCCAGCGTAGTTTCAAAAGCGTTTTTCTCTAAAGTTTCATCTGTTTCATAATAGCCTGATTCCAAGTCATCAATCATTTGTTGCATATGTTCTATCTGTTCCATGGTCCCATTATTAATTTCTGCTAATGCAAAAAAATAGCCTTTTTTTCTTTCTTCGGCGCTACTTGGTTCTGTGATGTGAAGCAACACATGAGATTTTTCTTGGCTGTTGCCCTCAACAAAAAATTCTTGTAATTCCAAAATATCCGGCATAAAATTAAATCTAAAATCATAAATCTAAAATCATAAATCCAAAGCGGTTTTTGACTTTATTTCTTATACATATTATACTATATACTGTCATATTTGCCAACCATATGTTAATAAACCATTTATGGTTGTAGGTATTTATGATTTTAGATTTATGATTTATAATTTTACAGAATATGCTTGAACAACTATTTGGTTCAAAAACCAGATTTAATTTATTGCGGGTTTTGTTTCGTAATTCCGAACAATCTTTTTTTGTAAGGGAATTGGCACGACTTTTAGGTACACAAATTAATGCTGTTAGACGAGAACTCAAACTTTTGACAGATTTGGGAATTGTAAAGGAGGGTGTTGCTGACAAAATTAATAAGAAGGAGTACGGCGCCCAATTGCGCAAATATTATACTTTAGACAAGGAGTCACTTCTTTATTCTGAATTACATGCACTTTTGCTTAAAACACGTGTTGTTGGTGAGCAAGAGTTTATTAAGGAAATTTCTGATAAATCAGGCAATGTTTTACTTTTTTTATTAACAGGCAAGTTCACAGGATCCAGAAATGCCCCACCAAGTGATTTACTATTGGTTGGTGACATCAAGGAAAGAAATGTGGCCAAAATTATATCTCAATATGAAAAAGATTTTGGTTTTGAGATTTTGTATACCATTATGACAGAGCAGGAATTTAAGGATCGTCGCCATGTCATGGATAAGTTTTTATATTCCCTGTTTGAAGGAGAGAATTTGAAGGTTATAAATAAATTGGGGGTTTAATAAATGTACGAACTACGAAACGCTTCGCTTTACGAAATTACGAACTACGAACATAAGGTAAAAGTTCGTAGTTCGTAATTTCGTAAGCATTTCGTAGTTCGTACATAATTTAATTATGTATCTACTCCTCGACCTATCAATCAAAGACGTTATTCATCTAGCTTTATTTGATAAGCAGGTGATTGAACACAAAAAGTATTCTGGAATGAATAGAGAACTTTTGAGTTGTATTGATGATTTTATAAGAGTTTGTAAAGTTAATAAAGTTCATAAAGTTTTTAAAGTAGAGGATTTAGGGGGAATTATGGTAGTGGTTGGATCTGGTAGTTTTACTAGTACTCGTATTGCTTGTGTGGTGGCTAATACTTTTGCTTATGTTTTACAGATTCCACTTTTGGCAATTGGCGAGGATAAGATTGATAAAGTTCAAGAATTAATTCCAGAATTATTAAAACAGCCAAGGGGGCAATATATTTCGGCGACTTATTCAGGGGAGGCGAATATTGGAAATAATAAAAAGTAAGTAAAATTATATGGAACATGAGGCTAGTTGGAGTTATGCAGAGGTTTGGGATAAATTTCCCATACCAGCCCGTCCTTGTAATAAGGAATTGGAAATTTTAGAAAAAGAAATTAGATCTCTAATGGATAGACAAAATAATTTGAATATCTTAATTTTAGGATCTACCATAGAATATAGATCATTGTCTAAAAAGTTAGGTCTTAACCCAGTTTTAGTAGATTTTTCTAAAGAAAATTTTGAATCTCTATCTCACTACTCTAAAGAAAAATTTGAGAACGAGACATTTGAACAGAATGATTGGCTTAAAATAAGTGATGAAAATAAATATGATGTCATTCTTGGTCACCGCCCTTTCAATGTAATAGAAGCAAAAGGGCTTGGCGATTTTTTTCTTGTTATGTTCAAGGCGCTAAAGCCAGGCGGTGTCTTTTTTTGTCGTGGTAACACAAAACCCGGCTCTTATATTAGTACACTAGAAGAGAGTTTAGCAAAATGGGCTTTTGCGGAAAACAGAGAAAATCCTTTGTTTAGTTATTTGGAAGTTGAATTATATTTTTATTGCGCTGACAAAGATGGTTATGTTAATTATGAAAAAGCTCGAAATTTAATTGATACTTGGTATAAGGCAGAAAAGTTGAATAAAAAAGATTATGACTTGTGCCGTCTCCTAGTCTCAATGTCAGACGATGCTAGATTTCGTGGTTTGGTGGATGAATTAGAGATAAAAAATAGTTATGAAAAAGTAGGTTTTAAGGAAGTTGAATGGTTCAGATGTGGTCATGAATTTGGTAAATATATGCCAATAATAAAAATGATTAAATAACTCATATAAATAAACAAATATGAATAGAGAAAACGAAAGAAAGGGTGTAGCAAAGGAATATGTGGATATAAAAGAATTTAATACAGACATTAAAAAGGTAATTTCTGGTGAACCAACCGGTATGTATGATAGGTATGATTACAAAGAATTGGTCGGCCAAGAGGAAAAAATAGCAAAAATGATTGGGGTTCCAGATACGGCAATTTTTAATTCCGGAATGTCTGCAATTCATACTGCGATTGAGGCAGAAGGATTAAAGCCGGGTGATGTTGTACTTTGTTCAACTGATCTCTACGAAACAACAAAGGAATACGTCTCTGGATTAGAAAAACAGGGGGTAGTAATAAAGTATTTTGATCCAAGTAATATAAAAAAATTAAAAAATAAATCACATGAATTTAAACCACGACTTATTGTCGTGGAGACTGTTTCTAATTCAAGAGAAATGAAAGTGGCTGATCTGTCAGCTTATGCTGGTTTGGTTAAAGATGTGAACAAGGAGTATGAGGCTAAACGAACTATTGAAAAACTTTTAAACAACTATCTTAATTTTAACAAGTTAACTAAAGAAATGTCGGAAAGTTTTAAACAGGAATTTTTACAAGCATTTATTCAATATAAAAAGGATAAAAAAGATAGTGCTTTTCATGAAATTAGACAAAAAATTATAAATGAAACTGGAATTGACCAAAAAGAAGCAACCGCGCTTATAGTTAGGGCGGTTAAATACGTTCACTCCCAACAAAGAGATAAACTTTCTTTAATTGTTGATAACACACTGCCCTCCCCAATACTTATAAATCCAATAGATGAGGTTGGGGACAAAACTGATGAAATGACTGTTGTGGAAAGTGGAACCAAGCACTATCAAGGTGGAAAAAATAGAATTACTTTGGGTGTAGCTTATTCTAAAGATCTGGAAAAAATTAAAAAGATTAAGGATTTACGTACTAAGACCGGCACATATTTGCAAGCAGTAAGCGGGGAGGAATTACCCCAAGATATACCTGCATTAATGCCAGAAAATCTTAAAAAACATGCGAGAAATGCTTTAGAACTGGCAAAAACATTAGAAAAAGAAGGTTTTATTGTTCATCATCCTAATTTAAAATCGCATAAACAAAGTGAACTTGCTAACAAAATAGCACCTGATGGGGCGGTGACTTTATTTTATGTTGATTTACCAAGTAGTATTTCTGATAGAGATGATTTTGTGGATAGAGTTAAAAAAATGGGTGGAGACGCAATTGGTATTGGCTCAAGTTTTGGGCATGAAAAAACATGGTTATCCAATTTTGCATTGGGAGATCGTACAATCAGAATTGCAGTAGGAATGGAATCGCCTGAAGATTTTTCTAATGTCTTAGATGCATTTAAGAAGGCGATTAAATTATTATGAAACATCTCCACCTAAAAATCCATGGTCAAGTGCAAGGAATAAATTTTAGTTTATGGAAATTTTAGATGAAAAATTTGAAAAAATAAAAAAAGAGACGAAAGATTATTATGATAGTTTGAATTCTGTCTTTTGTCCGTATTTGAAAAAAGAAGTCCAGTTTAATAAATATGGTTTTGAACATATACTATCCAAATCTTGGAATCGAGGTAGATCTAGGATAGAACAATATACTAGATTGAGGCTTTTGAAAAAAGTAGTTGATGTGATTAAAATATCGTACACTTTACAAGAATATGACGAAAGGAAAATGTTAACAAAGCAAAAAATAAATTCACGTTGGGAAAAACGACCTAAAATTGTAAAATACTATGTTTTTATTGCTATCATCGTTTCATTGGGAGTACGTTTTAAGGTAGTTATAAAAGAAGTTGAGGGCGGTTTACCTTTTTTCTGGAGTATATATCCATCGTGGAAAAAAGAATATGACAACGGTTCAGTAAAAAAAGTCTTTTATTCAGGTGATTTGGAAGAAGATTAAAAGCAAAAACGCCTTTGTGGCGTTTTGATTTGTAAACACCTGTCTGCGGTTTATGAATTGACCGCTGGAGAGCCAAAGCCCTCACAAATGTTTACATTATTATAATATCATATTAAAAAGATTTTGTCAAGTTTTGTGGATAAGTTAGAATTATGAAACACCTCCATCTAAAAATTCACGGCCATGTCCAAGGAATTAATTTTCGTTATTATACTAGAGAAAAAGCCAAAGAATTAGGATTGACTGGTTATGTAAAAAACCTACCAGACGGTACAGTGGAAGTCGTGGTTGAGGGTGAGGAAGAGGTCTTGAAAAATATGCTGGAATGGTGTAAGATAGGACCCCGACATGCTAGGGTAGAAAAGGTTGGGGAAAGTTGGAATGATGGAGGTGAGAGTGAATTTGAAACATTTAAGATTGTTTATTAAGAAACAAGGATACAAGATACAAACAAATCACAAATTTCAAATTACATATTTACAAAGTTTGGAAATTGTTATTTGGTAATTGTTTGTATCTTGTTTCTTGTGTCTTGAACAAGTTATGCTAAGTGATTATCAAAAATACCGCCTCTACGAAATGTTACCAGGTCTATCCATCTGGTTGACTTTGATTTTGAGTATAATTTTGTCGTTTGTCCGTCCAATGTGGATGATTTATTTTATAATTTTATTTGATATTTATTGGGTTTTGAAAGTGGCTAATTTTGCTTTTTATCTGACTTTGTCTTGGTCGCGTTTTCGTACTACTAAAAAAATTGATTGGAAAGACAAACTTAAACACGAAATTAGTACGTACCATAGTAAGTACCATGTGGTTTTTCTCACTTTGTTTAATGAAGAATGGGATGTGGTTGAGACAGCAGTGCAGAGTGTATGCGATGCAGTTTATGATCGAGAGAAATTTGTAATTGTGGTGGCTGGTGAAGAAAGAAAAAAAGAGCATTATCAAAATATTTTGTCGCAGGTACAAAATAAATTTGGCAATTGTTTTGGCGATATTGTTGGAACCCTACATCCAATTGACATGTCAGAAGAAATCCCCGGCAAGGGTTCAAACCTGAATTATGCTGAGAGCGAAATTAAAAAATATATTGATAATAAAAATTGGGATTACAGTAATGTAATTGCGACAATTTTTGATATTGACACTGTTTGTCATTCGCAGTATTTCGCCTATCTCACTTATCTATATTGCACACACCCAAATCCAACTCGCAGTTCTTATCAACCGATTGCTTTATATAATAACAATATGTGGGAGTCTCCCGCAATTTTGCGTATTATGGCTTTTGGTACAACTTTTTGGACAATGACAAGTTTAGCACGCCAGGATGCTTTGGTAACTTTTTCGTCACACTCTATGAGTTTTCGTGCCATATTTGATGCTGGTTATCATGAAAAGCGTATTGTTAGTGAGGATTCTAGAATTTTTTACCAATGTCTTTTGGCTTATAACGGTGATTATCAGGTTACGCCAATGTATTTGCCGGTTTCTATGGATACAGTGCGAGATGATAAGTGGTGGCAGAGCATGAAAAATCTTTATCGTCAACAGAGACGTTGGGCTTGGGGAGTTGAACATGTACCATATTTAATAAATGAATTTAGTAAAAAAGGTAAAGAGTTTCCGCTTTGGAAAAAATTTAAGTGGGTATTTATTGAATGGGAAGGAAAGTGGTCATGGTGTCTAGTTGCTCTAGTTATTACGATTCTTGGTCGTTTGCCAATGTGGGTAGCTTCTGAATCAGTTAGGCAAAGTGCATTATTTTTTAATGCTCCGCATATCTTGGAAAGATTAATGATTATGGCTATGACTGGCATGCTTTTGTCGGCAATTTTAAGCATTCCGCTTTTACCAAGAAAACCAGATTCGCATCCTCGTCATAAATATATTGTAATGGTATTGCAGTGGTTACTTTTACCGATAACTTTGATTTTCATTTCTGCTATTCCAGCGATTGATGCAGTTACCCACATGATGTTTGGAAAATATTTGGGATTTAATATATCGCAGAAGAAGAGGAGTAATTAGATGTTAGTGATTTGTTTAAAGGTTTGGCTGATAATAAATTAAAATAACTATGTGTTTTTTACTCAAGTAAATAGTAATTAGTAAATGGTAATTATGCTACATTTTAAGATAATATATTCTAGATTTGTATCATAATTACTAATTACTAATTACTTAATTACTTTTATGTTGTTCAAACGATTTTTCCTAAAACTTTCTCTCTTAATATTACTTGTACTCGTCGGTGCGGGAGTTTATGGTTATTTCTGGGTAAAGAATTTGACGCCGGAAAAATTTTTACAAAATAGTTTTGTGCAAGATCAGGTGGTCAGGAAGTTGGGTGATGAAAATGCTGAGCTTTTGGCTTTTTTACCAAGATTTTTAGGTTTTACTAAGCCGATGACATATTTACTTCTATTTCAAAACAATACTGAGTTAAGGCCGAGTGGTGGCTTTTTGGGAGTTTATGCTGTGGTTAGAGTTGAAAAAGGAAGAACTGAGGTTTTGAAAGTTGAAGGTACAGAAATTATAGATAGAAATACTCCAGAAGACTGGAAGCCAACCCCGCCACAGATACTAACCGATCATTTAAAAGTTGATCGCTGGTATTTTCGCGACGCCAACTGGTCGCCGGATTTTACTGCAAGCGCAGAAAACGTTCTAAAGATGTATAAAGGTGAAGGCGGTTTATTGGCTGATGAAATTGATGCTGTGGTTGGAATTACGCCGACAGTATTAGAAGAATTTATGAAAAAGACTGGTCCAATTACAGTTGAAGATATTGAATTTACAGCTGATAACGTGACAGAGAAATTAGAATATGAAGTAGAATACGGTTATGATGATAAGGGAATACATTTTTTTGAGAGAAAGCAGATTATTGAACCTTTCATGCTTCAATTATTACATAGTTTAAAAATTAATAGTTTAGCTAATATACAAAATTATTTTGAGTTAATTCAAGATTTGACAAAAGAAAAACAAATTTTTGTTTATAGTTTAGACACTGATTTACAAAAAGAATTGGATAAAAAAGATTGGACAGGCAGAGTTAAACAAGTTGATGGCGATTATTTAATGTGGGTGGACGCCAACTTAGCAGCTTTAAAAACCGACCACGCGATTGATCGAACTTTGCACTATTCATTTGAACCACAAGAAGATGGGCGTGTTTTGGCAACCGTTGAAATGGAATATAAGCATAATGGCAAGTTTGATTGGCGAACCACTCGTTACAGAACTTACGCACGGGTTTATGTTCCAGTCGGCTCAGAATTCGTTACCTCAACAGGTTCAATGGCTTGGGACAGGACTTCGGAACCCGGTGTAATTGACGAGGGTGAGGAATTGGGCAAGAAATGGTTTGGAACTTTTATTGCAATTGAACCTGGTCAAAGTGGTAGTTTGTCCTTCTCATATATATTACCAGAGCCTGTTTCTGAACAAATTAAAAAAGGTTTGTATACATTATTTGTTCAAAAGCAAGCCGGCACAATTAACCCCAGTTTGACTTTAGAGCTGGAATTTGGTAATAATATAGTGACGGCTTCCCCAGAGGAGATAAAGGAGGATTGGGGTGATGCGGTTTATAAACACGAGGACGATCTTAGGATGGATAGAAAGTTTGAGGTTAGCCTTTAATTTTCAATTTAAAATTTTCAATTTGAAAATAATTTTAAATTAATAAATTTTGAAATTGGATATTGTTTTAAAATTTAAAATTAAAAATTTCAAATTATTAAAGTATGTTAATAAAAAAGGTTGCAATTGATTTAGGAACTACAAACATCTTGGTCCATGTGCCAAGACGTGGTATTGTAATTAATGAGCCATCAGTCGTAGCAGTATCAAAAGGTGATAGAAAAATTTTAGCTGTTGGTGTGGAGGCTAAGGAAATGATTGGGCGCACTCCTGATACAATTATTGCTGAAAGACCTCTAAAAGATGGAGTAATTGCAAATTATCACACAACAGAAGCAATGCTTAGATATTTTTTAAACAAAGCTCTGGGTGGTGTTCGTTTGTTTCGTCCAGAAGTAATGATTGCTGTTCCTGCTGGGATCACTTCAACTGAGCGCCGTGCGGTAATTGATGCGGCTGTAGCAGCCGGTGCCAGAGCAGCTTATATTATAAAAGAACCAGTTGTGGCAGCTATTGGGGCTGACATTCCAATTGGTTCAGCTTCTGGCCACATGATTATAGATATTGGCGGTGGCACTGCTGAGATTGCAGTGATTTCTTTGGGTGGTATTGTTTCAGTTGGATCTGTTAGAATTGGTGGCAATCGCTTTGATGCATCTATTGCCGAACATATTAGGCGTAAATATGGCTTGGCTATTGGTGAGCAACGCGCCGAAGATGTTAAAATCAGAGTTGGTTCTGCTATGTTTATGGACAAACCTTTGGAAATGGAAGTAAAAGGACGTGATGTTATTTCTGGCTTACCCAAAATTATTACAGTTACTTCGGATGATGTAACAGAGTCTTTACAAAATGACTTACAAGAATTAGTTGATGCGGTAAAACAGGTTTTACATGATACTCCACCAGAATTATCTGCTGATGTGATGGATAAGGGTATTGTGATGTCTGGTGGCTCAAGCCAACTTCGTAATTTAGACGAGTTGTTTGCTGAGACTACTGGTGTTGCTTGTTATGTAGCTGATGAACCCATGCTTTGTGTGGCAAAGGGGACTGGTATTGCACTTGAGAATCTTGAGTCGTATAAGAGGAGTATATTAGCTACTAAATAGTATAGGATATATACGGATAACGGATAATGCGGATTTACTGATGTTACGGATACAATCGTCAAATCCGTATATCCGCATTATCCGTTATCCGTATATATATTATTAAACCAGATGTTTCTATGTTAATTGCGATTGATGTATCACGAGCAAATGATGACAAAAAGACCGGCGTAGGTTGGTATGCTTGGCATACAATTCAAGAGTTTAAGAAAATTATACCCGACAATGTTCGGGTTGTTTTGTATTCCAGGGAAAAATTAAAGGGCGAGTTGGCTATTTTGCCAGAAAATTGGGAAAGTAAGGTTTTAAAATGGCTACCAGGTAGATTGTGGACACAATTTAGATTGAGTTTAGAAATGTTATTTCATGCGCCTGATGTTTTGTTTATTCCAGCTCACGTGTTTCCAATCATTCATCCAAAGAAGACCGTAATGACAGTTCATGATATTGCAGCAATAAAATTCCCACAGGCCTATAATTGGTTTGAAAAATGGTACAGTCTTTGGTCTGCGAAAGTGGCGTTGAAGAAATTATGGAGGGTAATTACTATCAGCCAATTTACAAAAAATGAATTAAAAAAAGAATTTGGTGTTTCAAATTTGGAAAAGGTAAGGGTAATATATCTTGGTTATAATAAAGAGTATGGAGAGGTGTCAGAAAATATTAGCGAAATATTAAAAAAATATTCAATCATTAAACCGTACTTATTGTCTATCGGTAGATTGGAAGAGAAAAAAAATACAGTGCGAATTATCAAGGCTTTTGAACGCTTAAGGCTTAAGGCTTATGACCTAAAACTCGTTTTGGTTGGAAGCCCAGGATTTGGTTATGAAAAGGTCAAAAAGGCTATTGAAGAATCAGAATTTAAAAACGACATTATTACTCCAGGCTGGGTAGATAATGACGATTTACCAGCTTTGATGCGGGGAGCTAAAGTTTTTGTTTTTCCTAGCCTGTATGAAGGTTTTGGGATACCAATACTTGAAGCCTTTGCTTCTGGCACGCCAGTGGTTGCATCACGTGGAGGCGCATCACAAGAAATAGGTGGAGACGCTTGTGAGTATGTGGACAAGCTTGATGTGGTTGATATTGCGCGGGGAATTGAAAAAATATTGCACAACGATGAATATAGAATGTTGAATATAGAAAAAGGTAAAAAAAGAGTAGAGGAATTTTCTTGGGAGAAGTCTGCAAGTGAGACATGGCAGATTTTAAGGAGTAATTAATACATATTAAATTAAAAGGATAAAAATATAATTTCCCCCCTAATAAGGGGGGATAAAGGGGGGTGTTCGCGGTTTGCATAGTTAACCAACACCCCCTCCGTTCGACCTGAGTTCACGACCGAAGGCTGTCTCCCCCTGCGAGGGGGAGGACGTGAAAGCATCAGTTTATTATTTCGTTTTCGGAGTTTTCGAAGTGCTATGTAGAAAGGAAATGATAATGTCCTAGTACAGGGAAATAGAAATGTCCTATCATCTATGGTAGTATATTGGATTAGTTTTAACCAAATATACACTATGGATAATACATTTCTAACTA
>Ga0180009_10004316_pt1 | contig 15721 bp, 12 predicted proteins | sample OS_PC_MetaG_FD_123537 | JGI IMG/M metagenome (GOLD analysis project Ga0180009, IMG submission 123537) | Groundwater microbial communities from the Aspo Hard Rock Laboratory (HRL) deep subsurface site, Sweden - OS_PC_MetaG | ecosystem: Environmental > Aquatic > Deep subsurface > Groundwater...
AAATTTGGCCAGGGCCTCTTTGCCGTCTTTGGCAACAACCACTTTATAACCTTCTTCCGAAAGTTCTTCCTGGTAAAGGAGAATAAGGCTTTGGTCATCGTCAATGCAGAGTATTTTTTCCATAACTTTCTCCTTTCGGAAAAAAGAAACATACCTGGGGTAGAGCAACCTCCTTCATTACCTAAGGTGGGATGCACTCTCATTTTAATGAACCAATTATTTCTTGTTACCAAGAGCTTTGAACTATTTCTCTTCCATTTTTACAGCTACATCCAATGACTCTCTTTTTAGGGGAGTTGGAATATAGACCACATTTGCCTGGATTTTGCTCAATGATTTCTCTTTTACTGCAGTCATTGGAACAGTGACATCCAAAGAAGTTTCTGACTCCTTTCCTGGTTGAAGATCCCTCATGTATGTGGAAACTGTCACATTCTTCTCTCCAGTTTTGAAGGGAATAAGATTCCCTGAACCATCAAGATACTGAAAGGTTACTCCCTGGATTTCCAGAATATTTTTGGAAATGTTTTTGATTTTTATATTCCCCTTCAGATTAGGGGTGGTAGTCAGTTCTTTCGTGGATTTATCGATCGTTTTTATTATTTTCAAATCTGAGAGTTGAAGAGAAAATTGCTCGCCTTTGACTTCCTCTGCAGAGGGTGACAGCGCGATAGTTACCTCGTCGGTTTTAGCGGATTCTGCAACTTCAGCCTTCTTCTCGCACCCATTGAAAATCAAAACAAATATTAGACCCAATGCCGACAAAAGAAAAAATTTCTTTAACATGATGCGCCTCCTTTTATTAATAGTTTCGTAAAACCCTGAGAGCATTTTCCGGATTATTTGTCTTCTTCCGTAATCACATCCCTCGATTCCCTGCTATAACGATAGTCTTCAACCACCCCGTTTTTGATGAAAACTTCTAATCTTTGCCTTTCAAACCTGGGTAGCGTCCACCAATGAGTATATTCTTCTTTGTAATATTGATAAACGTACTTTTCCTCCCCCCCGGGTAATTTCTCGATTTTAGCAGGTTTCCCGAAGAGCTCAATAACCCTTGCTGCTTTTGTCTGGCCTTTGATTACCTCGCTCCTTTTGGCGAATTCTATCCTCTTACCTTCAATAATGGTAGGGCCACAGCTGAAGGTGAATACCAACAAAAGCGCTGAAATCAGAATAGCGAACTTCATCTTTTTCCTCCTTTCTCGAATTTACGGGTATTAGGGCCGATGCAGGGTCTCCCCTTTTCCGCCTTCATTGCATAGGATCGAAGGAATTAAGGGGAAAAGGGTGCCATCTGGGCTAAATCAGGAAGAGAAACATTTATTGCTTCAGAACAACTTCTTTCCCTTCCTCGCGAAATTTGTACGTTTGAACCACCCCGTCTTTGATGACGACCTCTAATTTTTGTTTATCAATCTTGTCTATTGTCCACCAATGCGCGTTTTCTCTCCTATAGAGATAAATATAATTCTCTTCCCCCGAAGGCAATTTTTCAACCTTATCGGGTTTTCCAAAAATCTCTTCCACTTTGGCCACTTTTGTCTGTCCCGCAATCAACTGGTCTAATTTCGTAGAATCAATTTTCCTTCCTTCAATCATCATCGGGGCGCAGCTAAAAGTGAATAACAATAGAACCATCAAAACCAGACCTGCGAATTTCATTTTTTCCTCCTTTCGCGCTGTTAGGGCCGTAAAAAACCTCTTCTTTCCATTAAATTAATTTGGACACAGATTTTCGCAGATATTCACAGATATTTATTTTTTTGTATTTAATATCTTAATATCCTGATAATCTGTGTTCATCCGTGTCCAAAAGCAATCTTTTATAATATCAAGTTATGATCAAGAAAGGCGTTTCTCGAGAAACACCACCTTCGCGGCTAACCCCGCTTAATTCATCAGGGAAGCATGAGCCATTTTTTTCCCATTGGACATTGGCCGCACAAAGATAGCCCTTTTTTAACTTTGTGATAAAAAAATTCATCCGTGAAAAAATTATTTAATTTTTTCTTCCGCCCAAATTTATAGCGCTGGAAGCAAGCTTTGGGAGAAATGATTAAATTCCCGGGCTGGTAGGGACAATGAATCATTTTCTGGTGGTTATCAGCCAGCCATTCCTCCACTAGCTTATGGCGATTATTCATGAGGCCCTCCTGGGATTGCTGGAGGCCATTCCCATCTGGAATCGCCAGTGATTCCTCCCCCCGCCTCAGGATGGAAAAACCACCTTTCCTTCAATAGGGTTACTTTTCAACCAATAAAAATTGTCAGGGGAAAAAGTAAAATCAGTCGTATGAACCTTATTTTTTTTCTCCCTTTTCGAGTTTATGGTTGCTCAGGTATTGCTGGAGGGCCTCCTCGACCTGCTGGGTCATCCCTTGAATTTCTTTTTTTTCGGAATACCACTTGTAGGAAAAATAGGCCCCGGCGAAAATAATCAAGATGGATAAGATAGCGGCCACCTCTTTTAGTGTCCTCCCAGGAATTGCAGGGGAAAAAAGCAGGCCTAAAAGGCCAATACTCAAGAAGATGGCGATTCCTAAAGCAAAGAAGAACCAAACAGTTTCATACACCATAGAATATCCTCCTCTTTATTAAACAGTCGGCCGACCTCCAGCCATCTTTACTCTTTTCCCTTCCCCTATTTTTTTTCCTCAAAGGAGACCATCTTTTGCATCAGTTTCCTTAATTCATCCAAATGAATGGGTTTTTCTAAATAAGCATCCGCCCCTCTTTCTAATGCCCGGCGATAAACCTCTTCGCTTCCAAAAGCTGTGATCACAATGATCAAGGATTGGGGTTGAAGCTTTTTCAGCCCGGGGAGAATGTCCATTCCGCTCAAGCCCGGCATCCTGATATCAGTTAGGATCAGGTCGAAATGCTCTTTAGCGAGCTTGCGAAAAGCCTCCGAGCCATCACCTACAGAATCCGCCTCATATCCTTCTTCCTCCTCGATAAAATCTTTTAATAAGGACCGCATCTCCGCATCATCTTCAATTACCAAAATTTTCTTCTTCCGTAGGGCCATTTTTACTATCCTTTAACAGAATTCCAAAGCAGAAGAAAAAGTGATTCTAATCCTTTTGGCACTTACGTATCGGCCCGAGATTCAATTAATTGGGACACAGATTTCCACGGATAAAGGCAGATAACTATTTTCTGCATTTTATATCCTGAAAATCTGTGTTCATCTGTGTCCAATAAGGAAATTCCTATACAATAAATTTATTTTCCCAAAACAGCCATTAATAGAATGAGCAATAGAGATACCAAGAGCCATAAAAAAATTATTAATGCTTTTCAATGAGTTAGCAGTGAAATGAAAATTAATGGAATTCACCTTTGAGGAAAAAAGGAACACCATGGGGCAAAATGGGGCAATAGATGTTAGGAAAGGAGCTTAGATTTCTTGGAGTTTGCGGTAAAGCGTTTTTCGATCGAGGCCTAAAATCTCAGCCGCTTTAGACTTATTCCCGCCGACTTCGCGCAAGATTTTGAGAATATATTCTTTCTCTAAGCGATCTATGGTGTATTGCTCGCGTAAACCTTTTTCGATTAAATTTTCGTCCCCATCATGGGTCATGGAGGAAGGTAAATCCTCCGGAAGGATGGTTTCATGCTGACTCAGCGTTATAGCTCTCTGAATGACATTTTCTAATTCTCTTATATTCCCGGGCCAGGAATAATTTAATAAAATTTTTAAGGCCTCCTCGGCAACTCCCGAAATTTCCTTTTTCATTTCTTTACCGATCCGGTTGATGAAGTTTTGGATGAGCAGGGGAATATCTTCCTTTCTTTCCCGAAGGGGGGGCAGTTCGATATCGATCACTTTTAAACGATAATATAAATCTTCCCGAAAACGCCCCTGCTGGATGAGCAATTTCATATCCCGGTTCGAGGCCGAGATGATGCGGGCATCAATGGGATAGGAACCCGTATCTCCCAGGGGCCGAACCTCTTTCTCTTCAATCACCCGCAGCAATTTGGCCTGGAGGGTGTAAGGCATCTCGGTGATCTCGTCCAGGAAGAGGGTCCCCCCATGAGCTTCGAAAATCAAGCCTTTCTTATCGGACTTGGCGTCGGTAAAAGCGCCCTTCTTGTAACCAAACAGCTCACTCTCCAGGAGGGTTTCGGGGATGGCCGCACAATTGACTGCGATGAGGGGCCCTTCCTTTCTGAGACCGTTATAATGAATCGCCTTGGCCACCAGCTCTTTTCCCGTCCCGCTTTCCCCGGTAATGAGGACATTGCTGGAGGTATCGCTGACCCTCCCGATTAGATCGTAGATCCTTTGCATGGGAAGGCTCTTGCCGATGAGTTGATGGAATTGATACCGGGACTCCACCTCCTTTTTCAGCCGGACGATCTCTCTCTTTAAAAAACGATTTTCCAGGGCTTTTGTAACGGTCAGGATCAGCTCGTCCGTTTGAAAGGGCTTGGTAATATAATCGTAGGCCCCCAGCTTCATGGCTTGGATGGCCGAGGCGATGGTTCCAAAGGCGGTAATGATGATCACGGGCGTCAGGGGGACTATCTTTTTTGCTTCTCCAAGAAGATCAAGGCCCTTCAATCCTTTCATCCGCAAGTCCGTGATCAGGATGTCGAACTCTTCTTTCTTGAGAATTTTGGATGCCTCCAGACTGTCCCCGGTAGTGGTGACGGAGAATCCCTCTCCTTGGAGAAGGTCTGAGAGGAAGGCGCACATCTCTAAATCGTCATCCACAATCAAAATTTTTTCTTTCACCCTAACCTTCTCCCTGAGCTTTTCGTTCTCCCTCTGTTCTTTCTTCTAAAAGAGTAGAGGCCATCGCCGGAAGATAAATTTTAAACAAAGACCCTTTCCCTATTTCACTCTCCACTTTGATCCATCCTTCATGGTCTTGAATGATGCCTTGAACAACGATTAAGCCTAATCCCGTTCCGGCATCTTTCGTTGTGAAAAACGGATTGAAGATGTTCTGAATGGTTTCTTTTTCCATGCCTATTCCGGTATCTTCCACGCCAACTTCCACGTATGGCTGCTGATCGATGCCCAGACCCTCCTTCGATATCCATTGGAATGAAGCCGAGAGCCGGAGGGTACCTCCATTGGGCATGGCCTGGAGGGCATTGAGGATAAGGTTCAAAAAAACTTGTTGCAATTGATCCGGATCTCCCATCACGAGGGGGAGATTTTCTTTGATATCCTTTACGATCTTCACCTTTTGTCTTTGAATCTGGTGTTCAATAAAATCAAGGGTGGTCTCTAAAAGGGTGCTTATCTTGAGAAGATTCTTCTCCGGCTTCTTTTTTCTGATAAACCCGAGAAGCTGTTGAATGATCTTGGTAATCCTGCCTGTTTGGAGGAGGATAAGGTCTAAATTTTTTTGAATCTCCTCCTTGTTCTCAAGCTTTCTCTGCATCAATTCTGCCCTTCCACTGATGATATTTAAAGGCGTCCCGATCTCATGAGCCAGCCCGGAAGCCAGCTGGCCAATCGTGGCCAATTTTTCAGATCGACGCAGACTCCGTTCCAACTCCAATTTTTTATCCGCTTCTTGGATAATTTTTTCTTGGGCTTCCTTTAAATCCTCCGCCATATGGTTGAAGGCTTGACCTAATTCGAATACTTCATCTCCTCTTGGGAGATCGATGCGGATATTCAAATGACCTTTGGCCATTTGATTTACCCCGTCCATCAGCGCAGAGACGGGCTGAGAAATCCATTTTTTTACGATAAAAAGGACTAAAAATACAGTCCCGCCAATCAGTACAAGGACGGTGATGAAAATGGTCCATTTGGCATTCTTAATGTCTTCCTCCATGAAAGTGGTGTTCTGAATGATGGAAACCCCGCCGATACTTTTCTTTTTCTTGTTTTTGAGGGGAAAAATGTATAAAAAAACCGGATTGCTTTTATAACTTCCAAATTTTTCTTGCAATTGATCCTCTTCGATGGATTTTTTTATCATATCGACAAAAGGCTCGACTCCTTCACTTAAATAACGAGAATGGAAAAGAAGGTTTTTCCCTTTGTGGTAGACAAGGACACCCAATATTTTTTCATCTTCCCCCAAGGCATCAATCAGTTCCTGAACATATTCCATCTCCCTGAGGAGAGAAATTTTTTCGAGTGAAATTTTCAAGGCTTGGCCGATACTTCGCACCTCGACCTTCATTTTGCGAATGAGGATATCCCGGCGGGTGTATATTTGCAAATATCCGTATCCGGAGAGGACGATGATGATGATCAGGGAAAGATATAGGGTCAGCCTGGTGCCCAGCTTCAATAAACTTTCTCCCCTAATAATTTTTAGAATATACTTTATCGATTAATTTCTTAAAAGTCAAAGCTCTTTGTGTGGCAAAATGCTACGCGATGAGGTTTTTTCCCCCAGATAAAATTACCGCAAATTTTATTAAACCATATAATCTATAACCTTTTTATAAAAATATTTGTGGCCCTTTCTTTGCAAAAATTATCAATTTTAGTTTAAAACTTTGCGGGAGTTTCCGGACAAAAATGGATTCCTGCAAAGTATTGGCAGGAATAAAGCTGGTGTGCTAAATTAGAATGGAAAATGATTTTGAAGTGAGTTCGGGAAATTTTTGCAAAAAAGAGGTTCCCGGATATTGCCCCAAAAATATCGCTCTTAAAGAGGAGTATAAATGAGAAGAAGAGGAAGTGGTATCCTTCTCCACTTGACATCTTTGCCTTCCCCCTTTGGCATTGGAGATATGGGACCTTGGGCATATCGTTTCATTGATTTTCTCGCCGAAACCCAACAGAGTTTTTGGCAAATCCTTCCTTTGAACCCAACCGAACCCATCCATTATCACTCTCCCTATCACAGTATTTCCGCCTTTGCTGGCAATCCGTTGCTTATCAGCCCTGTTTTTTTGCTCCAGGACGATTTGCTTCTCCAATCCGATCTGGAATCGGTTCCGGAATTCCCACTGGAAAGAGTCGACTATCAGCAGGTGCTTGATTACAAGGCGGGGCTTTGGTCCCGCGCTTTCGGGCGATTCCAAAGCAAAGGAATGAACGATGAATATGAGAGATTTTGTTTAGAACATTCTCCCTGGCTAGATAACTTTGCTCTCTTTACGGCTCTCAAAACTCACTTCGGTGGACAAGTTTGGAGTGAATGGCCCCAAGGCCTGCGGGATAGAGACGCCGAGGCCTTGCAAGCGGCGCGGAGAGATCTTGCTGACGCGGTGCAAATGACCAAGTTCCTGCAATTTGTTTTCTTCAAACAGTGGACCCTGCTTAAAAATCACTGCAATCAGAGTGGGATTCAAATCATTGGGGATATCCCCATTTACGTTGACTATGATAGTTCAGACTTGTGGGTTCACCCTGAACTCTTCAAGCTGGACGACAGCAAGAAGCCTTATGCTGCGGCTGGCGTGCCTCCCGATTATTTTAGCGCAACCGGCCAGCTCTGGGGTAACCCTCTTTATAGATGGGAGGAAATGAAAGCCAATGGATATACTTGGTGGATCCAGCGCATCGCCCACAATTTAAAACTGTTTGATTTGGTGAGGATTGATCATTTTCGAGGACTGGTGGCCTATTGGGAGGTACCGGCAACAGAAAGAACTGCCGTCCATGGCCAGTGGGTCGAGGCACCGGCCATGGATTTTTTCAAGCAGTTAGCGAAAAAGTTCCCCCATTTACCCATCATTGCCGAGGATCTTGGAACCATCACTCCCGATGTCCGGGAAGTTATGAATCATTTCGAGCTTACGGGTATGAAGGTCTTGCTTTTTGCTTTTGGCGACGACCTCTCTACGAATCCTTACCTCCCTCATAATCTTCCGAGAAATTGTGTAGCCTACACCGGAACTCATGATAATAATACGATCAAGGGGTGGTTCGAAAACGAGGCAAAACCAGAGGATAAAAAGAGGCTCTTTCGTTACTTAGGACGTGAAGTCCCTGGGGGGGAACTTCCCCAGGAACTCATCCGCTTGCTCATGATGTCGGTGGCGAATACCGTTATCTTTCCCTTGCAGGACATCCTCGGTTTGGGGGAGGAGGCGCGGATGAATTGCCCCTCCACTCAGGAGGGCAACTGGGAATGCCGTCTCTTGCCGGATTGGCCAACGCCCACTATAGTCGAAAGTCTCCGAGAGATGACCGAAATTTACGGGAGAAGCTGAATTAAACCTATGATCTTCCCGGCGGATTTAAATAATTCTTTACGGTGTTTTTTGCGAGCCGCGAAAACTTTTTTTGATTGGTAAGGATCCCCTGCTATGCTGACGAGGTATCTGACCAAGAAGCTTTTCTTCCCTTGGGGAAAAATATTATGAAGCGACGGGGCAGTGGCATCTTTCTTCACCTCACTTCTCTCCCTTCCCCTTTTGGTATAGGGGATATGGGGGTCTGGGCTTATAAATTTATAGATTTTCTTTCTGCGGCCAAACAGAGTTTCTGGCAGGTTCTTCCCCTGAACCCAACCAGTGAAGCAGGGGGCAACTCCCCTTACAGCAGCCCCTCAGCCTTTGCCGGGAATCCTCTCCTGGTCAGTCCTGAATTGTTAGCCCAAGAAGGGTTCTTGGGGCCATCCGAAGTTCAAAACCCTCCTCTATTTCCTAAGAAAAGAGTGGATTATAGAGCTTTGACCAAATACAAAAAAACCCTTTTCCTCGTTGCTTATAAAAAATTTAATGGGCGAGGGAAGAAAAGCTTTGCTTTCGAAAATTTCTGCAACGAGAACTCCTTTTGGCTGGAAGATTACGCTCTTTTTACGTCTTTAAAAAAATATTTTGGAGGAAAGGTTTGGAGTCAATGGCCAAGGGGAATAAGGGATAGAAAGGCAAATAAGATACGCCCTCTGCAAGAAAAACTTAGCGAGTGGATAGAAATGGAGAAATTCCTCCAGTTTCTTTTTGCTCAACAGTGGTTTTCCCTAAAAAAATATTGCCACCATAAAGGAATCCAGATCATTGGGGATATGCCGATCTACGTCAATTATGACAGCGCCGATGTCTGGGCCAATTCGGAGCTTTTCCAATTAGATGCCCAAAAGAAACCGCTCGTGGTCGCAGGCATTCCCCCTGATTATTTCAGTTCCACCGGACAACTCTGGGGGAATCCCATCTACCGTTGGGATGAGCTTAAAAAGGGGGGATATTCCTGGTGGGTTAGGCGGGTGGAACATAACCTGAAGCTTTTTGACATGGTTCGTTTAGACCATTTTAAGGGTTTTGTAGATTATTGTGAGGTTCCTGCCCGGAGCCGAACAGCGGTTGGCGGTTTATGGGTCAAGGGGCCACGGCAGGATTTTTTCAATGCTCTTCTGAAACACTTTCCCCATCTCCCCTTTATCGCCGAGGATCTGGGAGTGATCACAGCTGAGGTTCACGAATTGCGGGACCGCTTTGAATTCCCGGGCATGCGCGTCTTGCAATTTGCTTTTGGAACTGATCCACTGGCTGATCTTTATAAACCCATTCATTATATAAAGAATTGTGTGGCCTATACAGGAACCCATGACAATGATACCCTTGTCGGGTGGCTTCACGGCAGCAAGGGGCATTCCACTCGAACCCGAGATGAGATCCGCCTGGAGAAGGAAAATGTTCTCCGGTTTTTGGGGCGGAAAGGGGCGAGAAGAAATAATATCCATTGGGAAATTATTCGGCTCCTGATGATGTCTGTCGCCAATTTAACGATTTTTCCCATGCAGGATATTTTAGGTCTGGGAGAGGAGGCCAGGATGAATCGCCCCGCAACCGCTCATGGCAATTGGGAGTGGCGGCTGATGCCGGAACAATTAAAACCCTCGCTGGGCCAAAGACTTTTGCAAATGACCGAAATTTATGGCCGAGCCTGAAAGGGCCAAAACCACTGCTGAATTCGTTGCTATCCGCGGGTTCAAGAAATCGATTAAGAAGGGTTGGAGGAAAATGAAAAAAAGCGAAGGGAAGCAGTCAAGGCCAGTTCAAGACGGGAGGAGAGGGGTCATTATTGAAGGGGTGAAACCCGAAATCGATTGCGGACGTTTTCCTATTAAACGGGTGGCTGGCGAAAAAGTCATCGTTGAGGCCGATATTTTCACCGATGGCCATGATGCTCTCTCCTGTATTTTACTTCACCGCCGGGAGGAAGAATCGCAATGGACTGAGGTCCCCATGAAATTCCTGGCCAATGATCGCTGGCAAGGGTTCTTCGTAGTCACCACCATGGGTCGCTACCATTATACGATCCGAGCCTGGATCGATCGATTCCAATCCTGGCGCCGGGATTTGGCCAAAAAAGTGGAGGCCGGTCAGGAAATCAAGGTTGATCTCTTGATTGGCGCTGAGATCATTGAGAATGCCGGCAAAAAGGCTTCAGACGCAGACGCCCTAAAGCTCAAAGAATGGGCCCAAGCCTTACGGTCTCCCCAGAAGCTTTCCGCAGGCCTTCACCTTGCTTTGGAGGAAGACCTTGCGGCCATAATCGCCAAATATCCAGAGAACCAGGCCGCTACCCTTTATGACAAGGAGCTGGTGGTGGTGGTGGAGCGATCCCAAGCCCGCTTCAGCACCTGGTATGAAATGTTCCCCCGAGCTTGTGCACCCAGACCGGGTCAGCACGGCACTTTCAGGGACTGCCAAGCCCGCCTTCCTTATGTCGCGGCGATGGGGTTCGATGTTTTATACTTGCCGCCCATCCATCCCATCGGCCAACAAAACCGCAAAGGAAAAAATAATATCCCGGCAGGGAAGGAAGATGAAGTGGGAAGCCCCTGGGCAATCGGGTCCGCCGCAGGTGGACACAAGGCCATCCACCAGCGGTTGGGCACCTTGGAAGATTTTCAACAGCTCATAGGCAAAGCTAAGGATTACGGCATAGAAATCGCCATGGACATTGCTTTCCAATGCGCCCCGGATCATCCCTATACCAAGGAGCATCCCGAATGGTTCCGATGGCGCCCGGATGGAACTGTGCAATATGCGGAAAACCCTCCTAAAAAATACCAAGACATCATTCCTTTTGACTTTCATACGGCCCACTGGCGAGAACTCTGGGAGGAACTAAAAAGTGTGGTAACTTATTGGATTGAACAGGGCGTCCGCATCTTTCGCGTAGATAATCCCCACACCAAACCCTTTTGTTTTTGGGAGTGGCTCATCCAGGAGATCCAAAAAGATTATCCGGAGGTGATCTTTCTCGCTGAAGCCTTCACCCGACCGAAAGTGATGTACCATCTGGCCAAAGCGGGGTTCACCCAATCCTATACGTATTTTGCCTGGAGAAATACCAAATGGGAGATCACCCAGTATTTTACAGAGCTGAACCAAACTGAGGTCAAAGAATATTTCCGCCCGAACTTGTGGCCGAATACCCCTGACATTCTCACGGAATATCTACAGATGGGAGGAAGGCCGGCTTTTATGACGCGGTTAATTCTGGCCGCGACCCTCGGCGCCAGTTATGGGATCTATGGGCCAGCCTTTGAACTTGGCGAGAACCACCCCCGCGAATTCGGAAGCGAAGAATACCTGGATTCCGAAAAATACGAGATCAAAAACTGGGATATCAAAAGACCAGACAGTTTGAAGGATTTTATCGCCCGCATCAACAAAATTCGGCGAGAGAATCCAGCCTTGCAGAGTAACTGGCACTTGAGCTTTCACCCCATAGACAACGATCAGCTCATTTGTTACAGCAAGCAGACCGAAGACCTATCCGATCTTGTGCTGGTGGTTGTAAACTTGGACCCCCATCACGTCCACGCAGGGTGGGTAGAGATTCCCCTGGCCACCCTGGGATTAGACCCGCGACAACCTTATCAGATGCATGATCTTTTAAGCGGTGCCCGTTATCTCTGGACCGGATCAAGGAATTATGTGGAGGTAGACCCGCGCATTGCTCCGGCCCATATTTTCCGCTTGCGGCGCCGCATACGCACGGAACGCGATTTCGATTACTTTATCTGAAACTAAAAAAGGCGATGCACCACAGAGGGCCCAGAGGAAAATTAAAATAAGGCCAAGAAATAAAATTATTCTATGGGTGCTCTGGGGTTTAAAAAATCGTTCAATGTAGGGTAGAGGAATTGGTGATGGCAACAAAAAAAAGAGAGCTTTTGGCGTTAGAAGATGATCCCCTTTGGTACAAAGACGCTATTATCTATGAAGTTCATGTAAAAACTTTCTCCGATAGCGATGGCGATGGGGTGGGAGATTTTAAGGGACTTACGGGCAAGCTTGATTACTTGCAAGATTTGGGGATTACAGCCATCTGGCTACTCCCCTTCTGCCAATCCCCCCTGAAGGACGATGGGTACGATATCTCCAGTTTTACCGAACTTCATCCTCCTTATGGGACGAGGAAAGATTTTAAGAATTTTCTGAGGGAAGCCCACCGGCGGGGCCTGCGGGTGATAACCGAGTTGGTCCTCAACCATACGTCGGATCAGCATCCCTGGTTCCAGCGGGCCCGGCGGGCCAAGCCCGGAAGCCACTGGCGTGACTTTTACGTTTGGAGCGAAACCCCGGACCGTTACCCAGAAGCCCGCATCATCTTCAAAGACTTCGAATCCTCAAACTGGGCTTGGGACCCGGTGGCCAAAGCTTATTACTGGCATCGTTTCTATTCTCATCAACCGGATTTGAACTATGACAATCCGCACGTGCAAAAAGCCATTTTTCGGGCCATCGATTTTTGGTTTGGCCTAGGGGTCGATGGGCTGCGGCTGGATGCCGTTCCCTACTTATACGAACGGGAAGGGACGAATTGCGAGAATTTACCGGAAACCTACGCTTTTCTGAAGAAATTGCGAGCCCATGTGGACAGCCAGTTCAAGAACCGAATGTTGCTGGCCGAAGCGAACCAGTGGCCCGAAGATGCTGCGGCCTATTTTGGGGAAGGAGATGAGTGCCACATGGCTTTTCATTTTCCCTTGATGCCCCGGATGTTCATGGCCCTGCATATGGAAGATCGCTTCCCCATCCTGGACATCCTGGACCAGACCCCCCCCATCCCCGCAACCAGCCAATGGGCGCTATTTTTGCGGAATCATGATGAGTTGACCCTGGAAATGGTCACGGATGAAGAACGCGACTATATGTACCGCGTATATGCTCAGAATCCCCAGATGCGTATCAATCTGGGAATCCGCCGGCGTCTGTCTCCTCTATTGGGCAACCATCGCCGGAGGATTGAACTCATGAATGGCCTGCTTTTTTCTATGCCGGGGACTCCCAACATCTATTATGGCGATGAAATCGGCATGGGCGATAATGTCTTCCTGGGTGACCGCAACGGCGTGCGCACCCCCATGCAATGGAGCGCCGACCGCAACGCCGGCTTTTCCCGGGCCAACCCCCAAAGCTTGTATCTGCCGATTACCATCGATCCCGAGTACCATTATGAAACCATGAACGTTGAGGCCCAACAGAACAACCCCCATTCGCTCTTATGGTGGATGAAGCGCCTCATAGCTCTTAGAAAAAGGTACAAAGCTTTCGGTCGGGGGACCATCGAATTCCTCCAGCCGGAAAACCGTAAAGTCCTTATCTTTCTTCGCCGTTACGAAGAGGAGTGCATCCTGGTGGTGGCCAACCTTTCCCGTTTTGTTCAATATTTAGAACTCGATCTATCTGCATTTAAAGGAATCGCCCCGGTGGAGATGTTCGGGCGGACGGCATTTCCCCCTATTGGTGAGCTTCCCTATTTTCTCACCCTGGGTCCGCATTCTTTCTACTGGTTCTCCCTGGAACCAAAGCCGGCCGCTCGGATTCGAGAAGAAGCCGTCGATCGGGTTTCTCAGCTGCCCATCCTTGCGGTGGCAGGCCGATGGGAGACGGTTCTGCGGGGGCGCAATAAAGCGGCCCTGGAAAGGATAATGCCTGCTTATATGAGGGCGTGCCGTTGGTTCGGGGGAAAGGCCCGTGGAATCAGGACGACGATGATTCGGGAGATGCTCCCGGTGATGGATGAAAGGACCCCGGCCTTTTTGACCCTGGTGCGGGTTGAGTATGGAGATGGGGATGCCGAAACCTACGCCCTTCCCTTGATGTATGCCACCGGAGACCGCGCTGAGGAAGTATTACGGGAATACCCCCAAGCCGCGATTGTTCGACTGCAGTTTAAAGATCGAGATGAAGAGGGGATCATCTTCGATGCGTTGGTAGATGAAGGCTTCGGTGAATCCCTGCTGGTGGGTATTGCCCGTCATCGGCGGAGGGAGGGGACCGAAGGCGAGCTGGTGGCCACCCGTACCCACAAGTTTAAACAAATCCGTGGCCTCACCGAAGAGCGTCTGAGCTCATCGATCATCAAAGCAGAACAGAGTAATACCTCCATTATATTCGGGGACCGGTTTATCCTAAAACTTTTTCGCCGCCTTCACCCGGGGTTAAATCCCGACTTGGAAATCGGACGTTTCCTCACCGAAAAGGGATTCGGCCACATCCCTCCAGTGGCCGGAGCCATCGAATACCGCCGGGGGAGAGAGGAGCCGATGACCCTGGCCATCCTGCATGAATTTGTCTCCAATGAAGGAGATGCGTGGAAATATACCCTGGATGTATTAACCCGCTTCTTTGAACATGCTGTGGCGCAGCCGGCCAAAATGGAAGCCTTGCTTTATCCCCAGGCCCCCTTGTTGGAATTAACGGAACAAGACCCACCCGCTGCCGTTTCCGAAATCATCGGTCCTTACCTGGAATCAGCGCGGTTGCTCGGCCAGCGCACCGGAGAGATGCACGTTTTTCTGGCTTCCGCCTCGAATCGACCCGACTTTACTCCCGAGCCCTTCTCCAAACTCTACCAGCGGTCCCTTTACCAGTCCATGCGGAACCTGAACGGGCAGGTCTTTCAGCTGCTGCAGCAAAGGATCAAGGATTTACCGGAATCCGTGCGCCCGGAGGCGCAACGGGTTCTGGACCAACAAGCCAGAATTCTTGAGCGTTTCCGCTCGATTATCGATCTTAAGATCACCGCCATGCGCATCCGCTGCCACGGCGATTACCATTTAGGGCAGGTGCTTTACACGGGGAAAGACTTCATTATCATTGATTTCGAAGGGGAGCCGGCCCGTCCCCTGAGCGAGCGACGGATCAAGAGGTCGCCCCTGCGGGACGTTGCCGGGATGCTCCGCTCGTTCCATTATGCCGCCAGTTCAGTCTTCTTCTCGCAAAGAGATAGCGGGCTGATCCGGCCTGAAGATCACTCCTTTCTCGAGTCCTCAGCCCAGTTCTGGCGACTTTGGGTCTCGGCAGTTTTTATGAAGGCCTACCTGCAAGCGGCGGCGGGAAACTTCATCCCCAAAACTAAGAAAGAACTCCAGATACTCCTGGACATCTACCTGCTGGAAAAAGCAGTCTATGAGCTGGGCTACGAGCTCAACAACCGGCCTGGCTGGGCCACAATTCCTCTACAGGGCATCCAGCAACTGCTGAAAACATAGGGTCAGGCTTCCGAGAAAGCCACCCTAAAAGGTAAAGGAGGTTTCATGAAGAAGGAATTGGAGGATAAGGGAAAAATATCCATACTTTACCATATCTCCCTGCTGACGGATGATGATCTTTTTCTATTCAATGAAGGGAGCCATTTCCGCCTGTACGAGAAGCTGGGAGCGCACCCCTTGAATAAAGAGGGCCTGAGGGGGACTTATTTCGCCGTATGGGCCCCTGATGCCGCGCAAGTTTTCGTCATGGGAGACTTCAACGGATGGGACAAGTCGAGTCACCCTCTAAGGACAAAGGGGCGGTCGGGAATCTGGGAAGGGTTTAT